>MKWU01001121.1_pt1 | contig 48186 bp, 45 predicted proteins | sample 809101 | NCBI WGS metagenome assembly MKWU01 (sample SAMN05860141, study PRJNA318959) | sponge metagenome | host: Aplysina aerophoba | place: Slovenia: Piran, Adriatic Sea, Gulf of Piran | collected 2013-05-07 | reverse complement strand
CCACCACAGCTGCCCCGTCATCGGATCGAGGGCGACCGCCACATACAGGTAGGACCGGCCGCTTGGGACCTCCCGGGACACGGCCACCCCGCGCGGCGCCCACACCCTGCGCACTGCGGTCCCCAGGCCCCATCGCCTCTCCTCGCCCCACACGATCCCCTGCCCCGCCTTCAGGCCGACCGCGGCCAGGCACTCCCCGAGCCCCCCTTTTTCCAGGTCTCCTGGGCCTGGGGATCCGTCTTCGCGTGTCGCGGCCGGGGCACCTTCCGCCGGATCCCCAGCCGCGGCAGCAGCGTGTACATGCTGTCGCGGGTGTAGACCACCCCGAACTGCTCCTCGATCCAGTCCCGCACGGCCTGGGCCGTCGCAAACACCCCCTGGGCCGCTTCCGCCACCACCTGTTTGGCCTGCGCCTCCGTCAGATAGGAGGGGGTGCCGTGCCCGCCCCGGCGATGGGCGCGCACCTCGGCCAGGCCACCGGCACGGTACCCGCGCAGCCATGGCTGTACGGAATTGCGGCTCACGCCCACCGCGGCCGCCACCGCCGTCGGCCCCTGGCCCTGGCGCAACAGCCACAGCGCAGGCAGCCGCGTGCGCACTTCGGTCACCTTTTCCGCCCGGTATTGGGCATGCAGCGCGGCCGCCGTGTCCTCAGCCGTCCCGTCGATGGCCACCTTGCGCGTCATGACTGTCCCTCCCTGGGCAACGGTCAACTTGTCAAGTAATGACATTGTACTGGATTGGTATGAAGCGGCCAAACCAGCCATCCTTGGTTCTGATAGACGAACCCGAGTTGGGCCTGCACCCGTTTGCCATCACACTGTTGGCCGAGATGATTCGAGCCATCGAAGGCGACAAGCAGGTGATTGTTGCCACCCAGTCCGTCCAGCTGGTCAGCGAGTTCGAACCCTCCGACATCGTCGTTGCGGAGACCGAGGACGGATTGACGACTTTCAACCGGTTGGACGAATCGCAACTGGGAGACTGGCTCGATGAGTACAGCTTAGGCAACCTGTGGCTGATGAACCATCTTGGCGGCCGGCGCGCACGATGAGAACGGTCATGGTTCTTGGCAACAGCCAGACCGTGGAGGATCCATCATCAACGCCCCGTCTGGTTCGATGGTGGACATCGGGATCGAGATGGCTTTGGGCGGTGCTGGCTGGGACAACCACCCCATGGTCCGGATGAGCGTATTCGTGGCCGATTTGGCCGATCACCGGGGCTGGCATTGATTGCGCCGCCCCTGCCGAGTCACGCGTCGATCTCGGTGGCAATCCGCCGCACACTCTCCACCAGGTCCGATATCAGTCCTTCGCTGACATCATCATGGCTGTATCCGTGGGCTACGGCGTTCCTGTACTTCTGCATCCGGGTCAGATGGCGATATTCCTCCCTGGAAAGGATGCCGAGATAAGTTGCCTGATTGACAAGGTGGTTCGTGGTGGTAATGCCGTTTCCCGACCCTCCTTGTTCGGCGATCAACATCCTGATTGCAGCCTCGCAGGCAGCCCAGGCAAGCAAGAAAGCGGCATCGGCATGATCTGCCGCGAGCAGGTGTTCAGCTTCCTCAATCCTTTGAAGGATATGTCCGCGTTCCAACGGACGTTCACCTTCGGGTGATTCCAGCTTCTCCGGCTCTGCCACCAAGAGCAACTCGAAACTCCATCCGGGCTTGGACTCGACAATCGCGGCCAACTCGCGGATTTTGGGATTCGCTGCCAGTGAAGACCGGGACTTGACTTCAATGACCTTTGTCTCTCCATCCTTCCGAACAACCAGGTCGGCGCGAAAGCCCGGCAGAAAATCGAGGGTTGCCTCCAGTGAAACCTCGTAACCCTTGTTGCGATATTCCTCCGCTGTTTTGCGAACGAGAAAGTACTCGGTGTTGGTCGCTGATTCCATCAGAATGCCACCTCGAGGTTCAGTGCGTTGATCACGGAGATGTGGAGAACCGACCTTGACGCAACAAGGCGTTCCAACAATTCCGGTGAAGGATTCCGGACCTGCGGGTTGTGGTTTAGGTCCCGTTTGCGGCAGATCAGATCGAACACCTGGGAATCGTCAGCATAGATCAGACCCTTCAAAGCGTCCAAGACAGGTTTTGGAATGTTGTCGACATCAAGGTCCACGCGATCATAGAAGTAGGTTATGGTCACTGCGAGAGGTCCGTTGAAAGGCTGCTCCGCATCCCAGCTTCCACTGGCGGCCGTGTGCACTTCCTCTGTCCACTCCCGCCGTTTGCCTCCACGGCGGGCTTGTTGGGACACGGGAGGACCGTCTATGACAAATTCAAATGGAATTGTCACTCCCGTGCCTTCCTGGCCAGCTGTTGCCCATGGCGAGATCTGGTTCTTGCGTGTCCCGGTTTTGTGCGGTTGGCAATGGCTGAGGAGTGTCCATCATCCCGCGTGAATCGAGAATGTGAAGAACCCAAGAGTGCCCAAACAAACCTGCAACCCCGATCTTCATCGACTGACACAACCGCACGGTTGAAACGCATTCGAGCCTACGCCATGGCACTGACGAGCCAGGTCACCGTCTGCGGGAAGGCGATCACGATGACCAGCGCCAGCCCCTGCAGGGCCATGAACGGCAGGGCCCCCTTGTGGATGTCGATCACCTTCACCTCCTTGGGCGCGACCGTCTGAAGGTAGAAGAGCGAGAAGCCGACCGGGGGCGAGATGAAGGCCATGTTCAGATTAATCGCCATCATCACGCCGAACCACACCAGATCGACTCCCAGCGCATGCGCGGCGGGTACGAAGAGCGGCATGGCGATGAAGCTGATCTCGATGAACTCGAGGTTGATGCCCAACAGGAAGATGGCAATGTTGGCCACGATGATGAAGCCCCAGAAGCCGCCCGGCAGCGACGTCAGGATGCCCTGAACGAAGTCCTGTCCGCCCAGCCGGTCGAAGACCAGGCCGAAGAAGGTCGAACAGAAGAGGATCATGATCACCAGCGACGTGATGTTGGCCGTGGATCGCGCGGCTTGTTTCAGCACGTTCCAGTTCAGCGTCCGGTTCAACAGCGAGAGAACGCAGGCACCGAACGCGCCTACGGCGCCGGCTTCGGTGGGTGTTGCCAGGCCAAAGAAGATGCTGCCCAGCACCGAGAAAATCAACACCAGCGGCGGGACCACCGCCACGAAGGTCCGGCGTGCAAGCGCCGCGCCGCGCAGGGTGCGCGCCTCCGGTGGCAGAGGCGGTGCCAGTTCCGGCTTCAGGAAGGCCACCACCAGAACGTAGACGGCGTACAAACCGGCCAGGATCAGGCCGGGGAAGAGGGCTCCCAAGAACAAATCCCCCACGCCGACACCGATTTGGTCACTCAGGACCACCAGCACGAGGCTGGGTGGCAACAGCTGCGCCATCGTGCCCGACGAGGTAATGATGCCGGTGGCCAGTTGGTGGTTGTAGCCGTAGCGCAACATGATCGGCAGGGAGAGCAGGCCCATCACAATCACGGTGGCCGCCACTACGCCGGTGGCCGCGGCCAGCAATGTCCCCACGATCACCACCGCCAGAGCCAGGCCTCCGGGAACCGGTCCCAGCAGCTGCCCCACGGTGTCCAGGAGTCGTTCCGCCAGGCCGGACTTCTCGAAGATGGCTCCCATGAACACAAAGAAGATGATCGCCAGCAGCGTGAAGTCCGACATCGTGCCGAACCACCGGTTGGGCAGGAGGCGCAGCCAGCGAATGTCGAACACCCCCACGGCCAGGCCGATGACCAGGAAGAGGAAGGCGGTGCCGGCGAAGGAGTAGGCCACCGGATACCCGTAGATGATCAGTCCGAAGAAGACCACGAACATCACGATGGCAAGCCATTCAAACCCCATGCGCTACCTTTCCTGCTGATTGTCCGAATGGTTCGTAACCGGTCTACTCCAGGCGCAGGGGCGCTTCGGCCTCGCGCAGTTCCTCGGCGGCTACTTCCTCGCCGTGGCGCAGAACGCGGAACAGTTTCACCTGCTCGGCCAGCACCTGCAGGGCCAGCAGGAAAAATGCCAGGAGAATGAAGGATTTGATGGGGGCCCGGTTCAGGCCGTCCGGGTCCGGGGAAATCTCGCCGCAGTAGAGTCTGCGCAAGTCCAGGAAGTCCACGAAGTACAGAATCAACTGACCCGGGGTGGCCGGCTCACTCCCGGCGAAGCACCAATGGCCGGAGGCGTCCAGCCCCCAGCTGGTGAGCAGGGGATTCCAGGTCTGGACCACGCCAATGGTGCAGAACGGCAGGATCATGATCCAGTTGAGCCAGAAGTCCAGGTGGGCGCGCCGTTTGACGGGCCACTTGGAGTAGATGAAGTCCACGCGCACGTTGATTCCGTGCTGCATGATGTAGGCGAACCCGAGGAAGAACACCAGGGAGAACAGGTACCACTGCAACTCGATGAAGCGGTTGGTGGAGAGTTGCAGTCCCAGGTAGCGACCGATGAAGCGGGCCCCCACGTTGTAGACGCCAATCACGACGGTGATCAGGACGAGATAGACCGCGACCTCGCCCACAAAGTCGGAGATGGCGTCCACCGTCTTGGCAAAGCGTCGGGTGATGGGCATAACAGAGGGTTGGAAGGTAAACGGACTTAGCCACCAATGCCTGTGGCGGACTTGATGTCCGGACCCGTGGATTGGTTCACTTGGGGGGAGCCGGACAACTGGATTCGGCTACAGGAAGCGTAAGCCGGCAACGCCATTGTACTTGCAGGCGTGTTTCGTAGGCCATGCCGACGGGATGCACGGGTTTGCAACGGCCTGCCGGTCGTCGGGGGCCGGCACTGTCTGCAGTATGTGTGGTGGTTGTCGGGAGCCATCACACCCGCGCGTCCAGCCGGTTGAGATTCCCGCTCCCCTGGAGGATGCCCATCTCCTCGTCGATGGGGATCTCCGCGAGTCCCTGTCCAAGCAGTTCTCGATGCCACAGCCCGACATCCTCTGTGAAGTCCAATCGGCTCTTGTCTCCGAGCATGGCCACTTCCCAAGATGTCATGGCGGATACAGCCAGTTCCTGGTCGCGAAGCGCGATGTCCATCATCCGCCGGGCGCTCTTTCCCAGGCGGAAGTCACCAGTCCAAAGTCAGATGAACACATGCATGTCCAGGATGCATCATGGCTTCAGCTCCCTGCCCGGATGGGTCTCGGATTGCCACTCGACATCGACGGGACTGATGATGTCGCCGACAATCTTCATCCGGCCGCGGCCTGCACCAAACAGTGACTTGGGGGATGCCCGGTAGGGTACGAGGCGGGAGACCGGCTTCCCGCGTTTGGTGATGACGATCTCGCCTCCTTCGTGGGCCACCTCGTCCATGAGTTGAAGGCACTTGGCCTTGAACTCCGACGCCTTCATGGTCCGAGTGCCACCTGAGTTGTTGCTGGATTCCATCAGCACTTATCCTCCAGACCGACTTTGTGACAACGACCCTACCGGGGTCATGGCCATGGTCACTTTGTGATTTTCACATGGAGTCTTCCCCATGTCCGCCAACGGTGCGTCGCTGTCCTGGTTCTTTCAGGCTGGCCAGTGCCGCCTCCCACACCCATTGAGTCCATCGGTTTGGTGGATGCCACGTAGCGACCAGGCAGGTGTAGATTTTCAGGGTCCTGAACGCCGCGGTCGCATGATGTGGCGGGACCATGTCTTCGACAGTTCAAGTAGACGATCGCCATTTGCAAACATATATAATTTTTGTTAACATCAGCTTGGGATGAAAGTCCAGCCACTCAGGAGGTGTATCGAGTGATCCTGGCCGATGCATCACCGTTGATTGTTCTCGCCAAACTTCGGCGCTTGGAACTCCTGTACGATCTCTACGGCGAAGTGCTCATCGGTCCAGTCGTGAAAGCGGAAACCATTGATGCCGGCAATGCCATCCGCGCCCGCGGCGTGGAACAGCTCGAGCATGCCCTGGAGCGTGGTTGGCTGCAAATGGCTTGCCCCACCGCTGGGGAACGCAGCTTCATGGAAGGCTTGGTGCGCCGCTCCCGGTTGGACCGGGGTGAGGCCGAGGCCATCGCATTTGCGAGCACGCGGGACCTGCGATTGATCGTGGATGACAAGGAGGCACGAAGCGTGGCGGTGGCCACCGGGGTCAAAATCGTGGGGACGGCGGGTGTACTGCTCGAGGCATGCCTGGGGGCACATCTTGATCGGGAAGAACTGGAGGCCGTACTCCAAGACCTTGTCCAGGTGCTGTGGATTTCGCCAGCCGTGGTCGCTGAGATCTTGAGACTTGCGAGGGAGGCGAGGATATGAAGAAGGGGCAGATGGTGGGAGCGCGGCTTCCCATGGGGCTGGTTCGTGAACTGGAATTCATCGAGGAAGTTGAGCAGGCCGACCGTTCGACCACTGTGCGCCGGTTGCTCGCGAAGGCGGTTCGGGAGTGGAAGCTCGAGCACTTCGCACGGCAATACGGAGACGGGAAACTTACGATGGCGCGGGCGGCACGAGATGCGGGCGTGTCCCTTTGGGAAATGATGGAATATGTCCGGGACAGAAAGGTCGCGGTGCAATACGATCTCGAAGATCTTCGACAGGATCTGGACACCATCTCCGGGAGCGTCGCAGAAACACCGCGGTGAACATGAATGGGACCCTGCCGCCGCGCCCGCGGCGGCAAGGAAGAACCGATGACCAATGTATGGATGGATACGGTGTGGTTGGTGAAGCAGGCGGAGAGGCGGATTTGATGGCGTTGCGGAGGTTTGTGGGGGTGCATTCGGCACAAGATCCGAGGGAACGTTCGGGAGGAGGTCTCCTGCTCGCAACCAGCTGCGGGGCGGTAGGCCTCTTGGACAGGCCGCGCCGGGATATTCCGTGTACCGGTTTGGTCTTCGAGTGGCAGGGAAGAACACCGAAACGGAGCCGTCCGCAACCTCCCGGAGACGGGGGGCGGCGAGACTGGAACGTGATAAAGGACTGATACCCCCGGGCTCGGGCAACGATGTGCAGAATGCTTGGCCCGGGCTCGAAACAGTCTTCGGGCAGACTGCGCTCGGTGTGCCCGAACTTCAAGGGTTACAATCGCTCTACCGAACACTGACCACCGACCAGAGCAGGGATCATTCGGTCGAGACTATCTGGATACCATGCCCGGGACAAGAGAGCCTCAAACGGTCGGATGCCTGGTCGCGTGTTGGCACACATCGGTGTAAAGGGGACAAGCATGCCAGCCACAGTGAACGTGTCCAACTTCGGGCCGATTGCAAGCGGTTCCGTCGAATTGCGCCCCCTGACGGTGTTTTACGGACCCAATAACTCCGGGAAGACCTTCCTGTCCACGCTCATCTATGGCCTTCACACAATTACGAACGGATTTTCTGCCATACCAAGATTCGACGATTGGCATCGATGGATGCAGCGCTCAGCGACGGTGGGTTCGTACTCCCAAAGTTCGGAGGCGGTCACGGACCTCAATCACTTCGCCGCGAAGGTCCTGACAGCTTCGCATGCAATCAAATTCGACAGTCTCCCACAGGCCTATCTGGACCTGTTGCATGAATACCACACAGCCGATGACGGTCTCGCAACGGTGTTCGAAGAAGAGTTGAGATACCTCTACAACAGAGGATCAACGGAAGAGTTGATCCAGGTGTCGAGTTCAAACCGCAGCAGCATGATCAAGTTGTCCGTCCATGGAGATCAGACTCACTCCAAACAGGATCAGGCGGGCTGGGATCTGGAAGCAACATTGGATGGAGCCCAGTGCACTACCAATGTCAATGTCGGCTCTTCCTACGTCATGAACATTGACAAATTGCCAGAATACGCTTGGCCGCCGTACGCAAACGAAGGTCCGGCCGATTACAAACTCACGTCTGCATTGGAGCAGTTGAATCAGATTCTCGGGATGGGTCCGTCGCATGTCGGTTCTACCAAAGCCTGGTTTCTACCTGCCTCTCGGAGCGGCATCATGCTGGCTCATCGCGTCATCGCGGGCGCGACCATGCGGCGGGCCACAAGACGGGGGTTCGGAGATGTCAGCGATGCCTATGCACTACCCGGCACCATTGCCGACTTCGTCGCCAATCTGTTGATGTTCACGGACAGACGACAATGGAAGGGATTCCAAGAGAAGTTGGCCCGATTCGTAGAGACAAACCTACTCCTCGGTACAGTGGAGTCGCATCAACAGAAGAATGTCGTCGGCCCAGCATTCGTCTACACTCCAGACGCTTGGGAAGAGGGGATCCCTCTGGCCGACTCATCAGCCATGGTCACCGAGCTTGCGCCGCTGGTGGTCTATCTGCGCGGGTTTGTCAGGCCAGGGCACACACTGATAATCGAAGAGCCGGAGGCGCACCTGCACCCGGAGGTGCAGACCAAGGTCGCGTTGGCGGTTGCGCGGATGGTCCGGGCGGGTATTCGCCTAGTCATTACTACCCACAGTGACTGGTTGTTGGCGGAAATCAGCAATCGGATCCGCGCCGGTGAACTGAAAGACCCGCGATCGGAGCGGGAGGCGGATCCGACCGATCCACCGAGGTTGCGGGCCAGTGAAGTGGGCGTCTGGGGATTCGAGGTCGATCCTGCTTCTCGGACATCCACGATCCAGGAACTGCCCTTCAAGTGGATTGGCGGTGTCGAGCCGCCGAAAATCTTCGACATCGCGGAAGCCATGCACGAACAGACCGCACAGTTGATCCGCGAGCATGAGGATGGGCTGGGGCATGAAATCGAGTGACCTGCTGGCGACAGTTACCGAGGCCATCGGGGCAGACCATCTCTGTGACCGTTGCAAACACAGGAACTGCGAGGCGGCACTGGAAGACGTTACCGTTCATCGGAAACTCTTCGATGCCGATGCGGCGATGAGGAAGGCAGGGATTACATCCAAGAAGTGCGACTGTTTCCTATTCCTGACAGGAGGCCGCAATCAGAAACTGCTGTTTGTTCCAATTGAACTCAAGAGCGGGAAGGCCAAGGTTGGGGACGTAGTTAAGCAGATCCAAGCAAGTGCGGATTTTGTTGCCTCAAAGTGCACTCGCGTGTTGCGGAACAATTGGCACAAGACGAAGTTCGTGCCACTGCTGGTGTACCGAAGCAGCAGTTCGACCCGTCAGTTTATTCAATTTCGGCAACTCGGTGTGAAGTTCCTTGGGCAGGAGAGCATTGTCCGTCCCGTGAGGTCCGGTGATGCACGCGGGCTGGCATCGAAGTTGCCGGATGACTTCCGACGTGTCCTCACGTCGTGAACCGGCACGACTGAACTTTGGATGATTGGAATCCGTTGTCGGATCTTGCCTTGTTGAGTACTTGGCTCTTGGTGGACAGGAGCCCCGTTGCATACCCCGCAGCTCGAACCCGGATATCGTTCCCGCCAAAGTTAGTTCCTTGAACAAGGCTTTCACCGTCAGACGGGGCAACCACAACGCTTCATGAAATCGCGTACGGATATTGCAGACAGACTGTCAACACCACACCGCAATACAGGCCGGTTACTCCGGGAATGCCGGACCAAGGCCAACTGCCCGGCCGCATCCAGCGGCTAATCCGGCCCAACGCCAGCCACAACCAAAGCACATACAGTCCAAGTACCAGGGAGGCCGGCACGGCCGCGGCCAGGACCGTGGCCACCTTGGCATCGGCAGCTCCGAGAAGTCCTTCCCGCCACATCAACCAGACGCAAACCAGGACCAGGACAGCCAGACCCAACCGGTCGGCGCCACCCAGCCAGTGGGCCAGCGGCAAAGCCGCCAGGAACGGTGGCACCGTCAACAGGTTCATGACCCTCCGGTCCCGCCAGTCCTGTCGGGCGCAAGGCAAAAGCCACCAGATCAATGCCGCCTGCAGCCAGAAGGGATGTTCCACTACGGCTTCAAGGGAATCAGAATTGGCATGCAGTCCGTCCGAACTGTTCCAAGGTCATTCCGTGAACCGGGATGGTTCAAACCGGGTCTGCCACGTGCGGGCGTCTGCCTGTGACCGTTCGGCGGTCTACCGCTCAGGTCAGACTGTCCAGGAGCGGCACCATCAGCGGGGCCAGTACCAGGGCCATCAGGGGCAGGAAGAAGAACAGGACCGAGGGGATGGCCAAGCGGCTTTCGAACTTCTCCGCCTCCCGCAGCGCCTTGTCCTTGTAGGACAGGATTAGGGATCGGGACAGGCTTTCCATCAGTTCCGGCCCGGCGGCTCCCTTGCGCGCCGCGATCTCGATCTGCAGGGCAAAGGCACGCAGGCTGGGCAGGCGGTAGCGCTCCACCACCTCGCGCCAGGCCCCCTGTGCCTCGCCGTGGCTGAACATCGGACGCCGCGACTGCCGCGATTCGTGCAGGGCCAGGCGAATGATGGCCGCCAAGGGGCCGCCGAACTCCCCGGCCCGCGCCAGCGCCTGCTCGGGTGGCACACCGGCTGCCATCTCGGCGGACATCAGGGACAGCAGTTCCGGCAGCGAACGCTCGAGCGACTTTCGAACCTTGCGCACGCGGGCCCGGAGGCGCACAAACGGAACCACCGCTGCCACGGCGGCCACAAGCATCAGGGCCGGCATCTGGTTCGCCAAACCCAACAGCCCACAGATCAGGGCCACGGCGGCGATGCCCAGCAGGCGGGGGAGCGACGGCTCCGCACCTTCCAGGGCGGCCCACCGCCGCTGATGCGCAAACAGGCCGAACCACCGTTCCTGGCGCGGTGCCGACATCTGACGCAGCAGCGAATTGCCCAGGGCTTCGAAACGGTCGTCGCCACCCGTCAGAAACGCGGACAACCGGCCCTTGAGCGATCGTCGATGCGCCGCGTCCAGCAGCAGGCCGGTTACGGCATGCACGGCCAGGCCCGTCAGCAGGGCGCCGGCCGCAACGAGCACGCCACGGGCACCGTTGGCCCGGAGCAGTTCGGGGAGGGTTGGGCCCAGCAGTTCATCCCAGAACATCGGAAATCATCCCGTTGAGAAAGTAGTAGCCGAATGCCATGGTGCCGAGGGCGCCCACGAGCACGAATTGCGATGCGGGCAGGGCATAGCCGGCGCGCAGGCCGGGCGACAGGGCCATGAGGGCAATGACGACTCCCATGATGACAAGCAGCATCACGATGGAGTTGCGGGCGCTTTCGGCCTTGGCGGCGGCAACGGCCCGCACCTCGAGCAGGGCCTGGAGGCCGGACGCCGATCGGGCAAAGGCGCGCGCGAACCCCGTGCCGCCCGTCTCGGCCATGCGACCCAGCTGAAACACCACCAGGGCCAGGGAGGGGGAGATGCGCAGGGCCTGGGTGCGCGCGTGGGCCAGAAAGTCGCGGCCCTCATGCCGCAGGCCCTGCTGGTACAGCTGCATCCAAACCCTCAGGGCGGAAGACTCCGGATCCAGCGTGTCCACCACTTCATCCAGGCAGGCGGTCATGGATTCGGTCAGGAGCAACATGGCTCCCAGGCGACTGACGAACACCGGCAGCTCCTCCTCGATCCCGGTTTGAAAGCGATGCCAGCGGCCGCGCAGCCAGGCATCGGCCACGGCATAGCCCAGGAGGCCGCCCATCAGGGCCGGAACCACGGGAAATCGTGCCAGGAGCAGGGCGGTCACCGGGAGCAGGGAGCCCAGCAACCGCAGGTGCCAAAGCCGCACGTGCGGCGAGCGAATGTGCAGGGAACCAAGAATGATGCGTTCGGGATCCACGCTGATGTGCCGGCGCACGGCGGAACCAGCGGCATCGTCCAGGCCGCGGTAGGGGGCCAACCAGGAAGCCAGGCGCGCGGACTCCCGCTGCCTGCGGCTGCCGGGCCAGCGCAGATGGGGCCAAAGACGGGCGATCGCCAAACCCGCACAGGCGCATCCGGCCAGCAGGACACCCTGGCGCCAGGCGAACGGCAAGGCCAGGGTTTCGGGAATCGGGAAATCCATCAGGCTTGCTCCCTGGTTTCGGTTGGGGCGGCCGCCTTGGTGTCTTCGGCGGGGGCGGCCGCACGCTTTTTGCGAGTCGACGCGGTCCGCCGGTTTGTCTTGCCGGCGGCGGTCTTGCGCGAAGTCCTGGGTTTCGGTGCCGCAGCCGGGGTCGTCGACAGACTCGGGATTGGGTCCGCATGTTCGGATTGCCAGATCGGTTCAAAGCGCACATCGTGGGCGGCCCCCGCCTCCTGCCGAACACCATAGACACCGAGCACGCGCCGGCAGCCTTCCGTGAATCCGATGTGCACCACCTGCTGAATCGCCTGGACAAACAGGGTGCGGGAGGCTTCAAAGGGCACACCGGCGTCGGCGAACATGATCACGCCGAGGCGGATCAGGGCTTCCAGGGGGCCGTTGGCATGGAATGTGGCCAGGCCCGAGTGATCGCTCATGAACGCCCGGAACAAGGACAGGGCGGCATCCCCGGTGCGGACCTCGCCCACCAGAATGTGGCTGGGAGCCATGCGCATGGCGTCGTCCACCCCGTCGGTTACGGTGTAGCCCGGGATCGAACTGCCCGGTGGCGCCGGGCGCGCCTCCAGGGTGGCAACGTTGGGGTGGGGCAGCCACAGTTCCTCGGGATCCTCGATCTTGACGATGCGGGCGGACTGGGGGATGCCGTGGCACAAGGCGCTCAGCAGCGTGGTCTTCCCGGTGCCGGTGCCCCCGACCACGAGAACATTGGTGCGGTTCCCCACCGCCTCCAGCAGCTGCGCCAGGACGGTCTCCGGGAGCATGTCCCAGGCCAGCAACTGTTGGGGATCGACCGGATTGGGCTCGAAGAAGCGCAGTGCCAGCGAGGGGTAGCCGTCCCCCGGTGCAATCGCGGGGTGCAGGACCTTGAGCCGGGCGCCGGCAAAGCCGCATGCCGCGTCGCGCGGCATGCGGGCATCGACGCTGGGCGACGCCTCGGTGCAGGCCCGGCCCAGGGGGCCGAGCAGGGACTCGATGGCCTGCCAAACCTCCTGGTGGCTGGGGGTCTGGTCGGTCAAGTGCGTGAAATCCATGTCCCCCCGCGCCCGCGCCCAGAGCTGGCCGCTGGGATTCAGGACCAGATCGGTGTAGCGGTTGCAGACCGGCGGCATCAGTTGTTCGAGAAAGCCCAGGCCGCCCGCGCGCGACAGGAGTGCGCGCACAAGCTCGTCCAACTGGGTGTCCGCAGGCGGCGCCATGCGCATCCGTCCCGCGGCTTCCTCCAAAGCAGTGCGGGCCAGGGCCGGCAGGCGGCTGCGATCGCCGGGCCGGCTTCCGGTCAGGGACAGGAGGATGGGACCGGCTTCGTCCAGAAGCCGGTGCCGACGTTCCGGCGAGAGTTCCGCGGTCAGTGTTTCCCAATGCATGGCTACTGTTCCCGTCGAAAGACCAAGGGACCGAAACGCGTCTCATCCGCCTGTTCGGAGGCGATCCCGGCCGCAGGTACGCCGACCACCCGATCCGCCAAACGGGACGTGAAGGTTTGCCACGCAGCCAGATTGGGAGGTTGTCTGCGGGCCTGGGCCAGCGCCGGTTCCAAATCCGGTTCCTCGGGCATGGCGGCGACCGGTTCCGGCATGTCGCGCAGGCCGGAACGCACCGTGGCCGTGTACTCCCGCACCGGCATTTGCCCGGAGCGGGTTCGGTTCAGCACGATGTGGCAGGCGGAGGCGGGCAGGCCGATCTCCTGCCGGGCCAGCCGCCAGGCCTCCACGGCCGCAACCGCCCCGCGCGCGGTTGCGGAGCTCACCAGCAACAGGCAGTTGGCAGCCTTGAGGGCCGGTGCCGCCAGTTCCTGGGCGGAGATGTCGAGGATGGTGACGGCATATCCCATGCGCGCGGTTTCCACCGTCAGGGACGGCAGCGAACTGTCACCGTCCATCGCCGCCGGGGCAAAGGCGCCCAGATCGCGCGGGGAAGGAAAACCGGCCAGGAGGTCCAGTTGGCCGTTGTGCTGCAGCAAGTCGCGCACGGTCTCGGGCCGCGGGTCCCGATGCCACTGCAGCAGGTTGGGCGACGGGTGAAGGCCGGCCTGCAACGGCAGGATGTCCGGTGCACCGAGCCCGACCAGCAGGCACTTGAGGCCGCGCCGGACACATTCGGCTCCCAAGGACCAGGCGATCAGGGTCTTGCCGATGCCGCCCTCCAGCGACCAGACGGCCAATCCGCGCCAACCGACGGCCCCTGCGGTGTGGGGCGCGGGCGGGGGCGCATCCGGCACGGGGACAACAGGCCCTGGGGCCATGGGATCCCGTACCTCCACGGCATCCTGGGGAGGCAACCATCGCAGCAGTGTGTCCGGCAGGTCCGAGGCCGAGGTGGTGAACGCCACGCCGGGTACCGACTGCACCTGGGCCAGGAGGTCCGGCAGCAGTCCGTCCGGTGTTACCACCAGGACCCGGGCCGAACACGCCGCCAGCAGTTCCGTCAACTGCTCGGTGTTTTCGACGATGGTCAGGTCCAGCACCACATGGGAGCAGGTCCGCAGCACCTCCCTGGCCTTGTCCGACGAGGCCGCGGAGGCGGCGATGGACAGGCCCTGCGCCATGTGGCCGGCCAGGGCGATGCCGAATTCCAGGCTTGGCGAGACAAGCCCCAGTCGGGGCTGGCTCGGCGGGACCGGGTTGGCCGGCCAGGGGGCAGTGCCAACGGGCGTCGGCTGTACAGGGGTTGAACCGAAGGTGTTCATGAGGAATCTCCGTCCAGCAGGGGTGCAATCATGCGGTCGATGCTGAAGCCGGGCGTGGACCAGGGGTCCGGGTTTGGCGGCTGCAGGACCAACATGAAACTGGCCCCGATGTGGTTGAGCGAGGCAATCATTTCCAGGGGAACGCTCCAGACCACGTGCGGCAGATCCTCCTCCAGGAGTTCGGAATCGATCGCGGCAAGGTCGTTGCCGTCATCCGTGGCGCGGGCCTCCTGGGCACGCCGCAAGGCACGGACGTGCAAGGTGTGTTGGGTGTCATAGAGGACTGGTTCCGGCAACGTGCTGGCCGCCAGCACGATGATTCCCTCCCTTGTGACCGACTGGGGTGCGGTGTCGGGACTGTCCGGGAGGAACGAATCGGGGCGCAACCGGAAAGAGGGAGCAATCCAGAGGATGCGCACGTTCTCGATCAGGGCCTTGGCATAGCCGCGCTGGTTCTGGCCCTGCCAGTCCGAGACGACCGCGACCAGGCCCACCTTCTGGCCGGGCTGCAGCAGGCCGGCCAGGCCCGAGTCCGTCTTGACGCGGACGGCAATGCCCCGCTCGTCCGGGGCCAGCGCAATGGCCGGACCCAGGTGGTTCAGGGCCACGGTTTCCCCGGCGAAGCGCACCACGGACAGGGTCTGTGCCAGGAGCGGTTCCGGTGCGGTCAGGGCATCCGGCGGCAACTCCGCCGCGGGCACCATGCGGACCTGCAGATCCGTGGCGGTCAGCTGGGTGCCAGCTCCCAAATCGCGGGCCGCCACCACCATGGGTGACATGGCCTCCTGTCTTGGCCAAAGGGCCAGTCCCAGAAAGACGGCGGCCAGCAGGCCGGCCACCGCCGCGAACCCCTTCGACTTCATATGGCTTGGTTCTCCTTTGACGGATTGTTGAGTTCAATGGCGCCCAGACGTTCCGCGATGTCCCGGTCCACGGGTTCCGGCACGTCCAACTGCCAGGGGTTGACATAGGCGGGTTCCATTTCCCCGCGCTCGAAGGCATAGCCCAGCTTGATCACACTGCGGCCCACGGGCAGGCTTGCCAGGAAGCGCCGCCAGGTTTCATCCACAAAGCCCTTCTCGCTGCGGTGCAGGGCGGAGATCACCAAATCCCGGTCGCGCGGGTTCTTCAGCTGGCAGCAGAAGATGTTGTTGCAGGAGGAGAGGATGCCGGCCGGGATGGCCGCCGGCGACTGCGTGATGAGATGCAGCCAGATTCCGTACTTGCGGCTGTCGCGCCACATGGCCTCGAACTGTTCGGCCACGGAGCGTCCGCCCTCCTCGCCGGTCTGTTCCAGGCCGGAGAAGATCTTGTTGGCCTCCTCGAATACGATCTGGATGCGGGCCGGCTCCGAGACCGCGCGCTGCAGACGCAGGGCCACCGCGTCGTGATAGAGGTGCCAAGCCGCCCAGCCCAGCAGGAAGCCCTTGGAGAAGTCGTCCAGGAAGGCCCCGCCCTCCAGAACCGCCACGCCCCAGTCGCCGGGCACGATCTCGTTGATGTCGATGCATTCGGGGCCGGCGGTGTACTGCAGGGAGGCCGCGCCCTGAACCAGGGGATGCAGGCGGAAGAGAATCCCCTCCAGCACGGTGCGCAGGATCATGTCGCGACGGGAGACGGTCTTGAGCGTGTCCTCGATTTGGGCGTACAGCTCCTTGAGGCCAACCTTGCGGGAACGGTGCACGGCCAGCCGTTGCCGTTCCGCCACGGTCAGTTCGGCGAGGGGCGTGCCGGGGGCCGGGCCGAGCAGGGCCTGCTCCTCAAAGCGGACCAGGCCCCAGATGTCGCTGTCCTGCACCACCGGATCGTCCACCAGCACGCCGGCCGCGAGGTAGACGCGGCGCAGGGCATCCCGCAGTTCGTGCACCTGCCGACGCTGACCCAGCCGGGCGATCTGTCCGAAGACATCGCAGAAGGTGCGCCACTGCACCTCCGGCAGGATGTTGCGGCCGATCTGCAGGGGGTTCCAGCGCAGGGGCCGCACGCCTCCGGGCGAGAGTTGCCGGATCTCCACGCGTCCGTGCAGGTCCGGTGCGTTGAGCAGCTTGCGCCAGCCGGTGCCGAAGTCCAGGACGATGGTTCTGAGGCGCCACCGGCTGGTGGTTTCGTGGATGAGGCGCTCGGCCGCCACCGACTTGCCGAATCCCGTGTCGCCGCAGAAGGCGGTGTGGAAGTGCCGGTCGCGCGCGATGCGCAGGGGCACGTCGGTGCGGTCCCCGGTCTCGGGACTGATCTGGTGGCCGCACACCACTTCCCCGGAGAGTTCAGGGTAGAAGGCCAAGGGCGGCAGTTTTTCCTGGAAGGTTAGGGCCACGCCCTCCTCAAACAGGTTGGGCGCGGTGTAGGCGGCCAGCATGCCGGGCGTCAGCAGCGTGCTCCAGCGCGTCCAGAGGATGTCGATGTCGAACGGGTTCTCCGTGCCCTGCAGGGAGGGGCGAAAGGCCATGGCCTGGGCGCGCAGGTCACCGTCTCCGGCAACGGTCAGGACCGGGGTGGGCACGTCGGGGCCGTGAAAGGCTTGGGGGATAAGGGCGGATGCGGCGCGTTGGCCCCGCTCGCCCACGAGGAGCAGGGCCGAGGTGAGAAAGCCGCCTTCCATGCTGGCGCGATCCAGCAGGGACACCAGGCCGCGGGTCAGGGAAGCCAGCGCGCGGGCCGTGTCGTCCTCGGTCTGCCAGCCGCGGCCGATGTGCAGGCCCGGCACGATGCCGGAGGAGAAGCCGCCGCTGAAGCCGCGGCCCAGCGACATGAGGCTGGTGGCGCCTTGGGTGTGGGCCAGGGCCTGGCCGGTCTGCCAGGTTTGGCTGGCGCCGGTGCTGCCGCTGGTGCCCCACTGCCGGGAGGTGGTCTCCGTGCGGGTGCGGGTTTCCGAGGCTTGGGTGCCCTGCTGAATGGCTCGGGCCCGGGATTCGGTGGTGCCGTGGGAAGTCGCGAAGGAGTCGGTTTCCTGGTGGCTCTGTCCGACCGCCGTATTCTGCGTCCGGCTCCACCCCTGTTGGCTGCCCGTCGTACGGGATTGGGCCGTGCCCGTGGTGGAACCTTCCGTACCTCCCTCCGAACGGCTGGTGCCGCTCTGCTCGGCGACGGATGCGGAGGTGCCGCGCGCAGCGCCGCGGCTCGCGGTCCGGGAGGTGCCCTCGGACTGGGTTTGTGCCCAACTGCTGCCTTCGCTGTGGGTGCGGGATACCGAATCGCCCTGTGTGGCGGTACTGGAGGATCCGGCGGTGTCCGTTTGGCTGGCGCCGGTGGTGGACGATACGCCGCCCTGCCCGCTGGCACTGCCGCGCAAGCCGAAGGCACCGCCGCCGAATTGGCCTCCGGCTCCGGACGACACCCCGGTGCCGACCGAGGTCTGCGTGGCGTCGGTCCGGGTTGTGCCGGTGGCCTGACTTGAGGATTGGCTTCGGCCCTGGGTATCGGTTACGCTCCCGCCGTCGGCGCGGCCAAACCCGGAGGAACTGCCGGAGGACTCGCTCCAGGAGGATTGCTCGCTGCTGCCCTCGGATACGGTGCGGCTGTGGCTGGCGCCTTCGGTCCAGGAAGCCGTGGTTTGCCAGCCGCGGCTTTCGGTGTCCGTTCGGCTGTTGCCGACACTTTCGGATGCCCCGGTCCCGACGGCTTCCGTGCGGGAGGTGCCGCGGGCCTGCGATGTGGACCATGACTCGCCCCGGGAGGTGGCTTGGCCCGTGGTTTCGGTGGTTGACTGCGAAACGGCAGTGCCTTGGCTGGACGCAGTGCCCTGACTGCTGCCGCTGGATTCGCTCCAGCCGGCGCTCTCGGACCGGGAGCTGCCTTCGGTGTCGGTGTCGGTGACGCTGTCGGAGATGGACGTGCCGGCTGCTTCGGTCCCCTGCACGCTGCTGGACAGGGCGGCGGCCAGCGGCAGAGCCATGGAAAAGCCGATGTTGATGTTGCCCCTCTGCCGCGACGCGTATTGACTGGAGACCCGGGACATGCGAACCAGGGCGTCGGTGAGCAGGAGACGTTCCACATGACAGGCGGTTACCAGGAAGACGAAGTCTTCACGCAGCTTGGCCAGGCCGCGCATCAGGATCTCTCCCTGCTGGGAAGCCAGTTCCTCGTCCGCGGCGCCGGTGAAGGCATCGCGGCTGAGGCCCTTGCGGGCATGGCGGGGATCCGGGTGTCCCAGGATCGCCAGCAGGGAGGGCAGAGTGCGGATCAGGTCCAGGAGTTGCCGAAGCCGCTCGGACGAGGGATCGGCGAGGCGGGAGTAGACGAAGTTGGCCAGCACCGCTTCCACAGCGCGCAGGCCGGCCAGGGCCAACCGGTGTGCCTCCTGCGGATTCGGATCCTCGGCGGCCGCGCCGTAGAACTGCACCAGGCCCACATGCCGCGGCCGGTACATGCCGGCGGCCGTGTAGATGAAGTCCACATCGGCGTTGTACAGGCCGCGCAAGGCCGCCCACTGCTTGCCGAGAATGTCCGGGTCCTCACGGGCCTCCAGCGGAATGTAGGCCAGTTCGCGGAGCAGGACTATGCGGTGGGTATCCGTGTCCGTCTCCGGCGTGGGGCCGAAAGCCAGTGCCAGCGGGCCCTCCCCGTGGTCCGACCCGGGCTGAACCTGCAGCAGGGGCAGGGCGTGATTCACAGCGGCCGTCCCCCGGTCCGGGTGTGACCACGCGTCCGCACGGTGTTGATTGTCTCGACCGGACTCGAGGCCGGTGGATGGATGAGCAGGCCCTGCACCAGCAGGGACATGTAGCCCAGCGGGAGAATCAGCCAAAGGCCCCAGGTGGCGAGGGTATCGAGGAAGGCGCGTCCCTGTTCCAGGGTGCGGGAGGCGTGGGTTGCGCCGCCCAGCTGGGCGGCCCATTGCCGGGCATCCACGACACCCAGGTAGTGGCTGTAGGCCAGGTAGCCCAACGAGGCCAGGGCGTACAGGGTCAAACCGCCGGCCACGCGCCAGCGCAGGGCCTCGGGATTGAAGCGGTCGAGTCGCACGGCCAACACGCCGGCCACGGCCATGACGGCCATCAGGACGGGCACGGGCGCCGGCGCCAAACCCGCGGCCAAGGCACTCAGCAGGCAGGTTGTCCAGAGCCAGGCGCGCTGCCTGGGTTCCGAGGGGTGCATGCGCACCATGAAGGCGGAAACGCCAAAGGTGGTCAGGAGCGGCCCGTTGTCCAGGGCCGTCCACAGCACGGCCAGGAGACCGTTAAGCCACCACAGGCCGAGCAGGCGGATTTGTTCGAGGACCTGTGTCATTTGGTCAGGGTGGTGTCGCGCAGGTGGACTTCGACGCTGTGTGCCAGTTGCACGGACTGGGGCGGGCTGACGGCGGTGCCCTTGGTCAGCAGGCGCGCAGTGCCCTCGTGCATACCGGGGTCCTTGGGTTGCCAACCGGACAGGTCCACGGCGCCGCCCATCGTCGAGCCCGTCCAGTTGCCGCCCGAGGAAGTTGGCTGCCGAACGGTCGCCTTCGGGTAGCGGGATTCCAGATAGCCGGTAATCCAGACGCGGGAGGCCGCGGACAGTTGCAGGTTGGTGGAGACTTCCGCGACCGGGTCGTTGTAGGTGGCCTTCAGGTAGGTTTCGCAAACGGCTGTCCAATCGTCGGGGCAGTCCTGGGGATAGTTGCCTGCGGTGCGGCAAATCCGTTTCTCCCGCTTGGCATAGACGAGGGCCCGGCCGCCCCTGACCTCGACATGAAAGAACACGGTGTGGTCGACCCCTTGTCCGAACTCCTGGGTTTGCAGGACCGGGAACGGCGGTGAATGCGTGACCGCGGTGATTTGCGGGGGCACCATCACCGTCCACTCCAAGGGCGGCTGGCAGACGGAGGGATCGGGATCCGGGGACACCGGAGTAGGCGTTGGCGCGGGTGTGGGAGGCGGTGTGGATTGGGGTGTCGGAGTCCTGGGCGGACCGATGATGATGATCCGGTCCTTCGTCGGCGAAGGAACCGGGGGCGGTGTCCCGCGACAGTCATCGTCGTCGCATCCGAGGTAGAGGATGGGGCCGCAGCCGTCGACATTCGGGCGGAAGTTGCAGCTGTCCGTGCCGCAGCCGGTGGTGCAGAGACCGTACCCGCGTTGGCCGTTGGTGTAGCACCGGCCGTTGATGACCTGGTCGCAGTAGCTGCAGGTACAGTCGCCGGCACAGAGACTGCCGGCCTCCATCCGGAGGAGGTTCAGTTCGGGAAGGACTGCGGAGCCGGGCAGGGGGCGGTCCGACAGCCAGGGCTTGAAGCCAAGGCCTGCGATTGCGAGCAGGAGGGCGTAGCCGGCGCGGACAAGAACCACGTTCATGAGGCTTCTCCCCGATCCGGGGTCAGATGGGGACAGGCGGTATCCCAGCCGTGCGGGCCGTCGGCGGGGATCACCACGGGACCCAGGCGCGCCCAATGCCAGCTTTGCATGGTGGGTCTGGTGAACGCGCCCGGATCCCGGACCAGTGCCAGGCCCTGGTAGAGGGCCCCGGCAACAGCCACGGTGACGTGCAGGGGATGCCGGCCGGTCAGCACACCGACGGTGCAGGCCAGGGCGGCGGAAGGGTTGCCGGAGCGTTGTTGCTCGCACCAGGCGCCGGCGGCGGCCGATTCGGGATGCTGCTCCGGATAGATTGCGCGGACCGGCAAACCCGAGGGATGCAGGTCCGGATCGGCGAGTTCCAATTCCAGGCGGCGGACATTCCGGGTTCGGGCCCAGGCCGCGAGCGCCTCAAGGCAGTCGGGTTGCGTCCAGTCCCAGCTCCAGTTGTGGGACCGGTCCGACAGTTCAATCGTGATCCGCGCCTCCGCGGTGCCCACGGAGGCGACGGCGCGGGACTGGGGCCGCTCTTCCCGGAAGGCCAGGCGGGCGGGCAGGAACCGGTCCAGTTCGAGGTGCCAGGCCGCGAACACGGTCAGCAACAAGATTGTGACCGCGGCCGCCGCGCGACGGCCGCGGTGTTGGTGGTCCCGCATGGTCAGGGCCGGTCGTTGGCTTGCGCGGACACGGCCGGCAGGCTGGCAACCGTACCGGACAGGGTTTCGGTCAGATCGGCGAAGACCCAGCCCCTGGTGTTGCCGTCGGCGGATGCGATGCGCAGCCAGGTGGCATCGCCGTTGCGTCCGGACGCCTGCAGAACCGCGCCGGGCGCGGCGGAACCAACGATGCGTCCCTGCAGGGACGGTCCCTGTCGGATGTTAAGGCTGGCATTGACCGTGGCCACGCGCAGCCGGACCGTGGCCGAGGTTGGGAGCGGCAGCTCCAACGCGGGCTCGGGTGGGGCGGCTTCCGCGTCCATCGAGGCAATCTGGGCATCGACGGCCCGGCGGTACGAGGAGTTGATTGCGGGCGTGGCCGCGGGCACCGGCGGGGGCGGTTCCAGAAGGTCGGCGGGAATGGGCTGCGAGAGGACCCGGATGGTGTCCGGGTCCGGGCCCGGCGCGAGCCGGAACAGGGTCAGGGCCGCCGCCAGGATCAGAACCGTGAGCAGGGCGGCTCCGACCCACAACCATGCCTTTCCGTTCTTGAACACCAGTCGGCGTCCGGCCAGATCCACCACTTGCCCACCTCGCACAAAAGAGAACATATGTTCGTATTGTACGCACGGGGCACTGCTTGTCAAGAAAATTGGATGAAATGTTCTGCAAAGAGAAGCGAGTTGGATGGATAGGGCGATCGCAATCGCAGGCAATTCACCTCCGACGACAGGGCTATCGATCCGGGTGCGAGGCGGACGCAAACGCCGGTCGAGGCAGGTCCAACCTTTGTCGGAACATCCTTGGCGGCAGGACGGGCAGGACCAGGGATAATCGACACAGAGAGGATTGGCCGCGTGGTTCGCGGATGCGAAAGCGCGTGGCCGACAGGGTCCGGCACCGTTCCGGCCGGAGCCGACCCCACCGAGTGGCCCGCCAGGTTGCCGGCATCGGACAAAGTCGCCCGGGACAGGCGGCCCGGAAGCCGCCCGGCCCGGGCGCGAACGGCTGAGTCAACAGGGAAACCGGATTTGTTCCCGGGCGGATGCACCGGCGCCTGCGGCGATGCCGAAAATGCATGCGGGTGTATCCGCCCAGGCAGGGTGTGCCTGCAATGCAGAGCCAGGCCCAGGGAGTTCCGACTCGGTTATCGTTTGGGGCTCCGGTTTCCCGGAACAGCGACCAAGCTCGTTGGACAGCCGGCCGGGCCCGCAGTGTCCCAGGGCCGCACGGTGGGGGCCGCGCCTTGTGCCAGTTCCAAAATTCATGTGCGCGGTTTGCCGCTTTGCAGTGTAATTCACCGATTGTTGCATTGACTTCTCCGTTCAGGTAAAGTCAGACATGCGATTTGATCCTAGGTTCAGGCTGGTTTTTGGGCAGTGGATTCCGAATCATTGGGTCCTTGCCTGCCGCCCTGACCTTCACCGGTATCATTGGCGGACAGCATGGCGGACGAAAGCAGGCCGGGACAGGAGCACGACGCCCTGGTGCGCAGGGTCATGGGCTATCCGGAGACGGCCGAGGCTTGGCTGAAGGCGCGGTTGCCTGGGGCAGTGACCGGCCAGCTCGACTTCTCCGAGTTGGCGAGTCGGTCGGGCACGTTTGTCGATCGCGAACTGAGTCGGTCGGAGACGGACATCCTGTTCGAGATCCGGCACGAGTCTGGAGCTCCCGTCTTCGTCTATGTCCTGATCGAACACCAGTCCCGAGTGGATTCGTGGTTGCGGTTGCGACTGCACCGCTACCACGGCCGCATCTGGGAACGGGAACGGCATGAGTGGCGTCCGCACGGGCCGTCCATCAGCCCGATTGAGAGTGTGGTCCTGCACCACGGCACCGAGCCCTGGTCGCCCTCGGTCCACTTCGATGAGTTGTACAATGCAGCCGTGCGGGATCTGCTAGGAGTGTGCCGCTTCTCCCACATTCTGGTCGAGCTGTTCGGAGCGCACTTGGATGACGCGCGCGGTGATCCGTTCGGGCGCGCCATGGAGATGCTGTTGATCGAACAACGACACCGCCGGACAAGACTGCTGTTGCAGCATCTGGCACCGCTGGTTTCCGTGCTGGAGAACGAGGCCGGCGGCCACGACAAGGTCTTGACGCTGCTGAGCTACGTCAAGTACGTGTACGGGAGGCAAACCATGGACAACCTGACCTCGGAAGTGGCGAAGTACCGGGAACGGTATGGTCGGCCCGGCCTCGCGGCCGAGGATGTGACCTTGTTGAAGCTCCTGGAGGAGCAGCATGAACGAGAGGGCCTGGAACGGGGCTTGAAGCAGGGGGCGCGTGAAGGAGAGCTCCGCACCCGGATCCGACTGGTCGAACACATGTTGGACAGAGACGTCCCCTGGGCGGCCATCGAGGACATGACCGGCACGGATCAGGACGGACTTGACAGCTTGCGGGAGGAACTGGCGGCCTTGCAGGCGGCCGGAACACCGATGCATTCCGAGCATCGCACGATGGATGGGCCATGGGCCGAGCCGGACACAACCTGAGGGGCACAATCCGGACGGCCGAGGTTGATTTCGGCCCCCCGGTGGCCTGGCCGGTCCGCCCTCGTCGCCGACCGGGAACCGTTCAGGCTCCCGGGGAGCCCGCCGTTCGTCCGACCGAGGCAACGGAGCGTTGGCGGCCGTGAACGCCTCTCCAACGCGGTACAAGCCGTGGTGGAACGGGCTGCTGCAAACGCGAGCTCCCCAGAATCCGCGGGGTGTGCCGCTGTCCCCCACATTCTGGTCGAGCTGTTCGGAGCGCACTTGGATGACGCGCGCGGTGATCCGTGCGGGCGCGCCATGGAGATGCTGTTAATCGAACAACGACACCGCCGGACAAGGCTGCTGTTGCAGCATCATCTGGCACCGCTGGTTTCCGTGCTGGAGAACGAGGCCGGCGGCCACGACAAGGTCTTGACGCTGCTGAGCCACGTCAAGTACGTGTACGGGAGGCAAACCATGGACAACCTGACCTCGGAAGTGGCGAAGTACCGGGAACGGTATGGTCGGCCCGGCCTTGCGGCCGAGGATGTGACCTTGTTGAAGCTCCTGGAGGAGCAGCATGAACGAGAGGGCCTGGAGCAGGGCCTGGAACGGGGCTTGGAGCAAGGCGCGCGTGAAGGAGAGCTCCGCACCCGGATCCGACTGGTCGAACGCATGTTGGACAGAGATGTCCCCTGGGCAGCCATCGAGGACATGACCGGCACGGATCAGGACGGACTTGACAGCTTGCGGGAGGAACTGGCGGCCTTGCAGGCGGCCGGAACACCGACCCATCCCGAGCATCGCACGCCGATGGGCCATGGGCCGAGCCGGGCACAACCTGGGCGGCCGAGGTTGATTTCGGCTCCCCGGCGGCTTGGCCGATCCGCCCTCGTCGCGGACCGGGAACCATTCAGGCTTCCGGGGGGGCGCCGCCGTTCGCCCTACCGAGGCAACGGAGCGTTGGCGGCCGTGAACGCCTCTCCGACGCGGTACAAGTGGCACCGCTGGTTTCCGTGCTGGAGAACGAGGCCGGCGGCCACGACAAGGTCTTGACGCTGCTGAGCCACGTCAAGTACGTGTACGGGAGGCAAACCATGGACAACCTGACCTCGGAAGTGGCGAAGTACCGGGAACGGTATTCGCGGCCGAGGATGTGACCTTGTTGAAGCTCCTGGAGGAGCAGCATGAACGAGAGGGCCTGGAACGGGGCCTGGAACAGGGTCTGGAACGGGGCTTGAAGCAGGGGGCGCGTGAAGGAGAGCTCCGCACCCGGATCCGACTGGTCGAACACATGTTGGACAGAGACGTCCCCTGGGCGGCCATCGAGGACATGACCGGCACGGATCAGGACGGACTTGACAGCTTGCGGGAGGAACTGGCGGCCTTGCAGGCGGCCGGAACACCGACGCATTCCGAGCATCGCACGATGGATGGGCCATGGGCCGAGCCGGACACAACCTGAGGGGCACAATCCGGGCGGCCGGGGTTGATTTCGGTCCCCCGGCGGCCGGGCCGGTCCGCCCGCGTCGCCGGCCGGGACCCGTTCAGGCTCCCGGGGGCCCCGCCGTTCGCCCGACCGAGGCAACGGAGCGTTGGAAGGAGCTACTGTAAACGCGAGCCCATCCAGAATCCGCGGTGCATGCAAGGTACAAATTGCCCTTGTCGGTTTTGGGAGTACCGGATAGTTGGCTACCTTCGTGGCGCAACCGACGAGCCCATACCAACTGCAAACCAGACGCGGGGGCCGTTCACTCCTCCGGGGCCGGATCCGGGAGCGGGGAAGCAGCCTTCCGGCTTGAAATGCTGCACCGCTGCCGGCACCCAACGGGTGCCGGCAGCGGTGCAGCGCGTCCGACAGGGGTTCGGTATGCCCCGGTTGCCACCGGCTCCGACGATGCCCTTCGCCATGGTCCGGACACCGTTACCCAAGGCGTGGCCGGACAGCCCCGATCACGGCAAGGAACGACCTCGCCCGGTGGATGGCCCCATGTCTCATGCGTCGCGTGGGCTACCGCAGGGCGTAGTACACCTTCCAACCCGTCCGATAACCTTGGCTGGCTTCAGAATCATCCGTGGTGACAACATCGCTCCTAGTAGATGTCTCTGGTGTAGGCGTTGGCGGTTCCTGGTGGATGTACGTCGGTTCGTAGACCAGGTAATGCGTCTCTCGGATGATCGTCTCTTCATCCGCATCCGGCACTCCGGGGAAGCAAATGTTTTCTACGACGACCTGTTTTACGCCCCTGGACAGCTTGACCAGATTGTTGGGATTGGCTTGGCTGGGCATGGCGTCCTCGGCACATTCCTGGGGGGACGCCACCCTGACCGGAGCCTGGTGGGATGCCACGCGCTTGACAAGATAAAAGTCCTCCAGGACTACGTATTCAATGGGGTTGCCGCCAACATTCTTCAGCTCAACCTTGACGGCAAAACACAGGTTGCACCGATTGGTACCGGTGATTCCGAAAAGGAAGTCCAGTTCGGCCGGGTCGTAAATTCCTTCCACCACCTTGAGGGACAGACCGTCCAGCGTCGCGGGCGGGTCTGTTCCGGGTGCATTGAATGCCGCCCCAAGAGGAACTTCCTTGCCCCAGTCGCCGCGTGCAGGAGTCGGTGTGGGAGTGGGTGTGCGCGTGGAGGTCGGGACCGGAGTTGGGGTGGCCGTTGGCCGCGGGACCGCGGTCGGCTGCGGCGTCGCCACCACACCGGTGGCAATCGGAAGGTCCGCAGGGACACCGTCCACCAGGGGCTTGTAAATCCAGGCATCGTTGGCCAACTTCAGCCATTGCAGGTCGGGGGACTGGGCCACCACCTCGACCGCGTCGTGCTGCTCCACCTGGCCCACGATAGGATAGAAGGTGCTGGGACCCTGACGCAGATTCGACTGGACAATGGCGACGGTTTGTGGCGCCGCCGGCGTGTCCGTTGCCGTCGGCTCCGCCGGCACGGGGGTGTCCGTGGGTTCAGGGGGGAGATCCGGGGTCGGGGTGAAGGTCGGGACCGGTGCGGAGTCCTCCACCACCGGCGCGGGCGGCGCCGGAGTTGTTTCCTCCGGTTGGTTGCGGCGGTTCCGGCATCCCGCCAGTGCCAAGCTGAGCGCGATGAGCAACACCAACAGGAGGCTTGCGTATCGCATTCCGGAGTGTGGCTTGAACATCGGCTGTATTCTACTGTGGGACGGGTCGTGCCGGTGCGGCATCCGGATGCGCCTGTTGTTTCAGTGATGGCACGGTCGCGGCTGGCGACCTGCAACCGGGCCCGGGACCAACTCTCCTCCGGGGCGGTGGCAACCGGTGTGGCCGGCAATGGTGTCGGCTTCGTTGATGGGAAGCCAGTGGGTTGCAGGCAATCCACGGTCCGGCCAGGCCTCCATCCTCAAAGGGCCGGCCGATTCTAATACAGAACTGCACGGCTCTTTGACGTTCGCCGCCGGCAACTCAGGAAACCGGTTGTTGGTGGTCGCGGTCCGATCTTGCGCACCCGCGGCAGGTTTGAGTCGCCCGTGTGTTCGCCGAGGTCGAGAGTCCCCATGCGGCAACCTCGGCTCCGGCAGCATCTTCGTTCGCAGTTGGCTCGGCAGACCGGAGCACGGCCGATGACGACACCGGCCATTGGTTCCCGAACCAGCTTTGGAGATTCATCCAACTCATACCGGCTTGTGCCATCCACCCCACAGGGCGGTTATGGGCTGGGTGCGGATGCGCGAGCCTTCGGTTTGACTGGGCCGGTGTGTCCGCAGTTTCGCCGGTACCGCCGCGTCCCGGTTCCACGGTCGGCATCGACATGGGCGTCAAGATTGTTGGCCACGCTGTCCGACGGCACCACCACTGAGAACTCGAAACCCCTGCAGGACACCTTGGCCGAACTGCGGCAGGTCAACAAGACCCTCACCCGGTTCAGAAAGGCACACGGCAAGCACCGGACCTCCAACCGCCGGGAGCGCCTGTACTGCCGGCTGTATGCCCGTGTCTCGCACCTGTGTCGGGACCACCACTACAAGACCACCACGGTATGGCCAAGCGCGGCAGGCAAGGATCATCTCGGACGCGGGCCTGGCGGAGTTCCTGTCCATGCGCGAGTACAAGCGCCGGCGATACGGCACCGAGTTCGTCAAGGTGGACCGCGGGTATCCGTCCTCAAGAACCGATAGCGGCTGCGGGGCCGTCAAAGCGTCCCTGCTGCTGTCGGAACGGACGTACCGCTGCACGGTCTGCGAGTTTGAAGCCGACCGGGACTGGATTGCCGCCTGGAACATCCGGGCATACCCGGTGGAGAGGTCGCGCTCCGTCCCACGCATGGAGATCCGTAGGACGGGTCTCGGCCTGCATGAGCCGCGAAGGGTGAATCCAGCGACTGTTCAATTCCCAAGGATTGTGTTGAACAGTGAGCCTCGAAGACTGGTTGATCGAGTGGGACGACCACGAGGCGCACCACGGCTGGTTGTTGGCGTTTCTGGATCGAATTGCGGCATGTTCCTGTAACAAGGCGGGGAACCTGTGGCGGAGCGCGAGACAGACAACATTGAAACGGATCGAGATCGGGAGAAGGACGGCAGAGGTGGGCCGCGTGAACTCCGACGGGAGCAGAGATATATAGTGCACAGTCTGTTCATGGGTCGGATCCCGACACCAGCGCGGGCGCACCGGAGCAGGCTGCAAGTACGTCATTGGCCACGCGGTATGCCCGTGGGCGCGGGTTCGGATCCGGGATACGACGACCGCCCGGTACTCGCGGGTCTACCACCAAACAAAGGATCCTCGCACCTGTCAGAACAGTTGTAGACTCTCCAGTTGCCAAGGACTGCTTGAGAACTGTGACCCTGAATTGACAAGAGGGATCACATCCGCATGATGCGAGAAAGACCGAACGCCCAGCGAGGTGCTGCGGTGACAACCCGGCGCGACAGAGCCATCACCGACTGCGCAGCCGAATTGTGGACGAAAGCGGACACCCTACGCGGCTCAATGGCTGCGGCGGAGTATCTACCCGTCGTCCTGGGACTGATTTTTCTCAAGTACATCTCCGACGCATTCGAGGAGCGCCGAGTGGATTTGCTCCCCAAGTCGGATGAAGGCTCCTTGAAGGACCGGAACGCATGTGCGGCTGAGAACGTTTTTTGGGTGCCGCCGGAGGCGCGCTGGCCTCGTCTGCGGGTTCAGGCGCGGGAGTCGGCCATTGGTTCGACCGTGGATCAGGCGATGACCGCGCTCGAGTGCGACAACCCCGCGCTCGCGGATGTGCTGCCCAAGGACTACACCCGGCTCGCACTCGGCGATCGGCGGCTCGGCCAGTTGATCGACCTGATCAGCAGCTGTCCAACAGGCGACGAGGACTCCCGTACCCAGGATGTGGCTGGCTGTGTCTTCGACTATTTCCTCTCGCAGTTCGCGAAAGCAGAGGGCAGGACGGGGGATGGGTTTCACACCCCGCGGTGCGTTGCCAACGTGTTGGTTGAGATGCTGGAACCGTTCAGGGGCAAGGTCTACGACCCATGCTGCGGCTCGGCCGCCATGCTTGTGCAGTCGGCCGCGTTCCACCGGAACTACTTCGACGGCAACGGAAAAGGCGGCAAGTCCAAGACCGACATCAGCATCCATGGCCAGGAGTTGAACCACTGGGCGTGGCGGATCGGGAAGATGAATCTGGCCATCCGGGGTATCGAGGGCCAAATCGCCCTCGGCGACAGCTTCCACAACGACCGGCACACAGGCCTCAAGGCGGACTTCATCCTCGCCCATCCACCGTTCGGCAATGTGCACTGGAGCGGCGAGCCCTTGGCGCAGGACAAGCGATGGCACTACGGCATTCCGCCCCAACGCAACGCCAACTTCGCCTGGATACAGCACATGGTCCATCACCTGACCCCGGGCGGCATCGGCGGGTGCGTGCTCCCCAACGGGTCGATGTCGTCGAACCAACGAGAGGAGAAGGAGATCCGAAAGAACCTCATAGAGGCAAATCTGGTGGACTGCATGGTGGCACTGCCGGGGCAACTCTTCCACTTTACCCAGATGCCGGTCTGCTTGTGGCTTCTGGCGCGACGACGGCATCGCGGTGAAATCCTGTTCATTGACGCCCGCAGGCTGGGCCGGATGGTCGAACGCACCCATCGCGAGTTGACCGAAGACGACATCGCTCGCATTGCGGGAACCTACCACGCTTGGCGGGATGGCTCACACGCCTTTGGCAACGTGGCGGGTTTCTGTCGGAGCGTGCCACTTAACGAGGTGCGGCGGCACGGCCACAGTTTGACTCCGTGGCGCTACGCAGGTGCAGAACCGCAGTCGTCCGACTGCGAACCGTTCGAGACGAAGATGCATCGGCTCATCGCGGAACTGCAGGCGCAACAGGCCGAGGGGGCGCAGCTCGACACGGCCATCGTTGAGAACCTGCAGTCTTTGGGTTTCAAGACGGAAGCAACAGCAGGGACTGCTCAAAATGGGAGTCTCCGTGCCGGCTTTGTTTCTCCGACAGGACCGTCCAACTCGTAAATGCACAAGGGGTCTTGACTCGGTAACCACACAATGCGCCTTTCAGCATTTCGAGTTTGCGAGCTGCCTTTATCCACAGCGCCCGGATGGAAGCCGCGTAGCGCAATCCGTCGCAGACACATTGGCTGTTGTGCCGTCGGGAGCACAGGGCAAGTCGACGCATGATTGACTACGGGAAGTTTCGACTGTCGCTGAAGCGTCTTGAGGAGCAGCACGAGAACTACCGCCAAGACAACCCGGTACTCTCCGAGCTGGACCGCGAGGCCATCGCGGAATCCGTCATTCAGCGTTTCGAGACGTGCTGTGACAGCCTATGGAAGGTGCTGAAACGGTATTTGGCTGAAGAGTTGGGCGTTGCCGACGTGTACAACAGCCCCAAGCCCGTCATCCGGCAGGCGCATGAAAATTTCTTGCTGGTCACTCCGCTGGAGCAGTGGTTTGGATATCTTGAAGCTCGGAACAGCACGGCACACGACTACGACGGTGAAAAGGCCCTGGCTTGCCTCGAGCATGTACCGGACTTCATCGACGACGCCGTTGGTTTGTACCAAACCATGAGTGGCCAACCATGGGAGTAGCACCGGTCATCGACATCGCTGTCGAGGAACACAAGATGATTGTGGAGTTGCTCACGCGGTACCTTCCGGGCACGGTTGCCTGGGCCTTTGGTTCCCGCACGAAGTCGTCCGGTACACCACGGTCGGATCTCGACCTGGTTGTGTTTGCGACACCGGAGCAACAGCAACAGGTCAATGGCCTGCGAGATGCGTTCGAGGAAAGCAATCTGCCGTTTCGTGTGGACCTGTCCGTCTGGGACGACGTTTCGGATGCGTTTCGCAACCACATCGAGGCCGAACATGTACCCATGGCGGGGGTTGCGCAATCCGGGGGGCCCAAGGATTGGCAGGACACGCGCTGGGGCAACCTGGCGACGCTCGCGTACGGGCGCGAGCTCCAGGGAGGCGAACCGGATCACGGGCCAGTCGGCCGGCACGATGCCGCATCGTCCGAGGGTACGCCTGCCATCGTCGGGCGGACAGGGGGAAGCCGACGCATCCGCGACGCTTCCGACCCGCGTGGCCTGATTGGTTCCGCGGTCCACATCAAACCGCAAGTGGAGCTGGATACGCGATGGGCGTATTACACGCTCTTGGCACAGGGCATTGGAAAGCCGGACAGGGGCTTGGTCCCGACATCGACTGTCGTCAAGGACTTCCACCGACTTCCCGTGTCCGTACCCCCGCTTACAGAACAGCATGCCATCGCGAACGTTCTTGGCACCCTTGACGACAAGATCGAGCTGAACCGTCGGACAAACGCAACCCTTGAGGCGATGGCACGGGCCCTGTTCCGGTCCTGGTTCATCGACTTCGAGCCCGCGAGGGCGAGGATGGAAGGTCGCGACACCGGGTTGCCGATGGAGGTCGCCGCCCGGTTTCCGTGCCGGCTGGCAGATTCGGAGCAGGGAATGATCCCCGAAGGATGGGACATCGGTACCGTGGACGACGCGGCAAAACCGGTCCACGGCGGGCTGCCGCCCACATCGGAGGGGCACTGCCAAAGTGGTCCTATTCCCTGGTACACCGCAGGGGACGCGCCGGCGCTGTCCGATGTGTTTGCAGTCGGCGCGGAGAGAACCATCAAGCAACAGAAGGTGGACAACCGCGCGGCAACCGTGTTGCCATCACGAACGACAGTGATTCCCGCGCACGGTGCTGTGGGACGGATCGCATGTTTGGGTCGCCCCATGGCCGTGAGTCAATCGTGCCACGGCCTACGGGGCACCGGCGGGTATGGGGACTACTTCATCTACTGGCTCGTCAGGAGGGCGGCAAACGAGTTGCCGAGCCGGACGCACGGAACGATCTTCCACACCAATATTCGCCGGGCCTTGGCCCTGGTCGACCTGGTTTTGCCACCGGCGGGGGTCGCACAGGTGTTTGAGGCTGCGGTGTCGCCGATCATGCAACGCATTCTCAACAATCTGCACCAGACCCGCGCCGTTGCCGCACTGCGGGATGCGCTGTTGCCCAAGCTGGTATCCGGAGAACTGCGAACGGACACCGTGATACGAGGCGGCAGGCATCAGACTTGAGCCCGTCGCAAGAAAGGGAATGGTGGTGGGATCGGCCTTGACACAGACGCATGTGAGTGTGGAACAGCTACACCCATCCAGGCTGCAGGCCCCGCGGTTCCCATTTGAACTCGATCATCTCAACCACTGGCAGAGAAACAGGTCAAGAGGGCATGGAATTGGTGTCGGCTTCGTCAATGGGAAGCCGATGTCGCAGCCAGCCCACGGATCCGGTATGCCCCCATCCGCAAAGGGGTGGCCGGTTCTAATACAGGCCCACTCGGCTCTTTGGGGTTCGCGTACGGCGGCAGGGCGAGCCTGCTGGCTGGGGTCGAAAGATCCCGAGGGGGCTCAGCCGCGTGGATGTCCCAAGGACATCGGGGACGGCGGTCCCAGGCTCGCGTATACGGGGGTCGGTATGGTCGTCGTTCGCGGAGATGAGTCTATTCCATCTGGGTCATGGATGGTGACATGGTCCCATGGTGCCGGTTACCCTCAGTCTTCGAAGGGATAGGAAGAGCACGCCTACGCCAAGTGTTGGATTATCACTGCGATCCGCACTGCATAGGCCCACGATGAAACCGAACCGATTTGTTCAACCAGCATGTTGTCAACAAAACAGTTGACAACATGCTGGTTGTCATGTACAGTGTGACGATGAGCCACATTGGGAAGGAGACGGTATGCGCAGTTCGACAGGTGCGTGGGTTACCGGAGATGACTTCGTTGGCAGGGAGAGAGAGCTCGAGGTGCTTGGTCCACTGGTCTGAAGCTTCAATCACGTTCTGCTGACCGGGCAGCGGCGAATGGGGAAGACAAGCATCGCCCGCGAACTCGGGCGTCGTTTGTGTGGCGAGAATTGGCAATTTATCTTCATCGACGTGGAGGAGGCCGCGACGGTGGAAGACGTGATCGCGTTGTTCGCCTCCGGGATGCGCAAAGTGGTCCCACTGGGAGCACGCTGGAAGAAGCTCTTAGGACATGCCTGGACCACGTACATCGAAGAGGTGGAACTGTACGACTTCTCGGTGCGGTTCAGAGCGCAGGTGCACAGCGGAAATTGGAAAACCATCGGACAGGAATTGATCGGGTTTGGTGCCCAACACGACCAACCTGTGCTGCTGGTAATCGACGAAGTGCCCGTGTTCCTGCAACGCCTCCTGCGGCATCAGGATGGAATCGAGCAGGTGGACGGGTTCCTCAGTTGGCTCCGGAGTACGGTACAGCAGGTTCCCAGGGACTCGCTCTCGCTGATGGTCACCGGCAGCATAGGTTTGATGCCGGTGGTGTCAAGGCTTGGCATGCCGGATCGGGTGAACTACCTGTACCCCTATCGGCTGGGCCCGTGGGACAGGGCCACCAGCATCGAATGCTTCAACTCTTTGGCCCGGAGCGAATCAATCCATGTGGAACCCGGCGTCGCGCAAGCTGCCTACGACAGACTGGGGATCGGCATTCCCTACCATGTGCAGCTCTTCTTTGCCCGCATCGCCGACCACGCGAGGGTGCAAGACAGGCATATGGTGACAGTGGCCGATGTGGAGACCGTATATCGACAGCAGCTGTTGGGCCCTGAGGGGCAGTCCGGACTGTTGCACTACGAAACGCGGCTCCATCAAGTCCTGGACGAAGATGTCGATTACGCGATCGCCATGACGATCCTGGCTGAAACGGCGAGGCGGGACGAGTTCGCCGGTGCGTCAAGACAGCAGGTGGTCGCAAGGTTCTCCAAGCTGGTATCCGATGCAAACGAACGGGTCGATACGATCCTGAACATCCTGGAACATGACGGGTATCTGGAACACAACGTGGACCGGCGGTTGTTCTTCTTTCCGTCCCGCTGGCTCGGGGACTATTGGCGCATCAGGTACAGCGCGACCCGATCACTGCATACAGGCTGAAGTGGCCGAGGAGTACGGAATGTCCCAACCAACGTCGGCCCCGACCATCCGCAAGTTCAATCCAGGCGTGTTCCAGTCCGATCAGGAGGTCGTGGAACAGTTTGTAGTCCGTCACAAGGCATTGGATGCCGCGTTGGCGGTAGTCAAGCGCAATCTCGTATCCGAATCGTGCCAGCATGCCTTGATCGTCGCACCGCGCGGGATGGGCAAAACCATGCTGCTTGCCCGCATGGAGGCAACGCTGAGGTTGGACAGCGACTTGGCGTCCAATCTGATCCCTGTCCGGTTCGTGGAAGAGAGCTACGAAGTTGCCGACCTCACCGGTTTTTGGCTGGAGGTGCTCTTCCAACTCGGCCGCGAATGCAGCAGGCAGGGCCTGGACGCAGGAGCGGAGCTTGAAGCGGCTCATGCATCGTTGTGTGCACGGTGGAGGGATACACATGTGCGACTTGACGTGCTGGCAGCGATCGAACGCGGCTTGGCATCCATTGACAGGCGCATGGTATTGATGGTGGAAAACCTCCAGGCGCTCTCGGAAACCTGGCCCCGCGACGACGAGTGGGGTTTGAGAAGGGTCCTGCAGACGGAGTCGATGATCATGCTGATTGGCACCGCCACCACCAGGTTCAAAAGCCTGGAAGACGCGGATCGCGCGTTCTTCGATCTGTTCCGCCTGATCGAACTGGGGCCGTTGACGACCAAGGAGTGCGCCGCGCTCTGGAACATGGCCACCCGCCAGAACCTGGCGGCACGGGAAATCAGGCCCTTCGAGATATTGACCGGTGGCAGCCCGCGCCTGTTGGTGCTCCTGGCCGGTGTCGGTCACCAGCTCACATTGAAACAGTTGTTGGCAGACATGGTCGGTCTCATTGACGAGCACACCGAGTACTTCCGCCAGTGTTTGGAGTCGTTGCCGGCCGGTGAACGACGTGTGTTTCTGGCCCTGGCCGATCTGTGGGAACCTGCGCCCGCGTCCGTGATAGCCGACCGTGCCCGCATGGACATACGTACCACGTCCGTGATGCTGCGAAGACTCACGGACAGAGGTGCGGTCAGCGCCTCGGCGACACGTCGGTCGCGCAGGTACTCCGTGACCGAGAGGATGTTCTGCTTCTACTACAGCCTGCGGAGGGAACGAAACCAGCCTGCGGTCATCCGAAGGTTCATTGCGTTCATGGTGGCATTCTACGACCCGTCGGCCGCAACAAAGGTCTTCGCCGATCTGGACGACGGTTCCGACGTGGGACGGGTCATTCGGGAACAGCTGCTTCAAGCCATTGTCGACCAGGATGCAGCGTACCGCTGGGTGGAACAGTGGGATGTAGAGATCAAGATGCAGACGCTGCACTCGCTTTGGGCTGATGTCTTGCAGGACATGGAACGCGCAGTGGATCAATGCGGTGACGAGGGGTTTGCAGACGAAAGTCGGCTTGTTGGCTTATCTCATCGGTTGAGACAAATACCACACACTGAATTGAGGCCGATTGAGAGCATTCGGCTACATTCATTTGTGGCAAAGAACCAAAGTAAAATTCCACCGCTGGCGATTATTGCACTGTGTCAAACCTGTTTGGATTTGCGGGGCCCAGAACTTATTCCGCATGACAAAGGATACAGGTCTTGGGTGGCTACAATCAAGGTGATGAAGGCACGTGCACATGTTGACATCAAAGACTATGAGTCGGCACTGAATTGCTGCAACGAAGTGGTAGAGGCTTGCACTGGGCTTCCTGAGCCGGACCGAACGTACCTGTATTCCGGAGCCATTCTTGTGAAGCAGTGGGTATTGGTGGATACTGTGGACTATGAAGGGGCTGTCAGTGAGGGTCGGGCGTACTTGGAGAACTACGGTCAATCCGAAGATGAGGAACTAGGTTTCTTTCAAGCACGAGCACTGTTGTTTCTGGTTCAAGCCGAATGGCAGCTAGGCAGACAAGCGTGCGCTGGACGAGCGGTCCGCGACCTGGATAGCAGATTTGGCAACAGTCAAGATCGACACTTGCAACTGACGGTTGTCCAAGCGATGTTGTGGATACTTCATCATGCTTCCGACTATGAAGACAAGGCATTGGTGACAGTGGTAGAGGAAGTAGCCGATTTGGCCCTGGCACGTTTTGGGGGTAGCCAATCCGAAGACCTGTGCAAGGTGGCCGCGAGAGCCGTCGCGTGGAAGGTTGGCAGGCATGTGAATGAGAAAGACTTTGGTTCTGCGGAACTTTGTCTTCGCCTTGGGATGGAACGTTGGGTTTCAACTACGGCGGATTTTGGCTTGGAGTGGGTTGCCACGAGGTCCGTCCCTCGGGCTGAGTGCCTAGTGCAGCTTGGTGATTTTGAGGCAGCTGAGGCTCTTGTGCACGAGTGGTTGCCTGGTATCGCTGAGATTGAAGGCGACAGAGGCAAATTTCTGTGGTGGTGGGCCGAGTGTGTGTTGTTTCAGTGTTATACCTTTAGGGGAAGCATGGAGGCAATCGATATGCTTAGTTTGATGGTGGAGGATTTCGAACCGGATGTTGAATATTGTGTGCAGAGGATGACAAAGGCGCTGATAGGGGCCGGTGCATCGGGCAAGTTTTTGGATCGGATTCCGTCGGTGTTGGAAGCAAGTCCTAAAGCACGAGCGAGCTTGTTGCCCGTGATAGTCGCGTTGCGATTGCTGAATCGTGAACAGGTAAGTGTTCCCCCGGAAGTACTGGAAGTTGCTTCTGACGTGCTGGATACCATCAATACGTGGAGAGTGGAAGGGAATCCGTCCAGTCCAGTCCGGGTGTAACCGCTTGTCTGCCTGGTTGCCTGGCGGCGATGGGGTCAAGCGTCCGTCCGGGTCTTGGCCCCAGGATGTATACCAAGTCTCGGTGTGCGTGATGCCCGTTCAGCATCTCAGGGTTGCGGTGCGAAGAGGCTAGGTGGATATCTGGTACCTGTCTCGTTTGAGCGCGTTCCGGAGTTTCAACTTCAGGCCTTGAAGTCATGACAACGCTCGGCAGGGGTCGGAGTCCGGACGCGGAACCCTCTTTGTTACTATCAGGTGCAATCAGGCAGTGGTCCACTATTGATGGTTGGACTTGGGTTGTGGACCCCATCGGCAGCAACACAAGTGGTGGCGATCGTTGGGTGTGCATCCGGGATCACTTGGACTGGCTGTAGACGGAACTGAAAGCGTTGCACCGGGAATTCCACGACCGGCTGCAGGACCACGCCGCCTGGGTGGGTCTGGTCGTGGCCGCCGTGCTCATCGCCGAGTTTCCGGAGCCGGGCTATCTCAACGGACGCGAACTGGCCGCGTTGGCCGGCGTGGTCCCCCTGAACCACGACTGCGGCCGGTACCGCGGGTCGCGTCACGTCTGGGGCGGTCGCGCCTCCGTGTGCACCATGCTCTACATGGCCACCGCTGACCGCCGCTTGTTACAACCCCGCCATCCGTGCTTTCCATACTCGATTGTGTCGGCGGGGCAAACCCAAGAAGGTGGCGCGCGTCGCAGCCATGCACAAGCTGCTCCTCATCCTGCGGTGATCCGGGACCAGGTCCCTAGCAGCCAAACCGCGCGTCCAGGGCTGGCGAGGCTTGACTCTCAACATAGTTGCTGAACAGTTACACAGACGGTCAAGAGAGCATAGAATAGCCTTGTAGCCGTTCCTGCCTGGGTTTGCCAAAGACGAACAGGTGGAAACAGCAGGTTCCAGTCGCGGATTCAACGAGTCCATTCTGGAACGACCTGGCATTGCGACTAAGCACAACGGCAGAAAACAACCGATGCAGGAATCTCAACATACCCAGCCATTTCAGATTACGGAGGTGTGGGCCCGGAACTTTCGCAGTATCGCCAACACATCGGTCGAGTTGGACAGGCTAACGGTCTTGGTGGGTCCCAACGCAGCAGGCAAGAGCAATGTGCTGGACATTCTGCGGTTCATCAAGGATGCCCTTCGCTTCGATCTGGAAGCAGCCATCTCCCTACGACATGGTCCTGAGGCTATTCAACACCGGACCGTGGAAGATCAAACATCGGATGTTGAACTGGGTTTGTCCGCGCGCGAAGGGAGCGGGAAAGTCAGATACTCTCTGAAGTACAGCTTTGTGCTCGTGGTCGATAACGATGGCGGTTTCCATGTGGGGCAGGAATACGTCCGCGTGCGTCCAAGAGGCCTAGGGAAACCGTTTGAGATCAGGATTGAAGAAGGCAGGCTGATTCAGTTCGAATGGCAGTCTTCGGCTAGTGACGGTCCACGGTTGGTCCAACACGCGGACCGTCATGACTTCAGCACATCTGACCTTTGGTTGCTCGACACGCCTAGGACGTGGTGGATGCGTGATCAAAAGCCTCAACCCGAGTGGGACGAGGTCAGACATTGTCTGAGGCACTTTCACCATCGTATGCGGGAAACTCGTTTTTATCACGTCTTCCCCAACACCCTCCGCGAGCCTCGAAGGGTGGAAGGTGCCTATCCCCTTGCTGAAGACGCCGGCAATCTGGCATCAGTCTTGAGGGTCATGAAGAGACGAGATCCCTTCATGATGTCGGGGTTCGGGAATTCCCTGTCGCTGCTCATTCCGGGTGTGATCGACTTGGATGTCGATTCTGTCGGGGGGTACCTTGTGGTACGCCTCAAGCACCAATCGGGTAGGGACGGAACTTGGATTGATCTGTCACAGGAATCCGACGGCACAATTCGGCTACTGGGGCTTCTGGTGGCACTGTTCCAACCTGGCAGGCTGTCCCTGATGGGTATTGAAGAGCCCGAACTGACCGTTCACCCCGGTGCCATGGCCCTGTTGGCCAACCTCCTGAATGAGGCATCGCAAAGATACCAAGTGATCGTGACCACCCACAGTCCCGACCTGATTGACTACCTGACCGATCACCGGATCACGGAAAATCTGCGGATTGTGGAACTCGTGGACGGTGTCACGGTGGTCAGGGGGGTAGCTGATTCCCAGAGGGAGGCAGTCCAGAGACACCTCTTCTCACCCGGTGAACTTCACCGCATGGGGGAATTGGAGTCACCACATGAGTAGGCGTTCCGGTATTGTGGCCATTGTGGAAGGCCCGGGAGACAAAAAAGCCGTTCCTGGTCTGGTTCGCAACATCCTATCGGCATGCAACTACTTTGAGACACCGGTGTCTCGGGCCATACCGACAGGAGGCAAGCCGTCCCTGTTGAGGAAATTCGAGCATTACCTCCAGTATGCGGTTCACAACGGTGGTGTAGCGATTCTTGTGCTCCTAGACGCCGATGAGGAATGTCCGCGAGAGAAGGCGGATGGCTTGGCTCGGAGGGCAACGGAGATGAATCTGAACGTTCCTGTCGCCATCGTTTATGCCAAGCGGGAATATGAGACCTGGTTTATTTGCAGTCTGGCTCCGGACCGTGGGGACAGGATTCGGAAGTGGCTTGAGCTGCCGGCGGATGTGACAGCCCCGGAGTGTCCCGAAACGATACGGGATGCCAAGAAGTGGCTCAAACGCCACATGCGCCGTCACCGTTCTTACAAGGAAACAGTCGATCAGGAACCTTTGACCCATCGACTTGAGTTGGACTTGGTGCAGACGAGATCCCGTTCCTTTTGTCGCCTGTGGCACGCCGTAGAGGAGTTAGTCCAGGCTGTGGAGCTGGGTGTGGCAACCGTTACACCCCGGCCAGGCCCGGTGCAGGACGATCCATGATGGAATCCTGACGTGTTCTGCTCTCGTGGACATCAGGGACTTTGAGGTTCAAGTTGGCCTCGGTGAAAGCTTAATCACTGAACGGCTCCAGGGGGCAGGACCAAGGCGTCAGCTGAGTTCAAGTCCATGCGTCGTCGACTTTGGCGAGCCCAGAAAGCTCTCGCGAAGCCAATGGACACCGGAGTCGGACGCGGATTCCCCTTTGCTACCATCATTGCAGTCAGGCAGCGACCTTATCGGCGGCCAGGTTTGGGTTGTGCGATTTCATCGGCGGCAACGCCAAGGGCGGCAATCGATGGGTGTGCGCCTTGTTCACAATGGAGGCTGTCGCCTCAGGAGGACCGGATGTCCTTGTCCATCAGCAGACGCAGTTTTTTGAAGACCGCGGCGACGGCTTCTGCCGCCGGCGTATTGGCGGCGTGCGTGCCGGCCGCTCCCTCGACGGATGACGGAGCCGCCGCCGAGAGCATCAAAATCGTCTTCGTGACGACCGAGTCCTCCGACTCCAGCGCGGTGCTGTACGACCCAATCAAGACGGAGTTCCAGGAAGAGCATCCTGAAATCGAGATTGAATTCCTGGGGGTTGTGGGAGCCGGCGGCTGGGGCGGCTACTTTGACAAGCTGAGCGTGATCATCGCCGGCGGCGAAACCGTGGACATGGGCAAGATACCGACGGAGGGCGGCCGGCTGGCCGTGGCCCGCAACCTGATCCGACCGCTTGACGAGTACATCCAAGCCACTCCGGAACTGGACGACTACTTCAACGATGTGTCCGCCGAACTGGCCAGCGTGTTCGTGTATGGCGGCAAGACCTACGGGTTGCCGTACGACTACAACAACATGATGATTTGGTTCAACATCACCCGGCTGGCCGAGGAAGGGCTGGAGATGCCGCCGGAGGATTGGACCTTCAGCGATTTCCGCGAATATGCCTCGGCGTTGACCAGGAAGGACGGTGCCAACACCACCCACTACGGATTCTCCTTCTGGACTGCCCCCTTCGGGCTGTGTCCCTGGCTGTTCAACAATGGTTTGGAAGGGATCATGGGAGGCGACGATCTGTCGGTCCCGCTGCAAGGCGATCCGGCCTACGCCGAGGTGATCCAATTGCTCTACGACATGATGTACGTGGACGAAACGGTACCGAAGCCCGACGCCCAGAACACGGGCAACTTCGAGGCCGGCACGCAGGCCATGATGATGGCCGGCCGGTGGCCGCTCAGCGGCTTCCTGCAAAACGATTTCAGGGACTGGGATGTCCAGTATTGGCCCAAGGGAACCCGCAGGGTCACCGAAGTGGGTTGCGGTTCCTGGCCGATATTCCTGGCGTCCGAGCATCCCGAAGCGGCGTGGAAGTTCGAAACCAAGCTCCTGCAGCGGGATTCGATCGCCTACTTCGTTTCCACCGGAGCCAATATTCCCTCGCTGCGGTCCGTTGGGTATTCCGAGGAATTCCTGGCGCTGCACGACCGGAGCGGTCGGCTTTGGTACGAGTCGATTGACAGGGACGACATTCCCGTGATGTCCGTCACCTCGCCGCCCGAGTTCTCGGAGATGGAGCAGATCAGCAACCGTTATCTTTCGCAGGTGTTTGCCAACGAGCTGGGCATCGCCGAGGCCCTGGCCAGCACGGAGCAGGAATTGAACGACATGGTTGCGCGTCGCCCCGAGGACTGGGCGGCCAAGTTCGCTTGACGGTTCCGGGTTGCAGGCGGGCGGCAAATACTGCCCGCCTGCGTTCTTTTCCCGGCAGAACCTTTACCTAATTGCAGGGCAGCCGCGCGATGGGTGCAGCGGGACAGGTGCTTCGAAGAGGCGGCGACGGAGCCGGAGGTCGGTCGTTGCGGCGGCGCGACGCGCTGACCGCCTGGTTGTTCATCCTGCCGACCATAGTGGGTTTCCTCGCCTTCGTCATCGGTCCCATCGTCGGGGGCCTGGCGTTGGGATTCATGCGCTACGACCTGCTGACGCCGCCCTCCTTCGTGGGGGGCGAGAATTTCGTCAAGATGATTGAGGATCAGCGCATTCTGCAGATCTTCGGCAACACCATCTACTACGTGGTGGGCATGATTGCGCTGGACTTGGTGTGGGCCCTGATCCTGGCCGTGGCCCTCAACAGCTTCATACCGCGGTTCTTCAAGGTCTTCTTCCGGGCCGTCTTCTTCTTCCCGATCCTGGTGTCCGGCGCCGTCATCTCGATCGTCTGGCTCTATCTGTTCAACATGGACCTGGGCATCATCAACTGGTACCTGGTCAAGCTGGGTCTCGACCGGGTGCCGTGGCTGATCTCCTCCGACTGGGTGCGCAACAGCGTCATCATCATGACTGTTTGGAACGGAGTTGGCTTCAACATGCTGTTGTTGCTGGCCGGGTTGCAAAACATTCCGGTTGAGCTCTATGAGGCCGGCCGCATCGACGGGGCCGGCCGCTGGGCCAGTTTTGGTCGCATCACCTTGCCGATGCTGACGCCTGTCATCTTCTTCATTTTGGTGAAGGGGGCCATCGGTGTGTTCCAGCTGTTCGATTCGCCGTTCGTGCTGACCCAGGGCGGACCGGGGGACGCCAGTCGCACCGTGTTGATGTACATCTGGGAGAGAGGCTTCCAGGTTCTGGACTTCGGCTACGCCGCCGCCATCGGTCTGGTCCTGTTCCTGGCCATTCTGGCGGTGACGGCGGTGCAGTTCGCCACCAGCGATCGCTGGGTGTTCTATCGGTAGCCCGGCATCGGATGGATGTGCCCGATGCCGCATGCGTGCAGACCAGGAGATATGGGTGCAGGTCAAGCTTGAGCGCTGCCGATCAGGCATGTCCCGGGTGTTGCGGCGAGGGCACCGGTGAAAGAGGCCGAAGTCGTGGCGTCCAAGCCGCTGATACCGTCCGGGTTGCGCTGGAATCGGGGTTATCTGCGCACATCCACGGTGTTGACCGTGGGCGTGCTTCTGTTGCTGTCGCTCTTCATGGCCTTTCCCTTTGTCTGGATGTTGAGCGCTTCGCTCAAGGTGCCCAAAACGGCCTTCAGCATTCCCCCGCAGCTTTGGCCGCATGAATGGCGATGGGAAAACTATCAGCAGGTTCTGTTTCACCCCACGGTACCGATCCCGCGGTTCTTCCTCAACAGCCTGAACATCGCCGTCCTGGTGACGCTGGGCCAGCTCGTCACCTGCACCGCCGCCGCCTATGCGTTTGCCCGCTTGCGGTTTCGCGGGCGCGAGGTGCTGTTTGTGGTCCTGTTGACGGCGCTCATGGTGCCGGCGCAGGTCACCATTGTGCCGCTGTACATCGAAATGCGTTTCTTCAAGCTGATCGATACGCATGCCGCCCTCATCCTGCCGGCCTTGACCAACATCTTCGGCGTCTTTCTGTTGCGGCAGTATCTGTTGACGATCCCGGACGAACTGGAGGATGCCGCGCGCATGGATGGTGCCGGGCCGGTGCGGATCCTGCTTCAAATCATGCTGCCGTTGATCGGCCCGGCCCTGACCACGTTGGCGATCGTGGTGTTCACGGGCACCTGGAACGCCTTCTTCTTCCCGCTGATCTTCCTCAACGACTGGCAGAAGTTCACCTGGCCCCTGGGCGTGACCATGTTGCGCGGTCAATACTCCCAGAACAGCGTGACGGTGATCATGGCCGGAATCACCTTGGGCGTGGCCCCGGTCCTGCTGGCCTTCCTGGTCCTGCAAAGGCGCATGATCGAAAGCATCGGCTTCACCGGCGGCATCAAATAGGGACTGTTCCACATGCCGAAGGGTTCCTCCGGTGGGATGGAATTGTCGGTTCGTGCCTCCGACATTCGTCCCATCCCCATTCCGCGTCGAGGAGGATCTCCTTGGCCACGGGAGGCAGGGAGCGGTCGGGGGAAGATCCGGACAACGGCGAGGCCATGGGTGTGGTCAACGGTACTCTCTCCGCAACGGGATTGCCGTTGACATTGGCGGTTTGAGTCGGATTGCAATGCCCGTGTCGATACACCTGGAGGATGTCCGCATCGATGAACGGACGTATGTCCGATTCACCGCCGAACTGATCTGGTCCGAAGCCTTGCGCCTGGCCGCCCAGGGGCTGCTCCTGATCGCGTCAGTGCTGCCGGTGTGGTGGGTGATGGTGAATTCGGGCCATGTACCGGTCGCATCATTGTTGGCTTGGTTGCTCCCGGTCCCCCTGTGGATGGCCTTCAGCTATCCGGTGGGGCGCGCGGCGACAGGCCGCTCGACTTCTTGGCTGGATGTCCTGCGAACATTCTTCACCCGATATCCGCAAGCCCTGTTTACGAGTCTCCCGTTGTTGCTGGCCCTCAACCTCTGGGTGGCCGCCGCGAACCTGCAGGGTTCGAACCCGCCCTGGTTCGTGACTGCCGGGGTGGTCGCCAACCTGGGCGTGACATTGGTCCTGGCGGTTGTGACGTTGCATGCCTTGACCATGCAGGTCCTCTTTGACCTGCCTGTGCGACGCTCATTGCAATATGGTCTGGCCCTGACCCTGCGCTGGCCAACCGTTTCGTTCGGGCTCCTGGCCCTGACGTGGCTCTTGACCTTGGGCGCGCGCCTGGCCGGGGGCGCAACCTGGCTGCTGATACCGGCCTTGTTGCAGCCGTTTGCGGTTACGGCCTCCCTGCTTCTGTGTCTAAGGGGACAGCGCCTGGAAGCGGAGGCCGGCAGGGTGTCAGAGGGCCGCAAATGACCGGACTCGTTTCCCTTGGCGAGTTTCCCGGGTACCGACAAGACCACCTTGCCGTCCAGGGTTGCGTCGACTCCACAAGCGCGCTGTCCGCGTGGGTTGTGCGGCAAGTGGCCAAGGGGTGGACGTGGCAGTCACCGTCCGCGGGACTGTGCCGTCGCCCGGACACGTACTTGTGGATGATGCTTGACAGCAGCGTCTGTTAGGGCATCCCATTATGGCACTCAGTAGAACTGGGCTTGTCCACTCTTGTTCACGGGTCCTTGAGGTCCCCAACGGGATCGCCTCTCGCCGTGCAGCTTCCCCTGTGCCACGGGACGGCCGGTGGCGGTGGTTGCGTCCGCTCTTGATCCGACAGGCAGATGGTATCCAAAGCCTGCTTCTACTCACTGCCCCCACTATCTTGCCGTGCGCGCACACGCACGAGCATGCAATCGCGTTCCGTGACGCGCAGATTGATCGGTCTGGTCTTTTTGAAAGTGCTGTGGGCTGCCGTCCGGGCATCCTCCATCTCCCGGTCAGCGTCGGGTGCCGGGCGTAACTCGCCCCTCTCAAAGCGGTCCAGAATGTCCCGCTCTTCCGCGTCCATATCGTGGTTCGTCACAGTTGTCTCCCGTGGCGGCAAGTAGTTGCAGGCTTGGGCCCTGTTTCACTCTCGTTGCCATTGGTTCGGGGCGGTTATGGGCACCCTCTGCACATGTGGGTTGCGTGCGTCTGTTCAGGCCATGCCGCGGGCCATCAGGCGCACGGATTTCCCTGCCCGGTGGGCGCAGATGCAGTCCTCCAGGATACCCGTCGGCACAGCCAGGCACCGCATTGGGCGGGCTGGGCTCTTGTTACAATGAGGCAGTGCACCAACCACCACACGGTAGTCGAATATGGCCACAACAGCAACAGCCAAGAGTGTGGCAATCCAAGATGGTGGAATGGCGGATCAACCCACAATCCAACCAACAACGGCATGGGCTTGGCCCGATGCCCCGGAACTGGGGGAAACGGATGCTGCCACAGCGGCGGCAACCCGCCCTTGGCGTGCCCACATGCGCTTGGGCAACTTGGAGGCATGGCAATCGGAACTAACCGCCCTCCCCCATTACGACCCGGATTACGCCTACGATCCGGAACATGAATACGCTTATGACTGGTCAACGGATCCGGACTATCGCGGCCATGTTCAACACATGCGTGAATTCAACAAGGACGGCTTCCTCATGCCCAGTGGACTGTGGCACGACGAGTTCCTGGCCCTTCTGGTGCGTACCCTGTGCGCTGCCTTGGGCTTCCGCGTGGCGAAGGAACCGGAATTGCACTTTCCGGCCAGTCTGGGAGAATCGTTGCGTCTCTACACCAAAACCCTGAGACCCAAGACCATGGTGGTGCCTGACGCTCTGGTCCTGCATCCGGATCAAACGCTTGCGGAACCAAGGGAACGTACCCCGGCCGAGCGTACGTTCAGCATGCAGGAGGCGAACTTCCCCACTCCCGAGGCGGCGATCGAGATCGTGTCCCCCACCTCGGATCACCGCGACTTCACGGACAAAAGCCGACTCTATGCAGCCATGGGCATCAAGGAGTACCTGATTCTGCAGGTGGGGGAACCGGAACCCGAATCCGACACCCCGCAATTGAACATGTGGCTGTTCAGGCTGGATGACCGTGGCATGTACCAACCCATCACGGATGTCGTTCGCATCTGCGGCACCAAGGTTCGCATCCACCCTCCCGACGAATCAGAACCTTCCCCCTCCTACCTGCAGTGGTTTGACGACACGAACAACTGTTGGAGGGACCACATCGGCGATAAACTCCGAGAGGAGCGAATCCAGACTCTACTCGCGACATTGAAGGCCTTTGTACCGTCCATGTCCACCAAAGATCAGGACACTGTGAGAGCCCACTGGCTCCGCACGGGCATACCGGAAAATATCCATGAGCGTATTCGGGATGCCAGCCAAGCCCCCGAAACCTGGCGTACCATTCTAGGCGTCCCGGATACGGAAACCGACACTGATTCCAGCTGATACACCGGGGTGCGGCAGTCCCTTATTCTGTCATCATACAGAGCATGACACAGCCTCTACATGAGAGGTCCTAAACTTGTCCCGTTTGCTTCCAACCCTGCGTTACCACAGACGCTGTTTCCGGGGTGACTTCTGCACGGGCGGTGTCCGCTTCCACATCGAGGGAGTGGGACCTCGGTGATCTCTTCCGTGTGCAGGGCGGTTCACAGGAACCCAAGGGTCCCGGGGCATTCGCCATCTTTGTTGCCAGGCCGTGGCGTGGGACACCGCCAGTCATTGGCAAAGGGGGCTTGTCCCCTGTCCCCGTCCCAAACCTGGAACACAAGGATCAAAAGACAGTAGCGACCAAGTGCCAAACAGCAGTGCCCAGGCGCACCATGCGGTGCACGGTCTCCGGGGCCTCTGTTGTAGGGTGGTGGGTGTCGGGCACGAGAGGTGCAATCCCTGTCCGGTGGAGAGTCCGGATGTCCCCCGGACTCTCTTGTTTGCAGGACACCCTTACGGCACAGGTGTACAGGGTTGTGCCTGTCGCACCGGCGTAGTCAGCAACTGTGTTGCAAAGTCAAGTCTCGCCAGCCATGGGCATGCGGTCCGGATGCCAGGGGATCTGGTCCCGGACGACGGCATTGAGGATGAGGAGCAGCTTGCGCATGGCGGCGACGAGGGCCACCTTGCGGGGCTTGCCGCGCCGGCACAGACGGGTGTGGAAGTCGCGGATGGCGGGGTTGTGGCGGGTGGCGGTCACGGTGGCCATGTACAGCATCGTGCGCACGGAGGCGCGCCCGCCCCAAACGCGGCGTGGGCCCCGGTATTGGCCGCTGTCCCGGTTCAGGGGTGCCACACCGACCAGGGCGGCGATCGCGCGCCCGTTGAGACGGCCCCGTTCCGGCCACTTGGCGACGAGCACGGCGGCCACGACCGGGCCCACGCCGGGCACGCTGCGCAGCAGTTCGGCCCGGGCCTGCCAGGCGATGTGGATCTGCATGCGGTCATGGCCATCCTGTTGCTGTGCCTTCGAGTGCAGCGTCTGGAGTTGGGGGCCGGCGGGATGTCCGAGGCCAATTCACAAGTGATCGGCCTCATTTCCCCAACGGGTTTCCCGTCGCAGGTGAAGAATCGGTAGCCTGACTACCCATGCCTTATTTCGTAGAATGAGGTGGCAGTGAGTAGAAGCAGGCTTTTGATTAGGGGCTTATATCGATGAGTTGACAATCGATAGGCAATCCGGCCCTGGTGGACCGGATCGCACAGGCGTGGGCGGACCCCGCCTGCCGTGTTCGCGGGTCGTTGAGGTCCCCAACGGGATCGCCTCTCGCCGCGCAGAAGCCCCTGCCCCGCGGGCCTGTCCGGTCATGGGAAGTCCCCTGGCCAGAATGTTGATGGCGGCGTTGTGGTCTGCGTTCGCAGTGTGTCCAC
>MKWU01001120.1_pt1 | contig 48227 bp, 37 predicted proteins | sample 809101 | NCBI WGS metagenome assembly MKWU01 (sample SAMN05860141, study PRJNA318959) | sponge metagenome | host: Aplysina aerophoba | place: Slovenia: Piran, Adriatic Sea, Gulf of Piran | collected 2013-05-07 | reverse complement strand
GGTCCGGCCGATACGCGTCGTCGAACCGCCACCAGCCGTCCAGCATGCCGAAGGTGAGGTCCTGGAGGTTGCGGCCTCGAACGAGCTCGAGCGCCGCGAGCCGGCCGGACGGAGCGAGCAGCGCCCGGCAGTGGGCGAGAATCTCTCCGAGATCCCGGGTGGTGTGCAGCACGTTCGCGGCGATCACGAGGTCGTAGCCGTGCGCGTCGAAGCCCTGGGCCGCCGGGTCCGCCTCGATATCGAGGGTCCGGTACTCCATCGGCGCCCCGCCGGGCGCGAAGCGGGATTCCGCGTCCGCGAAGAATCCGGCCGAAACGTCGGTGAAGACGTAGTCGAACCGTCCCTCCGGCAGCCCCGAGAGGATGGGATCGGTGGCCGAGCCGGTACCGGCCCCGACCTCCAGCACCCGGAGCCGCCGCCCGTCCGGCAGGCCCGACACCATCGCCCGGACCGCGTCGGCCAGCATCCGGTTCGCGGCGCGCGCGGCCGGTGCGGTCCGGTAGAGATCCGCCGCGCTCGTCTCCTCGCTGCCGAAGAGGAGCGAGAGGGGGTCGGTCCGTCCCCGCAGCACCTCCGCGAGCGCGCCGCCGCAGCGCCGGAGCAACCCGATCTCGTTCAACCCATGCGGGTGTCGGGCGACGAGCCGCTCGGCCAGCTCCTCCGGCTCCGCGAGCGCCTCGTCCGGAAGCGGGTCCTGCGACCCGAGGGTGACGCGGAGGCCGCCGTCCGGAGCCGGCTCGAGCACTCCGGCCGCGGTCAGCATCGCGAGCAGCCGGCCGAACAGGCGCCCGTGCTCCGGGGCCAGGGAGAGCTCACCGTGCAGCGCTTCCGGATCCACCGCGGCGCCCGCCCGGCGCGGCCAGCCGAGCTCGTCGAGCGCGTTCAGGACATGGGACTGGGCCAGCCGGTCCAGATCCGCGAGAAGCGCGGCGCGCTCTTCGGGCGCGACGCCCTCGGCAGCCAGATAGTCCGGGTAGCTTCCCATCGCGGCGCCCACCGACTCCGGACCGGCCAGGAATCGCGCGGTCTGAACCCCGTCGGTGCGAGGCTGCTCCCGCCACACGACCTCGTACAGGAGATCCTTCAGCGCCTTCGAAGCTGAGAGCATGGCCGCCCGCGTCGCCCGCTTCATCGTGAATCCGGCCACCGCGCCAATCGGTTCTCCGTCGGGGGAATGGAGCCGAAGATCGGCCTTGACGACTTCCGGCGAGTCGTCCGCGTCCTCGTCGGCCGGCGCGCTCCCGCCGGCGGTCTCGCGCATGCGGACGTGGCAGACGATCCGCTCGGGCGGCGGCCCCGCAAGCCACAGCCGGTCCCATCCGAAGGGCATGTAGGTGGACCGGCCCGCGACCCGGGCCTGATCGCGCGCCGCGAGCACCGTCTGAAAGCAGCCGTCGAGCAGGATCGGATGCAGGTCGAGACCGTCTCCGTCGAGGCAGTCCGGCAGGGCCACCTCGCCGATCGCTTCGCCGGGCCGGGACCAGATGGCCTGGAGCGGGCGAAACGCGGGGCCGAGCACGACCCTGGTGCTGACCTTGTTGCGATAGAGCGACGGGACGTCCCCCGCCACCATGCTCGCCTTGAGGCCCTCGAGATCCACCCGCCCGGCGGCTTCCGCCCGGGGATCGCCGGGCGACATCCGGCCTTCGAGGTGCAGGGTCCAGCCTTCTTCGTCCCCCTTGCTGAACACCTCGAAGCGGCGCGACGACCCCGCCCCGGAGCCGTCGAACACGATCTGGAGCTTCCGGCCCGTTTCCCCGGTCTCCTCTCCCCCGTCTTCGGCCGGGAAGATCATCGGGCTGTGGAGCTGGCAGTCCTCCAGGACCACCGCGCGGGCGCCTTCGCCCCACAACACCGTCGCGGCCATGGTGCCGAACATCGCGCCGGGCACCACGATCTGGCCGAAGACCCGATGGTCGCTCACCCACGCCGGGTCCGTGGTCAGGATCTCCGTCTCGAACGTGACCTCGCCACGGGGCGACTCGCGCCGCGCCCCCAGCAACGGATGGCCGGCGCTCTGCCGCCGCCGCTTCGGCGGATCGATCCAGTGGCGCCGGCGCTGGAAGGGATAGCCCGGATTCGCGATCCGGCGGCGCGCCTCCCCGGCGAACAGCCCTTCGAAGGCGATCGGGAGGCCGGCTTCGTACGCTTGCCCGACCGCCTCGACGAAGGCGTCGCCGCCGGCCGGGGCGGGCGCGGTGTCCGAGGGCCGGCGAAGGCTCGACAAGGTGACCGGCGCCCCGTCCGTGCCCCGAGCGGACTGCGGCCAGGCAAGGCACGCCATGGGGCCGAGCACTGCGTGCGGCCCCAGCTCCACGATCGTGCCGACTCCCAGGTCCGCCAGGGTCTCGACGCACGCGCGAAACGCCACGGGCTCGCGCGCCTGGCGGCGCCAGTACGCCGCGTCGAGCGTCTCGCCCGCCGCCACCACCCGGCCGGTCAGGTTGCTCACGAAGGTGATCGAAGGGGGCGCGAACGAGACGCCGGACAGCGCCGCCTCGAGGTCGTCCAGCGCCGGCTCCACCATGGCGCTGTGGTATGCCGGACTCTTGCGCAGCCGGGCGACGCGAACGTCCTGCGATTCGAGACCCTCGAGCAGCGAATCGATCTCTCTCGCCGGACCGCTCACCACCTGCTGCGCGCCGTTGTCGGCGGCGATGCAGATCCCCATCCCGCCGCAGGACGCGTTGTGCTCGTCGAGGGCCGCCGCCACCCGGGACGCGGGCGCGAACACCGCGGCCATCGCGCCCGCCCCCGGCAGTGCCCCGATGAGCGCACCCCGCGCGGCGGCGAACCGCAGGCCTTCCTCGAGACCGAACACTCCGGCGGCCTGCGCGGCCGCGATCTCCCCGAGGCTGTGGCCGAACACGACCTGCGGACGAATCCCGATGCTCGACCAAAGGGCGGTGAGCGCGCACTCGAGCGCGTAGATGGCGGGCTGTTTCCACTTCGGATCGTCAAGGCTCGGGGCCGATGCGGTCCGGCCGAACATGACGTCGAGGAGAGAGCCGCCCCGCTCTTCCCGCAGCAGTGCTTCGCAACGATCCAGCACCGTCCGCACCGCCGGCTCGCGCTCGTAGAGCTCCCTCCCCATCCCGACCCATTGGCTGGCCTGGCCGGTATAGGCGAACGCCACCGGGGCCGCGGGGCGCGGCCCCGCTCCGTCTCCCGCTTCTGCGAGCGCCCGCAGGGCATCGTGCAGCGATCCGGCGTCGCGAAAGACCACGCCCGCCCGGTGGCTGAAATGACTCCTGCCGACGCCCGCGGTCCACGCCAGGTCGGCGAGCCGCGGCTCGGTGTTCCCGTCCCCGGGAGAGAGTGCTTCGCTCCGTTCGCCGAGCCATTCGAGGTACCGGCCCGCGAGGTCCCGAAGCGCCCCCTGCGACTTTCCCGAGAGCGGCAGGACCCGCGCCGCGCGTGGACGAAGCGCTTGCGCGGACGGCCGCAGGTCCGCAAGCGGCTCCGGCAGGGAAACGGATACCGGGCTCGCCGGGCCCGCCGGCCCCGAAGCCGCCGCCGGCGCCGCGGCCGCCGCCGCCGGCGGGGAACCGGAGCCCGGGCCCGCCGCCCCGGCGGGCCGCGGCGTCGCGCCTGGCGCGCGCGCGCCGTCCGGCACTGCGTAGCCCTCGACGACGACGTGCGAGTTGGTGCCGGAAAAACCGAACGAGCTTACCCCCGCGAGCGGGCGGCGGCCGGGAACGAGCGGCCAGTCCGTCGCCTCCGTGGTGACCCGCAACGGCAGGTGCTTCCAGTCGATCCCGAGATTGGGATCGCGGAGGTTGAGATGTCGCGGGATCACGCCCTTTTGCATCGAGAGCAGCACCTTGATGAGGCCCGCGGCCCCCGCTCCCGCCGCCAGGTGGCCGATGTTGGTCTTCACCGAGCCCATGAGCAGCGGGCGTTCCGCCTCGCGCCCCCGGCAGTAGACCGCTGCCGCCGCGTTCACTTCGGTCGGGTCGCCCAGCCTGGTCCCGGTGCCGTGGGCTTCGAGATAGTCGACCTGAGACGGCGCGAGCCCGGCCCGCGCCAGCGCCTCCTCGATCACCCGCGCCTGGGTGAGCCCCTTCGGGGCGGGGAGCCCCGGGCGCTCCCCGTCCTGGTTCACCGCGGTGCCGCGGATCACTCCCCAGATACGGTCTCCGTCCGCCTCGGCCTCGCGCAGGCGCTTGAGGACCAGCATCCCGCAGCCTTCGCTCCGCACGAAACCGTCCGCCCGTTCGTCGAAGGTCCAGCATTGGCCGGTCGGCGACAGCATTCCCGCGTTCGCGAACGCTTCGGTCGTCACGGGCGAGAGGATCACGCACACCCCGCCCGCGAGCGCGAGGTCGGCCTCTTCCCGCTGCAGTCCCGCCACCGCGTGGTGTACCGCCACGAGCGAAGAGGAGCAGGCGGTGTCGACGGCGATCGAAGGCCCCTCGAGTCCGAGTGCGAACGAGATCCGGCCGCTCGCGGTGCTGAAGCGGTTACCGGTGACGAGATACAAGGTGGTGTCGGGTCCGGGTGCGTCGCCCTCGTTCCGGACGATCTCCTGGTACTCGTAGCTGCCGATCCCGACGTAGACCCCGCTGCGGCTGCCCACCAGCCGATCCGGGCCGATCCCCGCATCCTCGAGGGCTCCCCAGCTCATTTCCAGCAGAAGTCGCTGCTGCGGGTCCAGCGATGCGGCCTCGAGCGGTGAGATCCGGAAGAACTCCGCGTCGAAGAGGTCGATCCCGGAAAGGAACGCTCCGAAGCGGGAACCGTCGTGAACGGGCACGTCGTCGGGAAACATCTCCCCCACTCGCCCGCAGCTCTCGCCGGGCGAGCCATGGGTCACCGCGTTCCCGCCGGACTCGAGCAGCCGCCAGAAAGCCGCGAGGTCCTCCGCGCCGGGGAATCGGCACGCCATGCCCACGACCGCAATCGGTTCGCCCGGCGGGAGAGCATTCGAGGGCGGGGAATCGGATTCCGTCCGGGGGCCGGACGGACCGTGCGACTGGTCTCGTTGCATGGTGGAAACCGCTCGGGAAAAGCCACACCACGGCCGATTGTCCCCTTGTCGCGATTGCGAGTCCATCGACTTCCGACGCGGGTGCAGGTTCCGGCGCAGGACGGCAGGCGGGGCGCCACGCCGCGCCCGCCGGTCCACCTTCGATGTCCGGGGCGCTCCACCGGTGGCGCCGCATCGCGGGCGCCTATAATCCGGCGCGTCCCGCAGGGGTCGAGGGGCGCGATCCAACATGGCCTTGCATCTCGGGGAGAGGGTGATTCGGACCCGCGTTCGCGGCTTCGCCGGCCGGCCTGGCCGGGTTCCGGACCGTCCGTGGGCGTGAGCGACCCGGCTCGCGGCAGGGAGAAGGTCCGCTTTCAGCCCGACGCGCGGCCCCCCGCCGCGCTCGCGTTCGGGCTCGGCCTGCAGCTCGCGGTGCTGACGATTCCCGGCATCATGCTGATCACGACGGTCGTGATGCGGGCGGCCGGGGAGAGTGAGGCCTACCTGTACTGGGCCGTGTCCGCCACGGTCGTCATCTCCGGCGCCGCCACGGTGTTGCAGGCGTTCCGAATCGGCCGGTTCGGAACGGGTCACGTGCTGGTGATGGGAAGCTCGAGCGCGTCCATCGCGGTGTGCATCGCGGCGCTCGTCGAGGGCGGGCCGGAAATGCTCGCGACCCTGGTTCTGGTATCCGCGCTCGTCCCGCTTGCGGTCTCCGGGCGGCTCCCGCTCCTGCGGCGGATCATGACCCCGACCGTCTCGGGGATCGTGGTCATGCTGATCCCGGTCACCGTCATGCCGGTCGTCTTCGAACTGCTCGGCCGGGCTCCGGCCGGGAGCCCGGGGGCCGCCGCGCCCCTGTGCGCCCTCGTGACCGTTCTCTCGACCCTGGGAATCGCGCTCGGGTCGAAGGGAGCGCTTCGCCTCTGGGCACCCCTCATCGGCGTGGCGGCCGGTTCGGTGGCGGCGGGATTCTTCGGCATCTACGACCTCGACTCCATCGCGGAGGCTCCCTGGATCGGCTTCCCCGCGAACGAGTGGCCGGGATTGGATCTCGACTTCGGGCCCGGGTTCTGGGCGCTTCTTCCCGGATTCCTGTTCATCGCCCTCATCGGCGCCCTTCGCACGATGAGCAGTTGCGTTGCCGTTCAGGGCGTATCTTGGCGCGAGCGCCGGGCCGTGGACTTCCGGGCCGTGCAGGGTGCCGTCACCACCGACGGGACGGCGAGCCTGCTGGCGGGATTCGCGGGCACGGTGCCGAGCACCGCCTACACGGTGAGCGTGCCGGTGATCGAGCTGACCGGAGCCGCGGCCCGCACGGTGGGGGTCGCCACCGGAGCGGTGTTCGTCGCACTGGTGCTCCTTCCGAAGACGTTCGCGCTGATCCTTGCCGTGCCGAACCCGGTACTCGCCGGCTACCTGGCGGTGTTGCTCGCGATCCTCTTCGTGGCCGGCATGCGGGCGGTCGTCAACGACGGGCTCGACTACCGCAAGACCGTCGTCGTCGGCGTCGCGTTCTGGGTGGGGGTGGGCTGCCAGTACGGGATGATCTTTCCGGAACAGGTCGCGGAGTTCGCGGGCGGCCTCTTCCGCAACGGCATGACCGCCGGCGGGCTGGTTGCAATCGTCATGACCGGACTGCTCGAGCTGACGGAGTCGCGCCCGAGCCGGCTCGAGGCGGATTTCGGCATGTCGGCTCTTCCGGAGCTGCGCGAGTTCCTTCGTTCGTTCGCATCGCGGGCCGGCTGGGACACCGTGATGGCGGACAGACTCGACGCGGTGGGGGAGGAGACCCAGCTGAGCCTCGTTCCCGCCGCCGAAGACGGGGATGGGAAGGAAGGGCGGTCGGGTCGCCGGCGCCTGCGTCTCTCGGCGAAGCGGGGGGAGGGCGGCGCGGTGCTCGAGTTCGTCGTTGCCCCAAGGGGGGAGAACATCGAGGATCGGCTCGCCGCGCTGGGCGCCGGGACCGGCGAGGGTGCGATCGAGCGGGACGTGTCCCTGCGGTTGCTGCGGCACCTCTCGTCCTCCGTGCGCCACCGGCAGTACCACGACACGGACATCGTCACCGTAAACGTCGAGGCCCCGTCGCGGAGCGGACGGACGTAGGCCGGGAACCTGCCTGCGAGCCCCCGGGAGCCATCGGTCCCCGCGGCGCCGAAGAGCCGAACTCGACGAAGCGGTCCCGATGTTGCGGGGTGCCGGGCGATTCCGTAGCATTCGCGGCTTGGCTTGCCGGATCCGTCGAGTTCCGGCACCGGCGCCCTTGCACCGTTGAAATCGTTGCCCATGGCCAGGAAGACGACTCCCGCCGAGCCGCGTGAACCCGGGCTCGACACGTTCCCGAAGCTCCTCCTCGACAACGCGGCGCGCTTCGCCGGGCGCCCGGCCATCCGCGAGAAGGAGTTCGGGATCTGGCAGTCCTGGAACTGGGACGCGGTTCTCGGCGAGGTCGAGGCGCTCGCGGGGGGGCTTGCCGCCCTCGGTTTCCGGCGCGGCGACAAGCTCGCGGTCATCGGCGACAACCGGCCCCGTCTCTACTGGTCCATGTGCGCCGCCCAGGCCCTCGGAGGGGTCCCGGTGCCGATGTACCAGGACTCGGTGGCGGAGGAGCTCGCGTACGTGGTCGAGCACTCCGGCGCGCGCTTCGCGGTGGTCCAGGACCAGGAGCAGGTGGACAAGCTCCTCGAAGTGCGCGAGCAGGTCGCCGGCATCGAGACGATCGTCTACCTCTGGCCGAAGGGCCTTCGCCACTACGATCCGGAGCTCGTGCGCGACCTCCGCGACGTGCAGGCCGACGGCCGCAGATACAACGGCGAGAATTCCGGGTTCTTCCGGGCGGAGGTCGAGAAGGGCTCGGGAGCGGACACCGGCGTCATCCTGTACACCTCCGGCACGACCGGGCGGCCCAAGGGCGTCGTGCTGACCAACGACAACGTGCTCCGGCAGGCGTGGGCGGGGGTCGAGTTCGAAGGCCTCGGTGCGGACGAGGACATCCTCGCCTACCTGCCGATGGCCTGGGTCGGCGACAACATCTTCTCCTACGCGCAGTCGTACCTGACCGGCTTTTGCGTCAACTGTCCCGAGAGCGCGTCGACGGTGATGACGGATCTGGGGGAGATCGGTCCCACCTTCTACTTCGCCCCGCCGCGGGTGTACGAGAACCTGCTGACGAACGTCATGATCCGCATGGAGGACGCGAGCCGCCTCAAGCAGCGCCTGTTCCGCTACTTCATGGACGTGGCGGGCCGGGTCGGCAAGGCTCTTCTCGACGGGGAGGCAGTTTCAGGCGCGGATCGGTTTCGCTACTGGCTCGGCAACGTGTTCGTGTACGGCCCCCTTCGCAACACCCTGGGTTTCTCCCGGGTGCATCTCGCGTACACCGCGGGCGAGGCCATCGGCCCGGACATCTTCGACTTCTACCGCTCCATCGGGATCAACATCAAGCAGCTCTACGGGCAGACGGAGGCGTCGGTCTTCGTCACCATCCAGCCCGACGGGGAGGTGGATCCGGAGACGGTCGGGCGGCCTCTCTCGAACGTCGAGCTCAAGCTCACCGACGAGGGCGAGGTGCTCTACCGGAGCCCGGGGGTGTTCCACGAGTACTACAAGAACCCCGACGCGACGGCGGACACCAAGACCGAGGACGGGTGGGTGCGGACCGGCGATGCCGGAATCCTCGACGGCAACGGACACCTTCGCATCATCGACCGCGCGAAGGACGTGGGGAAGCTCCGGGACGGGTCCCTCTTCGCACCCAAGTACCTCGAGAACAAGCTCAAGTTCTTCCCCTACATCAAGGAGGCGGTCTGCTTCGGGGATGGCCGGGAGCGGGTGACCGCATTCATCAACATCGACCTCGACGCGGTCGGCAACTGGGCGGAGCGCCAGGGCATCACCTACTCGAGCTACCAGGAGCTCGCAGGACACGGCGAGGTCTACGACCTCGTCGCCGGGTGCATCGAGCAGGTGAACCGGGACCTCGCCGCCGACCGGCAGCTCGCGGGCTCCGTCATCCGTCGCTTCCTCATCCTGCACAAGGAGCTCGACGCGGACGACGGCGAGCTCACCCGAACCCAGAAGGTGCGCCGGCGCATCATCGCCGATCGCTACGACGTGCTCATCGACGCCCTCAACGGGGATGCCGAGCGGTGCCACATCAGCACCGAGGTCACGTTCGAGGACGGGCGCAAGGGCTCGATCAGCGCCGACCTTCTCATCCGCGACGCGCGCGGCGCGCCGGAGCCGGCGCGCGCGGCGGCGGACTAGACGGGGACGGCGTCGCCTCCGGCCCCGGAATCGAAACGCACCGGCAACCAGGCATCGAGGACTCGGATCGCACGCGATGGAGCAGGTCGTCGAAGCGCAGCAGCAGGCCAACGGTGCCGGTGGCCGGTCGGTCGGGGAGGTTGTCCTCGACGTCCGGGACATCAGCCTGTCCTTTGGCGGGGTCCGGGCCATCGACGGGGTGAGCTTCGACATCCGCGAGGGCGAAGTCCGCGCCATCATCGGCCCCAACGGAGCCGGCAAGAGCTCTCTTCTGAACGTCATCAACGGGTTCTACCACCCCCAGGACGGCACCATCACCTATCGCGGGGTGCCCCGCTCGCGGATGCGGCCCCACGAGGCGGCCGCCTCCGGGATCGCCCGCACCTTCCAGAACATCGCTCTCTTCAAGGGCATGACGGTGCTCGACAACCTCATGACCGGGCGCAACCTCAAGATGCGCCGCAATTTCCTGTGGCAGGCGCTCTACCTCGGGCCGGCCCGGCAAGAAGAGATGGAGCACCGGAACGCGGTGGAGCACGTCATCGACTTCCTCGAGATCCAGGCGATCCGGAAGACCCCGGTCAACCGGCTCCCCTACGGCCTCCAGAAGCGGGTGGAGCTCGGGCGGGCGCTTGCCGCGGAGCCGGACCTCCTCCTCCTCGACGAGCCGATGGCGGGGATGAACACCGAAGAGAAGGAGGACATGTGCCGGTTCGTCCTCGACACGAACGACCAGTTCGGCACCACCATCGTCCTCATCGAGCATGACATGGGGGTGGTCATGGACATCTCCGACCGGGTCGTGGTCCTCGACTACGGGCGGAAGATCGCGGACGGGACGCCCGACGAGGTGCGGGCCGACCAGCGGGTCATCGACGCCTACCTCGGCATCGCCCACGACGATGACTGACCGGGCGCGCCACGCCACGCCGCCGGCCGAACGGGTATCCGAATGGAGCTGTTGACCGCAATCTTCTTCACCCCCTTCGTCGAGATGTGGGAGTTTCCGACGTTCTTCGCCGAGGTGGTCATCAACGGCCTCCTCACCGGGGTGATGTACTCGCTCGTCGCCCTCGGCTTCGTCCTCATCTTCAAGGCGTCGGAGATCTTCAATTTCGCGCAGGGAGTGATGGTGCTCTTCGCGGCGCTGTGCCTGGTCGGCCTGATGGAGTTCGGGATTCCCGCGTGGATTGCGGTCATCCTGAGCCTCGCGATAATGGTCGTCCTCGCCCTCGTCATCGAGCGGGTGATGCTGCGGCCCCTCGTCAACCAGGACCCGTTCATCCTCTTCATGGCGACCATCGGGCTCACCTTCTTCCTCGAGGGGTTCGGCGAGACCCTCTGGGGGAGCAACGTCAAGCGCCTCGACATCGGCATCCCCAAGGACGTCTTCGAGTACCAGGGCATCCTCCTCAGCCAGTTCGACATCATCGCGGCGGTGATCGGGGCGGTCCTCGTGTTCGGGCTCGCGATCTTCTTCACCAAGACCCCCATCGGGCGGGCCCTGCGGGCGGTGGCGGACGACCACCAGGCCGCCCTCTCGATCGGCATTCCCCTCAAGACCATCTGGGTCATCGTGTGGTCGGTTTCGGGAGGGGTCGCCCTCGTCGCGGGGATCATGTGGGGGGCGAAGAGCGGAGTGCAGTTCTCGCTCTCGCTGATCGCCCTCAAGGCCCTGCCGGTGCTGATCCTCGGTGGCCTCACCTCGATCTCGGGCGCGATCGTGGGCGGCCTCATCATCGGGGTGGGGGAGAAGGTCGCGGAGATCTACTGGGGGCCGCTCATCGGCGGGGCGATCGAGAACTGGTTCGCCTATATCCTCGCCATGGTGTTCCTGCTGTTCCGTCCCCAGGGGCTTTTCGGCGAACGGATCATCGAACGGGTGTGACGATGACTACCGAGTGGGTGTGACGGGACGATGATTTATCGCGAAGCGGGGCAGTTCAAGACGTCGTACGGCGCCGACCAGGCGATGCTGCCGATTGCCCAGGACCGCTGGGCGGTCGGGGCGGCGGTGGCGGTCATGCTGATCGTGGTTCCGTCAATCGCCAACGAGTACATGCTCCAGGCGGTCCTCATCCCGTTCCTCATCCTTTCGCTTGCCGCCATCGGGCTCAACCTCCTCACCGGCTACGCGGGGCAGCTCAGCCTCGGCACCGCCGCGTTCATGGCCGTCGGCGGGTACATGGCCTACAAGTTCACCACCGCGTTCCCCGGGCTCAACCTCCTCGTGGTGTTCATCCTGTCCGGGGTGTGCGCGGCCGGAGTCGGGCTCGTGTTCGGCATTCCGAGCCTTCGCATCAAGGGGTTCTACCTCGCGGTGGCGACCCTCGCGGCCCAGTTCTTCCTCAACTGGACGTTCAACAAGGTCCCCTGGTTCTACAACTACAATTCCTCCGGAACGATCACCATGCCGCCCCGCGAGCTCTTCGGGGTGATGGCGGCCGGTCCCGAGGCGACCGCGGAGACCCGCTACTTCATCGCCCTCGTGGTGGTCATCGTTCTCACGGTGGTCGCGAAGAACCTGGTGCGGGGAAGGGTGGGGCGCTCCTGGATGGCGATCCGGGACATGGACATCGCGGCCGAGATCATCGGCTTCCGGCCATACCAGACGAAGCTCCTCGCGTTCGCCATCTCGTCCTTCTACTGCGGGGTGGCGGGCGCGATGTACCTCTGCCTCTACCTCGGCAGCGCGGAGAGCGAGGCCTATTCGATCGACCTGTCCTTCGAGGTGCTGTTCATGGTCATCATCGGCGGGCTCGGGAGCCTGCTCGGCTCCTTCCTCGGCGCCGCGTTCATCGTGCTGCTTCCCATCTTCCTCACGAACGCGCCCCAGCTCGCCGGGTTCCACATGCCCATCGACGTCCAGAAGCACATCGAGCTAATGGTGTTCGGCGGCCTCATCGTCTGGTTCCTCATCGTCGAGCCCCGGGGACTCGCGAGGCTTTGGCAGATCGCGAAGGAAAAACTACGCAGATGGCCGTTCCCATATTGATGCCGAGTATTGATATCGAGAGCCATCCGATCGGAAACTCCCCTCACGATACCAACAGGAGAAGGTAATGAAAAAGCTGACCACCTACGGTCTAGGACTCGTCGCGGGCCTCGCCGCGATCGCGGCGACCCCCGCCGCGTACGCGGACGACCCGCAGTTCTTCCCGATGCTCGTCTACCGCACGGGACCCTACGCTCCGAACGGCATCCCGTCCGCGAACGGCATGCGTGACTTCTACATGCTGTCCAACAAGCGCGACGGCGGGGCCAACGGCGTCGAGATCGCCGTCGAGGAGTGCGAGACCGAGTACAACACCAAGATCGGCGTCGAGTGCTACGAGCGGCTCAAGGGCAAACACGGCGGCGCGACCCTGGTGAACCCCTACAGCACCGGCATCACCTACCAGCTCATCCCGAAGGCGCCGGTCGACGAGGTGCCGATCCTCTCCATGGGCTACGGCCAGACCGCCGCCGCGGACGGGCGAGTGTTTCCGTGGACGTTCAATTTCCCGACCACCTACTGGAGCCAGGCCTCCGCCTTCATTCGCTACGTCGGTTCCGAGGAAGGGGGGATGGAGAACCTCAAGGGCAAGAAGATCGCCCTCGTCTACCACAACAGCGCGTACGGCAAGGAGCCGATCCCGACCCTCGAGAAGCTCGCCGGGATCCACGGCTACGAGCTGACCAGTCTCGCGGTCGACCATCCGGGGCAGGAGCAGAAGGCCACCTGGCTCCAGATCCGGCGGCTTCGGCCCGACTGGATCTTCCTCTGGGGCTGGGGCGTCATGAACCAGGTCGCCATCCAGGAAGCGGCCGCCATCAGGTTCCCGATGGACCACTTCATCGGCGTGTGGTGGTCGGGCAGCGAGAACGACGTCATCCCGGCCGGCGACGCGGCGAAGGGCTACAAGGCGGGCACGTTCCACTCGGTGGGCGCGACCGCGCAGGTCCACGAGGACATCCTCGAGCACATCTACGGCGGCGATCTCGAGGAGGCGAAGAAGAACAACTTCGGCGAGGTCCTCTACAACCGGGGTCTCGTGAACGCGATGCTCGGGGTCGAGGCGGTGCGGACCGCTCAGGCCAAGTACGGCAACCGGCGGATGACCGGCGCCGAGGTCCGCTGGGGGCTCGAGAACCTCGACGTCGGCGAGGAGCGGCTCGCGGAGCTCGGCTTCGGCGACTTCACCCGGCCCATCAAGGTCACCTGCGAGGACCACGAGGGCAGCGGCCCGGTGCTCATCCAGCAGTGGGACGGCGAGAAGTGGAGCCTTGTGAGTGACTGGATCGAGCCGATTCGCGAAGTCGTGCGCCCGATGATCGAGGAGGCGGCGGCCGCATTCGCGGCGGAAAACAACATCACGCCGCGCGACTGCTCGGCGGAGAGCTGATCCCCGTCGTTCGACACCCAGCGCCACCCGGCGGGGCGGACTCGCCCCGCCGGGTGGCGGCTTCCCGGGCTTCCCGGGTTCACTGATTCGGAGGGTCGCCGCACATGCAGACCCAGCCCGCCGGAGGCGACGCGAAGCCCCTGCTCGCGGTCAACAACATCGAGGTCATCTACGACCACGTCATCCTCGTGCTGAAGGGCGTCTCGCTCGAGGTGCCGGAGGGCGGCATCGTCGCCCTTCTCGGCGCGAACGGGGCGGGGAAGAGCACGACCCTGAAGGCGGTGTCGAACCTGCTCCCCTCGGAGCGGGGCGAGGTCACCAAGGGCAGCATCGAGTTCCGGGGGGAACGGGTCGACCAGCACGGCTCGCCGAGCGACCTCGTCTCCAAGGGCATCGTGCAGGTGATGGAGGGGCGGCGCTGCTTCGAGCACCTCACCGTCGAGGAGAACCTGCTGACCGGCGCCTATACACGCAAGGATGGGCGGGCCGCGGTCCATGCGGACCTCGACAAGGTCTACCACTACTTTCCCCGCCTCGGGGAGCGAAAGGACGCCCAGAGCGGCTACACCTCGGGCGGCGAGCAGCAGATGACCGCGATTGGGCGGGCGCTGATGGCGAAGCCCTCGGTGATCCTGCTCGACGAGCCGTCCATGGGCCTCGCCCCGCAGCTCGTGCAGGAGATCTTCGACATCGTCCAGGATCTCAACGAGAAGGAAGGGGTGACCTTCCTTCTCGCCGAGCAGAACACCACCGTCGCGCTCCGCTACGCGAGCTACGGCTACATCCTCGAGACCGGAAGGGTGGTGATGGACGGGGAGGCGAAGGCGCTCGCCGAGAACGAGGACGTGAAGGAGTTCTACCTCGGGGTGAGCGCGGGCGGGCGCAAGAGCTTCCGGGACACCAAGTCCTACCGCCGGCGCAAGCGCTGGCTCTCCTGATCGGGATATCCGGAGCCCGGACCGGTCGACGCGTACGACACGGTTGCGGCGGCGGTCGAGCGCATCGGGCTGAAGGTCCGGGGCGGGTTCCACCCCGGGCCGGAGGACGGGGTGCCGGGGCTCCGATCGGGGGCCGAGGCGGCGACCCTCATCCTCCTCGGCAATGTCGGGTCGAGCGTCTGGGAGCCGTTCGCGGAGTCCGGCTTCCTCGGCCGCACGGAGCAACCCCTCGACGCCTGGTCAGGGGTGGTCGTCACGGAGATCGCCCGCGAGCTCGGGGCCGATCCCCTCTTCCCCTTCGGCGGGCCGCCCTTCCTTCCCTTCATCCGCTGGGCGCTCCGCGCCGACACGGTCTGGCCGTCCGTCATGGGGCCGCTCATCCATCCACGGTACGGACTCTGGCACGCCTATCGTGGCGCGCTCTCGTTTCCGGAGCGCCTCGACCTTCCGCCGCGGGACGAGGGGACCCGCCGTCCCTGCGACGACTGCGAAGCGCGTCCGTGCCTCGCGCCGTGCCCGGTCGGGGCGGTGCGCGAGGGGGCATTCGACGCGGCAGGTTGCGCGGACTGGCTGGCGGAACGGCCGCGGTGTGACTGCCGTGAAGCCGGATGCCTCGCCCGCCGGGCGTGCCCGGTCGGTCGTGATCACGTCTACGGGCCCGCCCACGCCGCCTTTCACATGACCGCCTTTGCGAAGGCGAACGTGAGCCGGGCGGAAAAGGAGTAGACTTCGTGCCGGAATGCGACGCTGACTCTTGGAATGCCGAGGGTCCGCCCGCGACGGCAGGTGACGCTTGCGCCTGCGCGATTCCGTTCAGGGCAGCCGCACTTTTCGGCGGAGGCGACCGGCGCCCCGCGGACGGGCCGCCCTGGCCGGCGCGTTCAGTTTATCGGGCCGCAACGCTCCGGTCACGGGCCTGCAACCTGCAACCCCGACACTCCCGGTCGGGGATCGCGATTCGGCCAGCCGACCCGTCGGCCCGCGGAGTGTCGAACCCTTCCAACGATGACCAATGACGCCGCGGCGATCGCGGCGAGAGGAGAACGACCATGTCCAAGACCAAGCACACACCGGTGAACGAGCTCTCGTGCGAGGAGTTCGACGAAATCCACCATCCGCGCCCCATGGAGACCGATTTCGGCCGGCTGGTGGAGAGGGAGATCTCGCGTCGCGGATTCCTCGGCGCCGGCATCGCCTTCGGCGCGTCCGCCTTCGTGGTCGGCGCGGGGGGGCTGCGGCCCTCCACCGCGCGGGCCGCCGGCCACGGGTTCGGGTTCGAGGCCATCCCCGCCAACACCCTCGACACGGTCACCGTCCCCTCGGGCTACAACTGGCACGTCGTCGCCAAGGGGGGCGAGCCGATGTGGTCCAACGGGGCCGAGTTCGACCACATGACCCGCGGCACGGGGGAGAGCCAGGAGCTCTCCTTCGGTGACAACAACGACGGCATGTCGTTGTACAACGACGGCGAAGGCCGGAGCGTGCTCGCGGTCAACAACGAGTACACGAACCTCAAGATCATGTACGGCGGGTCGGGGAGCGGAGCCCCGCAGAACGCCGACGACGTGCGCAAGGGCAAGGCCGCGCACGGCGTGTCCGTCGTCGAGATTGCCGAGAACGACGGCAAGTGGTCGATCGTCGTCGACTCCCCCTACAACCGGAAGTTCACCGCGGACGCCCCGATGGAGATCACCGGGCCGGCGCGGGGCCATGACCTCCTCAAGACGGCCGCCGATCCGGAGGGAGTGCACTGCCTCGGCACCTGGAACAACTGCGGGAACGGGCGCACGCCCTGGGGCACCTACCTCGCGTGCGAGGAGAATTTCCACAGCTACTACTCCTCGAGCGATCCCGACATCGAGATCGGTCCCGAGTTCAAGCGCTACGGGGTGGGGCCGAAGGACCGGGGATACGCATGGGCGATGGCCGACGAGCGCTTCGACATCGCAAAGCACCCCAACGAGCCGAATCGCAACGGCTACATCGTCGAGATCGATCCTCTGGCTCCCGATTCGACGCCGAAGAAGCGGACCGCGATGGGCCGGTTCAAGCACGAGAACGCGGAGATCGTGATTGCCGGCAACGGGCAGGTGGTCGGCTACATGGGTGACGACGAGCGAGGCGAGTTCCTCTACCGGTTCGTGAGCGACGGCACGTACGCCGAGGGCGGCGACAACGCCGACCTTCTCGAATCCGGGCGGCTCTTCGTCGCGAAGTTCGCGGACGGCGGGCGCGGCGAGTGGGTGGAGCTCACCCCCGAGTCTTCCGGGATGGCCTCTCAGGCCGAGGTCTGCATCCATGCCCGGATCGCCGCCTCTGCGGTCGGCGCGACGACCATGGACCGCCCGGAGTGGGTGGCCGCGAACCCGATAAAGGCCGAGGTCTACTGCTGCCTCACCAACAACAAGAACCGCGGCAAGAAGCCGAACGCGGGCGGAGACCCGACCCCCGCCGGGGGGCCGAATCCGCGGGTTGGCAACCTCTACGGTCAGATCCTGCGTTGGCGCCCGGACGGCGGCGACCACCTCGCGGCCGGCTTCGACTGGGACCTCTACGTGGTCGCGGGCAACCCGACGGTTCACTCCGACGCGAACGCGGGCTCGGCGAACGTGACCGCGGACAACATGTTCAACTCCCCGGACGGACTCGGTTTCGACAGCATGGGACGGATCTGGATCCAGACCGACGGAAACTACTCGAACAAGGACGGGTTCGCGGGGCAGGGCAACAACCAGATGCTGGTGGGCGACCCGGAGACGGGCGAGATCCAGCGCTTCATGGTGGGTCCGAACGAGTGCGAGGTGACCGGATTCGCGTGGAGCGCGGACCGCAAGACCCTCTTCGTCGGCATCCAGCATCCGGGCGAACGGGGCAACAGCCACTTCCCGGACGGCGGGGACACCACGCCCCGCTCCTCGATCGTCGCGATCTCCCGCGACGACGGGGGTATCGTCGGCTGACGCATCGTCCAACCTGCGATCGAAAAGGGGGCGCCTCGGCGCCCCCTTTTCTCTCACGCCGAGTCGAGTGTGTTCACCCGGCGATTCAAAGGTCGTCCGGAGTCAATCCCGTGCGTTTCGCAATTCGTGCCAGCATGCGGGGACCAATCTCCTCTCCATCATGAAATGCAAAGACGAAGTCCGGGTAACCGTCCCGTGCAAGTGTTCGATGTGATCAGGATGTTCGCTTGACTTTCCAGCCCCTGCGTACGAGGGCGGCGAGCACGCGCCGGGCACGAGTGCCGGGCCATCTGCTCATGCAGCAGGGGCGAACGTGATTTCGATCGGCTCCGCCGGCCGGTCACCCGTCTCGATTCTCTCCGCGAGCACGCGCAGGGCCAAGGCCTCGGCGCGAGCGACCGCTTCACCTCGACTCCCTCCGTACTGCATTGCGCCGGGAAGCTCGACGATTTCGGCGATCCAGCGCCCGTCTTCCTCCGCTTCAGTCTCAACCGTGAATCGCATTTTCCGCTTGTCCGAGCTGTGCGGAGACGGAGGTGCGTTCCGTGACCGGAGCGGCGTGCCCGATGTTGAAGTCGTTCTTGCCGCAGACGTCGCGCCCGCGGGCGAGCCAGATGGGCCGTTCCGCGAAGTTCGACGGATACCCCGAGAACTGCATCTCGAGGTCGCGCCGGAACCACGACGTGGTCGGCATGTAGCGAAGGGCGAGACCGGCGCGGCGCCGGCCGGAAGTGTTGGGCGCGGAGCCGTGGATGAGGTAGATGTCGTGCATGGAGAGCTGCCCGCGCTCGAGCTCGACGTACGCGGGCGGGCGGGCGAAGGCGCGCGGGTCGTCCACGGCCTGGTTGAGGACGATGTCGTCGTCCTCGCGGGTATGGTGACGGAAGTTCACCCGGCCGCGGTGCGAGCCGGGGACGACGGAGAGGCATCCGTTCTCCCGGTCCGAGTCGTCGATGGCGAGCCACACGGTGCACGTCGCGAGCGGCCGGATGGGCCAGTACTGGCCGTCCTGGTGCATCGGCACCTCCATCCCGTCGGAGCCGGGCTTGCAGAAGATCTGGCACCCCCACATGACGATGTCTTCGCCGAGCACGCACGAGACGAGGTCGAGCAGGTCCTCGTCGAGGGCGAAGTCGAGAAAGGCGGGGTGCCCCTTCAAGTGGGTGCCGGACCCGTTCGTGATGTGGATGTTCGGAAGTTGCTCGGGGCGCGTGTCCGGATTGGCGGCCATGACCTCCTCGGCCGCCGCGGCCAGCGCCGCCATGCGCTCCTCGGGAACTCGATACGCGGGAACGACGTAGCCGTCATCCTCGTAGGTTCGAATCTCTTCGGGCGTCAAGGCGGCCATGTTCGTCTCCGAATCGCGTGGGCGGGGCTGGTCGAGGGTCCGAATTGTAGCCGGATCGTTCGTCGCGCACGGCGGCACCCGGTACCCGGCGGCGTTCGGATCAGCCGGCTAACCAGCGGCGGACCGTTGCGGCGGCGGCGGCGAGGAGGAGCCGCAGGCCGCCCGGGGGCGGGGCTTGCGAAATTGCCCGGCCGGCGGCTGCTGCGTCGAGGTTCGTGGCGAATCGGGCAAGGAGCTGCTCCATCACCGCGTCCACCACCGGGCCGCGACTGAACTGCGCGAGCGGGCCCCGGATCCGATATCGGATGGCAAGCTCGAGGGTGGCGCTGCCCGGCTCGTCCGGGTCCTCGACGACCCGAAACCGCACCCGTCCATTGGCGGAAGAGCGCGAGGCCGCGTCGTCGGCACGTCCGTCGACGGAGCCGGAGCGGGTGTCGTCGTCCCAGCTCACGTGCGCCTCGCCGTCGAAGGAGGGTCGCATCGGGCCGATCGCGACGGTGAGCCGAAGCCGCAGCGGCATCTCGTCCGGTGCCCCCGCCAGAGCCGTTCCCGGCATCGCTTCGACCATTCGCGGCACGTCACGGAGGATTCCCCAGAGCTTCTCCGGGTCGGCAGGGATTGCCGCCCTCCAGGCGATCTCGGCGCCGTCGCGGTTGCTCCCCGCCGCGGTCGCCGGCCGGAGGGAGGGTCTCGCACCCGAAGCCGCCCGGGGGCGGTCCAGCATCGCCGGCACCGGCATCGCGGGGGCCGGAACGCGGCTCGCGTCCGCCCCGGCCGCCCCGGCGAGGACGTCACCGATCGCCTCGACGATGCCCTGGTAGCCGGTACAGCGGCAGAGGTTCCCTGCAAGCTCCTTCCGGACCCGCGGTTCGTCGGCGTCGGAGATGCGCCGGACGAGGTCCCATGCGGTCACGAGCATGCCGGGGGTGCAATAGCCGCACTGGAGGGCGTGGCGATCGGAGAAGGCGGTCCGGAGCGCGTTCATCACCCGGTCTTCGGCAAACCCCTCGATGGTGCGGATGTCCGAGCCGTCGCAGGCCGCGGCGAACGCGATGCACGAACGGGCCGGGACCCCGTCGATGAGCACGGTGCACGCGCCGCACACCCCGTGCTCGCAGCCGAGGTGGGTCCCGGTCAGGTGGAGGCGCTCGCGCAGGAAGTCGGCAAGGTGGGTGCGGGGCTGGACATCGGACTCGACCGGACGGCCGTTCACGGTGAGGTGAACCTTCGGCGGGAGCGCGTCCGCGGCCGTCGGGACCGGGTCCGGATCCGGTTCCGGGTCCGAGCTTCCCCTCCGTTGCCGCATCGCCATCCCGGAGCCTTCTCCTTCGCCCCTCCCGGATCCGTATCCGGACCCGGTCTCGGCTCCGGCAGCGGCGGGCACCGCACGGAAGGAGTCCGGTCTTGTGCCGGCGGAATCCCGCGTCCGGACCGACCGGGCCGCGCGCGCAAGGGCCGCGGCATGGAGAGGACCTCCGGTCTCCGCCGGGAGATGGTTCGCGAGGAGGGCGCTCGCTTCGGGAATCGCACCGGAAAGGGGGCTCTCGATGTCGATGACGAGCGGCGCGCGCTCGATCGCACCGATCGCGGCGCGGCGGGTGCCGCGTTCGGGATCTTCGAACACGACGGCGAGGGCCAGCGCGAATTCTCCGCTCTTGGCGGCGAGCTTCGAGTAACCGAAGCGTGCGCGTTCCGTGGGGCGCGGCACGCGCACGGCGGTGACGAGCTCTCCGGGCGTGAGACTCGTCGTGAACGGTCCGTGGAAAAAGGATGGGAGCGGTACCGCACGACGCCCGTCCGGGCCGTCGATCCATACCTCCGCTCCAAGCGCGGCCAGCACCACCGGCCAGTCCGCGGCCGGATCCGCGTGCGCGAGACTGCCCCCGATCGTGCCGCGGTTCCGGATTGCCCGGTAGGCGATGTTCCGGGCCGCGTGCCGCAGCCAGCCGGGGCTCGGATCGGGGACGGTGCCGTCCTCGATCTCGGCGTGGGTGATGCCGGCGCCGTACACCACCGCATCGTTCGATTCCTCGTACCGGCGAAGGTCGGGGCACCGGCGGATGTCGACGAGCCGCGCGGGCCGCGCGAGCCGCAGGGTCAGCCTCGGCCCGAGGGGCAGGCCGGGGGGGGTGGGCGGGGGCCGCGGCGGCGCGGGGGAGCCGCAGGTTCAGCATCGGCCCGAGGGACTGCCCGCCCGCCACGGGACGGCTGCCCGGGCGCTCCGCCAGCAGTTCCAGGGCGTGGGCGGTCGAGCGCGCCGGCGTGTAAGCGAAGGAGGCGGCCTTCATGTGGCGGCCTGCGCGATCTTCTCGAGCAGGCGCTCGCGCGTGACAGGTAGTTCGTCCACTTCCACCCCCAACGGCGCGAGCTCTTTTGAGTCGTTGGCCGGGGCGAGGGTCACTTCGTGGCCTGCACGATCTTCTCGAGCAGGCGCTCGCGCGTGATGGGCAATTCATCGACCTCGACCCCCAACGGCGCGAGCGCTTGGTTGATCGCGTTCGCGATTGCGGCGGGCGGACCGATCGCGCCCCCCTCGCCCAGTCCCTTCTGCCCGAAACGGCTGTACGGGGAGGGCGACTCCATGTGCTCGATTCGGATCGGGGGCACCTCCGCGGCGCCCGGCAGCCGATAGTCGGCGAGGGTGGAGGCGAGCGGCTGCGCCGCCTCGTCGAACGGCATCTCCTCGTAGAGGGCGGTCCCGATTCCCTGCGCGGCCCCGCCGAGGACCTGGCCGTCCACGATCAACGGGTTGACGAGGACGCCGCCGTCCTCCACCACCACGTAGTCGAGAATCTCGACTCCACCCGACTCGATGTCCACCTCCACGACGCAGGCGTGGCAGGCGTAGGAAAAGGTTCCGGAATCGCGTACCGCGCGGTAGCCCTGGGTGACTTCGAGCCCGCGGGGATCGACGTCGTCCGGCAGGTTCTCGGGTTGCCGGTACCAGAGCCGTCCGATTTCCGCGATGCCCACCCGGCCCCCGCCCGGGCCCCAGGCCGAGCCGTCTCGCAGCTCCACCCGCCCGGGAGCCACCTGCAGGAGGTGCGCCGCGAGGTGCTTCACCCGCTCTCCGAGCTCCTCGCATGCGGCGGCCACCGCGCCGCCCGCCATCACCATGCAGCGCGAGCCCCAGGTCCCGGTGGAATAGGGGGTGTACGCGGTGTCGCCGTGCACCACCTTCACCGCCCGGTTGTCGATCCCGAGGATCTCGTGCGCCACCTGGGCGAGGGTGGTCTCGAGGCCCTGACCGTGGGAGTGGACCCCGACCCGGAGCTCGAGCCCTCCGTCCGGAGTGAGGCGCGCGGTCGCCTGCTCGTGGCCCGGCACCATGGGCACTCCCCACGCGGCGTACACCGAGGTGCCGTGAGCGGCCTGCTCGCAGAAAACGGCGTAGCCCGTCCCGACGCATCGGGCCGGACCGGGCGGCTCGAGGGGCGATCCGGGGGCGTCCGGCGCGTCGATGCGCGCGCGCGCCGGCCCGGTCGCGAGCGCCGCGGCGGCTCGCCGGAGGCACTCCGGATAGTCGCCGCTGTCGAAGTGCTTGGCGGTGATGTTGTCGAACGGCATCTGCTCGGGTCGAACCAGGTTCTTCAGCCGGAGCTCGACCGGATCGATTCCGAGCGCGCGGGCCATCGCGTCGAGGAGCACCTCGAGCGCGAAGCACACGCCGGTCCGCGCGACTCCCCGGTACGGCAGGATGGGCGGCTTGTTGGTCGCCATCGCCCAGGTGCGGCAGTGGTACCCCTCGAAGACGTACGGTCCGGGGAGGATGCTCCCCACCTGCGCGGGCTCCAGCCCGGCCGAGAACGGATAGGCGGAGTAGGCCCCGGCGTCCACGTGGGCCTCGCACTCGATGCCGAGCAGGCGGCCGTCCGCCGCCGCGTGGCCGGTGATCACGTAGTGGTGCTCGCGGCAGTTCGCGTTTCCGGTGAGCTGCTCGCGCCGGTCCTCGATCCAGCGGACCGGTTGCCCGCACCGCATCGCGAGCCAGCCGAGGAACACCTCTTCGGCGAGGAGAATCCCCTTGTAGCCGAAGCCGCCGCCCACGTCGGGGGCGATCACCCGGATCCGGCCCTGAGGGAGACCGAGGCACTCCGCCAGCCCATTCCGGACGATGTGGGGCATCTGGCAGGCCGTGTGCACGACCAGCATGTCCTGGCGGCGGTCCCGGTACGCGAGCACCGCCCGACCCTCCAGCGGCGACATGCACTGCCGCGCGGTGCGGAAGGTGCGCGTGACCGAGACCGCCGCCTCGTCGCGGAGCGCGCCCAGCTCCGTGCCGGCTACCGACTGCAGGAACACGTTGTCGCCCCAGTGTTCGTGGAGGTGCGGCGCTCCCGGCTCGCGCGCCTGCCGCGAGTCGTGGACGGCCGGAAGCTCCTCGAGATCGAGCGCCACCGTCTCCGCGAGATCCTCGGCCGCCGCCCGATCCTCCGCGACGCAGGCGGCAAGGATCTCGCCGACGTGACGGACCCGCTCCGCGGCGAAAATCGGCTGGCGCGACCGCTTGAAGCCGGGCAGGGCCGACGGGGCGTGGATGGGGGAGACGCCGGCGAGGTCGGCGGCGGTGAACACGTCACCCTCGCGGCCGGCGGGTTTCGTCACCCTCCGCACCCGGGCGTGGGCGAGCGGGCTTCGCACGAACGCCACGTCGCGCGTCCCCGGGAGCCGGAGGTCGGCCACGAACTCCCCTTCGCCGAAGAGGTGCCGCGCGTCCTCATGCCGAAGGACGCTCGCCCCGATCCCCCCGGTCGGTGTCGTCGTGTCCCTCACCGCCTCGTGGCCTCGCCGCGGCCCGTACGAGAAGCGGCCCCTCCGGCGCGCCCATCGAATCGAGTCGATCCCATCGGGTGTCAGCCGGAAATGGCGACGTCCGCGAACCGGATGCGCGCCATGAGCGACGAGCGCGCCGCGTTCCAGCGCTCCACGTCGCCGATGGCCGCGATCCGTTTCAGCATCTCGTAGAAATTGCCCGCGACCGTGACGTTGCGCACGGGCCGGCGCCGCTCGCCGTCCCGGCACAGGAACCCCGCCGCCCCGAAGCTGAAGTCGCCGGACACGGGGTTCGCCCCCGAGTGCAGGCCGGTGAGGTCCACGATCTCGAGGTACTCGCCGCTCGCGAGCGCGGTCTCGCTCTCGCGGCCGGCTTCGATGTTGAGCTGATGCACTCCGACGCCGAGCGGCCCCCGGGGCGAACGTACGCCATGGCCGGTCGGGTCGAGGCCGAAGTGCGCCGCCGTGGCGCTGCTGTGGGCAAGGGTGGCGAGCCGTCCGGCGTCGATCAGGCGGACCGTCTTCGTCGCGGTCCCTTCGTCGTCGAAGAGCGTGTAACGCAGCCCGTCGGAGCGCCGCGGGGAATCGCACACGTTGAGCGCGCCGTCCGCGACGGCCTCTCCGACCTTGTCACGCATCGGATTGACGCCGTCTCTGGCCGCCTTTGCGGAGAACATCATCGCGAAGACGCCGAAGAGCGCGCTCTGGCACTCGATGTCGAACGCGACGTCGTAGCGCCGGCTCGGCACCGCTTCGCCGTCGATGAGGGCGAGACACCGCGCGTGGGTCTCGTCGACGATCGCGTCGATGTCGAGCTCGGCGAACCGGCGCGCGGCCCGGGAGGTGCCGTCGAGGACGTTCCGGTCGCCGTCCTCGAGGAGTGCGTAGGCCCACGCGGAGCACACCCGGCTCCGGCTGTGCGCGCGAAGCCCTGCGGTAGAGAACACGTGCCGATCCCCGGCGACGTCCAGCACCCCGTTGTAGGGGACGTTCTTGACCTTGGCGCGCGCCGCGAGCCGGCGCTCGATGGCGAGCGCGGCGTCGATCTTCTCCTCGAGGGAGGTGTCGTCGGTCGGACAGAGAAGGGCGTCGTCGGTGGCGAGGATCCCGTCATGGTCGAGGATCCGCTCGTCCGGATCGGACCGTGCGAAGCTCGCGTTGGTGATCGCCTGGGCGACCATGGAGCGAAGCGCTTCCCCGTCGGAGGCTTCGCTGTAGGCGATGCCGGCCCGGTCGTCCTTGAGGACGCGCACGCCGAAGATCCGGCTCGAGCTCACCTTGTGCTCCTCGAGCTCGCCGTCGCGGGCCTTGAACGAGAGCGACGTACCTTCGCTCACGATCAGATCGCCGCTCGCGCCCGCGCCGGCAACCAGGTCGAGCACCCGTTCCGCGCGCGCCCGGACGGCTTCGCAGACCGGCATCAGGCGTTCCCCCCGACGAGGATTTCGTCCACCTTGAGGGTCGGCTGGCCGACCGTGACCGGCACCGCCCCCGACACCGAGCCGCACATTCCGGTCGCGAGGGCGGAGTCGTTCCCGACCATGGAAATCCGTTTCAGAACGTCCGGCCCGGTGCTGATGAGGGTCGCCGCCTTGACGGGATACCGGACCCGGCCGTCCTCGACGAAGTAGCCCTCGGTGACCGCGAAGTTGAACTCGCCGGTGCCGGGCTGCACCGAGCCCCCGCCCATGCGGGCCGCGTAGATGCCTCGTCCGATCGAGGCGATCATGTCCTCGAACCGGTCCTCGCCGGGCTCGATGAAGGTATTGCGCATGCGCGACGCGGGGGCGAACGCGTAGCTTTGCCGGCGTCCCGAGCCGGTGCGGGGGTATCCGGTCTGCTCCGACCCGATCCGGTCGGCGAGGAAGCCCACCAGCCTGCCGTCGCGGATGAGCTGGGTGCGCTCGGTGGCCATGCCCTCGTCGTCGACGTTGATCGAGCCCCACTCGCGAACGAGGGTGCCGTCGTCGACCGCGCTCACCACCGGGTTCGCGATCATGTCGCCCATCCGGTCGTGGAAGACCGATGCCTTCTTCGCGACCGAGGTCGTCTCGAGCAGGTGCCCGCACGCCTCGTGGAAGATCACGCCGCCGAAGCCGCTTCCGATCACCACCGGCAGGCGGCCGGAGGGGCAGGGCCTGGCCGAGAGGTTGACGAGCGCCTGGCGGGCCGCTTCCGCCCCGGTCTCTTCGGGGTCGACGGCCTCGGCGATCTCCCACCCCTTGAGACCACCCTCGGTCGCGGTTCCGGTGGCCTGCTCGCTGCCGTCGGCCGCGATCGCGGTGAGTCTTGCCCGGACGTAGTGGCGGGTGTCGCGGACGTGCAGGCCCTCGCTGTTGAAGATCTCGACGGCCTGTTCCCGTTGCGCGCACGAGCCCCGGGCCTGCGCGACGAGATTGCTCGCTGCGCGGGCGCTGCGATCGGCCGCGAGCAGCCACGTCGCCTTGTTCTCGGTTTCGGGGTCGCGCGCGAGGGTCCGGCGCGCCCGGTGCACGTCCGGGACGTCGCGGTAGTCGAATGACCGTGCGCTCGTGGCGGGGTCGCGCCGGTCCTTCGCGGCGAGGTCCGACACGATCCGCTCGAGCTCCTGCGCTCCGGTCCGGTTGGTGAAGCCGTAGAGTACCCTGGTCCCGTAGACGAGGCGAACCCCGATGCCGAAGTCGATGCCCGAGCCGATGTCCTGCACCTCGCCCGAGAGCGTGGAGATCTCGTTCACCTGGTTTCGCTCCACGAAAAGGTCGACAAAATCGGCGCCCAGGCTGACGGCGTGGTCGATGACCGAGCGGGCGGTGCGGCTCTCGATCACGGCGGCTCTCCTCGTCGCGACTGGCGGGGGGAACGGGGAATATACTCCGAGCGGTGGGGTGGCAGGTCGAGCGGTCGCGACGCGGCGGTGCGCACCCGGAGCGTGCCGACCGGCCGAGCGCCCCGCGAGGAGATGCCGGGCCGGCGCGCGGACGCACGCACGCGACCGTCACGAGCCGGCATTGGACGGCTCGCGGCGCGTTCGCGTACACCGAACGCCGGGTGAACGGCGCGGGCGGGGAGAGGGGACGCAATGAATTCCGAGAGCTTCGACATCGCCGTGACCGGCGGCAACCTGGTCGATCCGGCGGCGGGCCGGTCCGGTCGTTTCGACGTTGGAATTCGCGACGGCCGGATCGCGGCCGTCGCACCGAGCCTGCCGCCGGACTGCGCGCCGCGGCGCATCGACGCCGCCGGCAAGCTCGTGGTGCCCGGACTCATAGACACCCACGCCCACGTGTACGAGCACGTCACCGGCAAGTTCGGGCTCGGAGCCGATCTCGTCGGGGTCGGATCCGGGGTCACCACCGTGGTGGATCAGGGCGGCCCGAGCTGCATGACCATTCCGGGGTTCCGGCACTACGTCGCCGAACGGGCCGAGAGCCGGGTCCTTTGCTTCATCTCGACGTATCTCGTCGGCGGCCTGGAGGGTCACCGGTACCCGGAGCTCTACGGGCCGGACGGGGTGAACGTCGACCATACGGTGCGGGCCATCGAGGAGAACCGCGACCTCGTCAAGGGGATCAAGGCGCACGCCGAAATAGGCGGGGCATCGCGCTGGGGGGTCGAGGTGGTCAAGCTCGCCAAGGAGATCTCGCGGCGCACGGAGGTTCCCGTCTACGTCCATCTCGGCCAGCTCTGGCCGCTCGCGGACGGCGTCGCGATAGACGCGGACGCGTACGTGCGCGAGGTCGTTCCCCTGCTCGATTCGGGCGACGTGCTCGCCCACCCCTTCACCCGCCATCCCGGCGGCTTCGTCTCGGGCGAGACGGGGAGAGTCCATCCGATCATCGAGGAGGCCCTCGCCCGCGGGGTCAAGGTGGACGTCGGCCACGGCTCGCACTTCAGCTTCGACATGGCGCGCCGCGCCCTCGACGCGGGCATCCGTCCCTGGACCCTCGGGGCGGATCTGCACGGATACAACGTGCGGGCTCCGGGGGCGCGGATGAGCGAGCGCGAGCGCTCCGGGAATCCCTTCTTCGGGGTTGCGCCCTTCAACCTCACCATCGCCATGAGCGAGCTTCTCGCCATCGGGCTCGATCTCGACGAGGTGGTCGCGACGGTGACCGCGAATCCCGCGCGGATGCTCGGGATGGAGGACGAGATCGGCACCCTGGAACCGGGGCGCGAGGCGGACGTGAGCGTCCTCGAGGTGCGGACCGGCCGCTTCCGGCTCTCCGACAACAGCGGGGAGGAGGTGGTCGCGGAGCGTCTCGTCGTCCCCGCGTGGTGCATGCGGGCGGGGCACGTGTTCCGCGCGGACTCGCCCCTCGTGCCGGAGCCGGTCGCGGTGGCGGCGTGATGCGGCCGGCGGTCGGGCCGCCGGACGGGAACGCGGTAACGGAGGGAGGACGATCATGAGCGGAGACGATACCTGGGAGGTCCATGCGATCCAGTACGCGCACCGGGCCGAGCGCCACCGCTACGAGACGTTCATCACGAACGCGTGGACCGATCCCCTCCACGACACCCTCCAGCCCATCAGCTACTACGTATGGGCGATCGTCAACCGCGAGCGTGCCTTCGTGGTCGATACCGGTTTCGACACCGGTGAGCTCGAGCGGCGCCGGCGCGAGTCCGGCGATCGATGGCAGCCGCGCCTGATCTGCTCCCCCGCCGAGGGCCTGGCGAAGATCGGAGTCGACGCCGCGAAGGTCCGCGACGTCGTCGTGACCCACCTCCATTTCGACCACGCGGGAACCCTGGACGAGTTCCCGGCCGCGCGCTTTCACCTGCAGGAGCTCGAGATGCAGTACGCGACCGGCCCGCACATGGCGCACTCGTTCTTCAGCGGCGCGTACTCCGTGGGGCACGTGACCCGCATGGTGGAGAACGTGTACCGCGGCCGGGTCGCATTCCATTCCGGGGACGCGGAGCTGGCCCCCGGGATCACGCTGCATCTCGTGGGCGGACATACCCTGGGGATCCAGTCGGTCCGGGTGAAGACCCGTCGCGGGTGGGTGGTGCTCGCGAGCGACGCGAGCCACTTCTACGACAACGTCGCCGAAGACGCACCGTATCCCATCGTGCACGACGTGGCCGGGATGCTGGCGGGATTCGAGCGGCTGCGCTCGCTCGCGACTTCTCCGGACCACATCATCCCCGGGCACGATCCCAAGGTCATGGAGCGCTACCCCGCGGCGAGCGACGCCGCGGAGGGGATCGTCGCCCGGCTCGACGTCGACCGCACGGGCTGAGCGGAGCGGCGCGGCGGTGGACGGCAAGGCGATCCGGCCCGGCGAGGTGGCCTGGTCCGGCGACAACTCCGGGATATACCTCAAGCACGAACCCGGCGGCGCGTACGTGACGCGCGCGTCGTACTTCAGGGTCACGTACTCGCGGCACGGGACGGGGAAGGCGCTCGTGCTGCTCAGCGGGCGGACGACAGTCTGCCTGCACGACAACGAGGTCCTCGCGCGCTGGCTGGTGGCGGACTTTGCGCGTCACTTCCCGCAGTTCCGGTCGGCGCCGGAGATGGACCGGCTCGACTACGTGGGACTCGACGGTCACGTGTCGAAAGGGGAGGCCCGCCGCGGGTGCCGGGAGCGGTTCAGCGCGCCGGGATACGAGGTCGATCTGCGATGGTCACCGGCCGAGGCCCCGTTCTTCGTCGTGCTTGCGCCCGAGCGCTCCGCGACCGGACGCCACGAGATGTATTCGCTGTTCTTCGATGTCCGGGAAGCGAGCGTGTTCCTCGACGGGCGGCGACTTCCCGGCGCGGTAGTGGAGCGGGACCTGCACGGGAGAAGCGCCCCATCGTCCTTCCTGGCCCTCTCCGAGACATGGGTGACCGGCCGCGATTGATTCGAATCGGGAATGAAGCGGTATCCGATGCCGAGCTCCCGTCCCCCGGGGGGCCGGCGGTCGGTGGATGACACGATCCCGGCGCGGAGGGGCAGATGGCGCCTCGACCAAGATGTGAAGGTCCGCTCTACCGCATCAGGCGTGACCTCCAGATCCGATCGTCCAGAAACCGCGGCGAGACAATCAGCTCGTACGCGCTGCAGCGCACGAGATCCTCCGCCCGGGCTCTGGAGACCCACCGATCCCCCAATGCGTCCGCGACGAAGTCTCGGACGTAGCCGTCTCCGCGCACGAAGTCGTCGCTGCCCGTGTACATCTGGAGCATGCGGAAGGCGGGCTCGCAAAGTCCCGTCGCGAGCCGGAGCTCGTGCTCGACGTCGTCAAGGGGTCGAGCCGAAACGTCCTGGAGCACGTCGATCCCGATGCGACGGAGCCCTCGCGCCGTGCGCACAACGCGTTCCGCATTCGCAACCGTCAATTCGGTGAGCGGTGTGCCGTCGCGAAACACCTCGTCGGCCATCCGGTCGACTCCGAGCTCGTCGTAGCGCCGGGTCAGGTCCGCCAGAGGTTCCTGCTCCTCGACCGGGGGCAGCGTCCATCGATCCGCCCGAGTCCGCGGAACCTCGAATCGGTCGCAGTATCGTTCGGCTGCCGAGCCGGCGGTGGCATCGTGTTGGCTTTGCGAGCGCCAGATCGAGTCGATCAGCGCCGTCGACAGGTGGGCCGGGAAGAACTCGTCCGGGAGTTGGACGTCTTCGAGAGATATCGAGCGATGGATCGCCTTCATCACCTGTTTGAGTTCGTGCGCACATTCGAGCATCACCAGGCTCCACGCTTGCGCTCGTTCCGGTCGGCTCTCCGGAACGATATCTTGGGCTTGCGCCCGGTCCACGCCGCCCCCCGAAGGGTAGGAAGCGGCTGCCGGCAACGACCCCCAACCGGAAACCACCCCGATGCGACCGGCGGTCAAGGCTGCCGGTGCCGGCTCGGAGGCAAGAAGCTCCGAACCCGAGGGCCACGGATCCCGAGGGGATCGAGAGCGATTCGATTCAACCGTTCATGGTCCGCTGGAGAGTCTATTCGCATGCGACGTCGTCTCGATATAACGAAAAGTACATATTGGACATGCATTATTGCATGAGAGTAAACCGGAACATCGTGCAGTGGATTCTTCCATCGCTCGAGCTCGTGGAGGATCGGCCGCCGGCCGAAGCCGAAGCGGCGTACCATCGCCAGAGCTGGCATTCGGCTCCCGGCGCGCGACTCGAGCGGGACGGTATCCCGGAAATCCGGCGCGGCTCACCCGGTGGGGTCGGCCGGATTTCGGGTCGCTCGCTTTCCGTCCGGGGTCACCCGTAGGCCACGTCGTCAGCAGCACGCGCGACTGCGCCGGAGCCTTCGAACAGGTCGCGCTTCGCCCGAAGACGTTCGACGAGGAAGTCGACGAAAAGGCGCACACGCGTAACGAGCCTCGAATCCGGGTGATAGATGACCCAGAGGTCGGGCCTGAGGTTCAGCATCGGTTCCGGCACGATCCGCCGCAGCGCGGGGTCGGTATCGGCAAGATGGCAGGGCAGCGCGGCGATGCCGAGACCATGCCGCGCCATGGTCTGCATGGCTCGGACGTCGTCTGCGAAATGCTTGATCCGCGCGTTGGGAAATCGGTCCAGGATGAAGTGCTGGTTGTAGACCAGATCACGCCAGCCTATCCAGTCCCAATCCCGGATTGGCCTGGCGCGCAAGTAGTCCGGACTCCCGTAGACGGAGATGGCGACCTTTGCAATTCGTTGCGCAATCAGCGATTTCGGCGGCTCGCGGGTCAGTCGGACCGCCACGTCGGTCTCGCGCCGCGCCAGGCTCAACAGCTCGTAGGTGCAGTAAAGCCTGAAGTGGATATCCGGATGCTGTTCGACGAATTCGCTCAAGAGCCGGCACAGATGCTGATCCGCGAACTGCTGGGTGCAGGTCACTCGCAGGATTCCGGCGAGGGCGCGATCGCCTGCGAAGAGCCTTCGATCGATCTCGCCGAATTCGTCCTCCACATGCTCCGCGATGTCCAGAATCTCCCGGCCGGCCTCGGTCGGCTCGTAACCGCGTCGCGTCCGTTCGAACAGGAATACACCGAGCTCCTTCTCCAGACTCGCCAACCGGCGTGACACCGTAGCCTGGCTGGTCCGCAGCCTGCGCGCCGCGGCGGTCAGGGAACCGGCTCGAGCGATCGCGAGAAAGAACCGCAAGTCGTCCCACTTCATGTCCGTCAGAACCTCCGACCGTACCGGTTCCGCCTGTGCCGGTCCCCGGACAACGCGGGTGAGCTGCCCGCAATGCCCGCTTGCGGACAAGCGTACAGGGATTCGGCCGGGGGGGCAGGCCGTGCCGGTTGGGGCGATACCGGGATCGAGTCTCGGCGCGCCAACCGGCCGGCGCGCTTGCCGGGGTGCTCAGGGAAGGCTGGAGCACTCCGGTGATCCAGGTCCGGGGGTCGGGTTTCGCCGCGGGTCGAGCGGAGGGACTCCGGGTGATCTTCTCGCGGAACGCGCGCAAGCGGCGAGCGCGGCGTTTCGCTCCCCGGGCGCCGGGGCGTGCCGCGACCTTGCGAAGCAAACGGAAGTGCTCTCGGGCCGCTCGCGCGAATCCGGGCCGGCCGCGGCGCCGGCGGGCGGCGGCCCCGCGGGCGCGGGGCGCCGGGCCCGCGGCGGCGCGGGCGGGCGCCGACGAGGCGGACGTGAGCCGCCGGATCAGCGAAGGCGAGAGTTGATCGCCTCGAGCCTGGCGCTGCCCGGGCAGAGCTCCGCTTCGCCGAGACGGTTGAGCGGCACCGGGGGGGTGCCCATGCGCGCGTGGAGGTCCGGGGCCTTCGCATCCACGTAGATGAGCCCGGTCGGGATCTCGCCTTTCGTCTGGAGCTCCTGCACGTGGTGAAGGGCCGCCACCCGGTCTGCCGGGTCGTAGTCCTCCGCGAGCTTGTGCAGCCGCACCACCCCGCCGTCGTGCAGGGTGACGTCGCGGCTCTCCCCCGCCTCGTACGACACCGTGATCTCCTCGCGGCGCGGAACGAAGTCCGGCCGGTTCATCATCGCGTTGTGCTCGCGCACGTAGTCGAAGCTCTTGGTCGACTCGGCGTGGTTGTTGAACGTCACGCACGGCGAGATGATGTCGAGCAGCGCGAAGCCCCGGTGCGAGAACCCCGCCTTGATGAGGGGGACGAGCTGCTCCTTGTCGCCCGAGAAGCCGCGCGCGACGAACGAGGCACCGAGCTGAAGGGCGAGGCTCACGAGGTCGATCGAATCGTGGGGGTTGATCTCCCCGGTCTTGCTGCGCATCCCGACGTCGGCGGTGGCGGAGAGCTGGCCCTTGGTGAGCCCGTACGTGCCGTTGTTCTCCACGACGTAGAGCATGTTGACCTGGCGCCGCACCGCATGGGCGAACTGTCCGAGCCCGATCGAGGCGGTGTCGCCGTCCCCGGACACCCCGACGTAGTAGAGCTCGTGGTTCGCGAGGTTCGACCCGGTCGCGATCGACGGCATCCGCCCGTGAACGGAGTTGAAGCCGTGGGACTTCGAGAGGAAGTAGTTCGGGGTCTTGGAGGAGCAGCCGATCCCGGACAGCTTCGCCATCATGTGCGGCGGCATCGACATCTCGGCGCATGCCTGGATGATCGCCGCGCTGATCGAGTCGTGCCCGCAGCCGGCGCAGAGCGTCGACATCGAGCCCTCGTAGTCGCGACGCGACAGTCCCAGCGCGTTGGTGCCGAGTAGCGGGTGGGTGAATCGCGGCTTGGCGATGTGGGTCATTGGTCGTGTCCCGTCGTATTCGTAGGTGCCGGTCGGCCGCGGCCTCGGCCCGGCCTCATCCTTGTCCTCCGGTCCGGCGAAGCGCCCGCTCGCCCCGCGGAAGCCGGCCGCCGCGGCCGATGCGGAGCCCCTCCGTGCGGCGGAGGCGTTCGCGGCCCTTCAGTCGGCCTCCTGCGGCTGTCGCGTCCTTCCGCCGCGCCCCCGCATGTCCGGGGCGAGGCGCTCGCGGATCGACTCCGCGATGAACGCGCTCGTGATCGGCAGCCCGTCGTAGTGCAGCACCGAGACGAGGCTCGCGGGGTCGAGGTCGCCCTCGTTCACGAGCAAGGTGCGCATCTGGGCGTCTCGGTTCTGCTCCACGACGTACACCGTCGCGTGGCGCGCAATGAACTCGAACACCTCGCGGCCGAAGGGGAAGGCCCGGATGCGCAGCGCATCGAGCTCGATCCCGTCTTCGCGCAGCACCTCGAGCGCTTCCTCCATGGCGGCGCTGGTGGTCCCGAAGTAGATGACCCCGAGCAGCGAATCGCTTGCGGCCGGAGTGCTCAGCGCTTGGGGCACGAGCCGCGCCGCGGTCCCGAACTTGCGCGCGATCCTTTCCATGCTGCGAAGGTACACCTCGCTGTCCTCGGTGTACCGGGCGTACTCGTCGTGCGAGGTGCCCCGCACCAGGTACGCGCCGCGCTCCGGGTGGGTCGCGGGGATGGTGCGCCACGGGATCCCGTCGCCGTCCACGTCGAGGTATCGGCCCCAGTCCCGGACCTGCTCGAGTCCGTCCGCGTCGAGGATCTTGCCGCGGTCGTAGCGGCGCGCGTCGTCCCATCGGAACGGGTCGGTGGTCCAGTCGTTCATGCCGAGGTCGAGGTCACTCATCACGATGACCGGAGTCTGCAGGCGCTCCGCGAGATCGAAGGCGGTCGCCGCGAGCTCGAACGCCTCCGTCGGGTCCTTCGGGAAGAGCAGGACGTGCTTGGTGTCGCCGTGCGACGCGTATGCGCAGGAGATGATGTCCGCCTGCTGGGTGCGGGTCGGCATCCCCGTCGACGGGCTCCCGCGCTGGATGTTGAACAGCACCACCGGAATCTCGGCGAAGTAGGCGAGGCCGAGAAACTCCGTCATGAGCGAGATCCCGGGCCCGCTCGTCGCGGTGAATCCCCGCGCCCCGTTCCAGCACGCGCCGATCGCCATCCCGATCGCCGCGAGCTCGTCCTCCGCCTGGACGACCGCGAAGTTTTTCACCCCGGTCTCGGGGTTCACGCGAAGCCGTTCGCAATGGCTCGTGAAGGCGTCCACGAGCGAGGTCGATGGGGTGATGGGATACCAGGCCGCGACCGTCGCCCCCGCATAGACGCAGCCGAGGGCGGCGGCGGAATTGCCGTTGACGAGGATCCGGTCGCCGGCCGCGTCGCTCCTGCGCACCCGAAGGCCGATGGGGCAGTCGAGGTTCTCGCGCGCCCAGGCGCTCCCGAGCTCGAGCGCCTGCACGTTGGGGGCGATCAGCCGATCCTTGCCGCGGAACTGGTCCGCGACGAGCCCGGTCACCGTCTCGAACTCCATGTCGAGGAGGGCGGAGAGCGCCCCCACGTAGACGATGTTCTTGAAGAGCTGGCGCTGCCGGGGATCACTGTACTGGCCGAGGCAGATCTCGGTGAGGGGAACCCCGAGCCAGTTGATGTCGCTTCGGAACCGGCGCCGGTCGAGGGGCTTGGTGGAATCGTGGAGGAGGTACCCGCCGGGAAGCAGGGAGTCGACGTCCTCGCGCAACGTGGCGGGGTTCATCGCCACCATGATGTCCACCCCGCCGCGCCGCCCGAGGTGGCCCGCTTCGCTCACCCGCACCTCGTACCAGGTGGGGAGCCCCTGAATGTTGGAGGGGAAGATGTTGCGCGGACTGACCGGCACCCCCATCCGGAACACGGCCTTCGCGAACAGGTTGTTCGCGCTCGCCGAGCCCGTTCCGTTGACGTTGGCGAACTTGATGACGAAGTCGTTGACCGCGCGCAGTTCAGGCATGATCGTGCTCTTGCCGGGGTTGCGACGGTGCCTCGGGCGGCAGCCCGCGCTGCGGCGGCTGCCAGTGTCCGTTCCCGCGCTCGCCTCCAGTCCCGTTTCCGCCTCCCCTCCCGTGCTCGGGTTCGTAGGCCATCGCGGAGTCGAGCAGGAATTTCTGCATGTCCCAGGCGCTCGTCGGGCAGCGTTCGGCGCACAGCCCGCAGTGCAGGCACACGTCTTCGTCCTTGACCATCACCCGCTCGGTCTTGAGGAGGTCGGAGACGAGAAGCGCCTGCTCTTCGTTGCGGGCCGGCGCCATGAGCCGGGTGCGCAGATCCGCTTCCTCGCCGTTCTCGGTGAACGTGATGCAGTCGGTGGGGCACACGTCCACGCACGCATCGCATTCGATGCACAGGCTTTCCGAGAAGACGGTCTGCACGTCGCAGTTGAGGCAGCGCATCGCCTCCTTGTAGCCGAGATCTTCATCGAAGCCGAGCTCGACTTCCATCCGCCGCTCCGCGAGCGCCTTCTCCTTGTCCGCATGGGGCACGATGTAGCGCCGGGCGTGGTCGATGTCGTTGTCGTAGCTCCACTCGTGGATGCCCATCTTCTGGCTGACGAGGGTGACGTGGTCGGGGGGACGGTCGTGCAGGTCCTCTCCGCGGCAGGCGCGATCGATCGAGATGGCGGCCTCGTGCGCATGTGCCACCGCCCAGATGATGTTCTCCGGCCCGAACGCGGCGTCCCCGCCGATGAACACCTTTGGATGGGTGGTCCGGAACGTCACCCGGTCCACCACCGGCATGTCCCACTCTCCGAACTCGATCCCGATGTCGCGCTCGATCCAGGGGAACGCGTTCTCCTGGCCGATGGCGACGAGGACGTCGTCGCATTCGAAGATGCGCTCCTCGCCGGTCGGGACGAGCCGCCGCCGGCCGCTCTCGTCCACCTCGCGGCGCACGTGGTCGAAGCGCACCCCGGTAAGACGGCCTCCTTCGTGCAGGAACTCCTTCGGCACGAGGAAGTTGTGGATGGGGATGTCCTCCTCCATCGCTTCCTCGATCTCCCATTCCGACGCCTTCATCTCGTCGAAGCCGCTGCGTACCACCACGTCGACCTGCTCGCCCCCGAGCCGCCGGGCGGTGCGGCAGCAGTCCATCGCGGTATTGCCGCCGCCGAGGACGACCACCCGGCGCCCGATGCGCTCCGTGTGCTCGAACGCGACGCTCGAGAGCCAGTCGATGCCGATGTGGATGTGGTCCGCCGCCTCCTGCCGTCCCGGGATGTCGAGCTCGCGGCCGCGCGGTGCGCCGGTGCCGATGAAGATGGCGTCGTAGTCGTCCTCGTGTTCGAGGAGGGACTTCAGGCTTCCGACATAGTGGTTCGATCGAAACTCGACCCCCATGTCGAGGATGTAGTTGACCTCGTCCTCGAGCACCTCGTAGGGCAGCCGGAAGGCCGGGATCTGGCTCAGCATCATGCCCCCGGCCCGGTCCGCCTCGTCGTAGACGACCACCTCGTAGCCGAGCGGCATGAGATCGCGGGCGACCGCGAGGGAGGCCGGCCCCGCCCCGACGCACGCGATGCGCCGGCCGTTCTTCTCCTTCGGGATCCGGGGCAGAAACGGGGTGATGTCGCCCCGGTTATCGGCCGCAACCCGCTTCAGGCGGCAGATCGCGACCGGCTTGTCGTCGATGCGGTCGCGTCGGCACGCGGGCTCGCACGGGCGGTCGCACGTGCGGCCGAGGATCCCCGGAAACACGTTCGACCACCAGTTCACCATGTACGCGTCGGTGTAGCGCCGTGCCGCGATGAGCCGGATGTACTCCGGCACCGGGGTATGGGCCGGGCAGGCCCACTGGCAGTCGACCACGCGGTGGTAGTAGTCGGGGTTTGCCGTATCGGTAGGATTCACGTCTGTGTTTCGCCGTCCATGCGGCGGGCTCGGGCCAGGAAAAGGCGCACGATCGATCAGGATTCGTAATGATAACGACACGGGGGACGGTCTGGCCAGCGTTCCCCGAAACGGGCATGATCGCGCCGCCGGGAGCGAAGCGCAGCGGGAGGTTCAAGGGTGCCGACCACCGAGGTTCGGAGTGATATCGCCGGGAAGGTGTGGAAGATCGAGGCCGCGGTCGGCGATTCGCTGGCCGCCGAGGACACCATTCTCGTCCTCGAATCGATGAAGATGGAGATCCCGGTGGCCGCGCCGGTTGGCGGCCGGCTCCTTGAGATCCAGGTGGCGGAGGACGACGTCGTCGGCGAAGGCGACGTGGTCGCGGTGCTGGAGAGCTGAGGTGGCGGCGGCCGAAGAATGCGGGCCCGCCGGTCCGCCGAGGCCGGACGGCGTACCGGCCGCGGTCGTTCCGGTCCGGGACCTGTTCCTGGAACCCGATTACGGCGAGCGCGGATCCGGGCTTCGGGACGAGTACGCCGTGCTGCACGAGCTGGTCAAGGCGGCCCGGGCGCGGCTCAAGCCGGGGACCTGGGACTACCTCGTCGGCGGTGCGGAGACCGAGACGACCTTCCGGCGCAATCGGCTCGCCCTCGACGAGCTCGCGTTCCGCCCCCGGGTGCTCCGCGACGTGTCCAGGGTCGATCCCGGGGGGCGGCTGCTCGGCATTGCGCTTCGCATTCCGATAGTGCTCGCCCCCATCGGTTCGTTGCAGGACTTCGACCCCGGGGGCGGGGCGACCACCGCGCGGGCGGCCATCGACTACGGGGTGGTCAGCATGTTGAGCTCCGCCTGCGAGCCGGGACTCGAGGAGGTGGCGAGCGCCGCGGCCGACGGACCGAAGCTCTACCAGCTCTACGTGCGCGGCGACGCCGACTGGGTCGACGACCACGCGCGCCGCGCGGTGGCGTGCGGCTACGACGGGTTCGCCCTCACCGTGGACCTCGACTACTACGGCCGGCGCGAGCGCGATCTCGCGAAGCGCTTCAAGACCACCGCCCGGCGGCGGGCGGTCGGCCCCGAGTTCCAGATGCGGTTCTCCTGGGATGACGTCAAGCGGCTGAAGGACCGCTTCGACATTCCGCTCATCCTCAAGGGAATCGCCACCGCCGAGGACACCGAGATCGCGTGCGAGCACGGGGTCGAGGTCATCTACGTGTCGAACCACGGCGGGCGGCAGCTCGACCACGGGCGCGGCGGGGTCGAGGGCCCGCCCGGGGGGGGCGCGGGGGCGGGGGGGCGGGCGGCGGGCTCGGGGTCCTGCCGGAGGTGGTCGCGGCGGCGGCGGGCCGGGCGCAGGTCGTGGTGGACGGCGGCATCCTGCGCGGCGCCGATGTGGTGAAGGCGATGATTCTCGGAGCCGACGCGGTCGGGATCGGCCGGCTGACCGGGTTCGCGGTCGCGGCGGCGGGCGCCGCCGGGGTGGTGCGGATGCTGGAGCTCCTCGAGCACGAGATCCGGATCTGCCTCGGCCTTCTCGGCGTGAACGGCTACGACGAGCTCGACGCGGGCTGGCTGCATCGCGCCCCGGCGGTGGCCGAGCCCCATGCGACGAGCGCGTTCCCGCTGCTCGCCGAGGGGTACTGAGCGGCTGCGGGAGCACCTGCTTCGGACCCGGACCGGTCCGGCCCGGACCGATCGGGGACGGGGACGGCGGTGGACGGGGCGACGTCCGGCGCTGGCGGGCGAGTCTCCCGCCGCCGCACGGCAAGGGATGGGCGCGAACGGGACGCACCGCGCGTGTCCGGCCGGTAACCCGGCGGGACGGCGTCGGCGGCGGCGAAGGAGGACGGGCGAAATGGTGACGGCGATCATTCTCATCAAGACCGAGCGGGCCCGCACGATGGCCGTCGGCGAAGAGCTTGCGGAGCTCGAAGGGATCTCGGAGGTCTACACGGTGGCGGGACGCTATGACCTGGTGGCCATGGTGCGGGTGGCAAGGAACGAGGATCTCGCCGATCTCGTCACCGGACGGCTGCGCGGCGTCCAGGGCATCGAGTCCACCGAAACGCTGCTCTCGTTCCGCACGTACTCGCGTCACGATCTGGAGTCCCTCTTCGCCGTCGGTCTCGGCTAGGCGGCAGGCGCGGCGCGCGCGGCCCGGTGCGTCATCGCAGGTTCGCAGGGCGTGATGCGGCATCGCGGGGCGTCAGGGTACGTTCGGGCGAGGCAGTACGGAACGAATCAGTCGGGTTGCCCGGCGGAGCCCGCGACCGACGAGGAGGAACGAAGTGACGGTAAAGGGCACTAGCGATTCACGGCCGGCGTCCCCGCCGGCCGCGGCGGAGGCGCCGCAGGGTCGCCCCGCATTCGATTGGTCCGACCCGTTCGCCCTCGAGTCGGCGCTCTCCGAGGAGGAACGGATGGTGCGCGACACGGCGCATGCGTTCTGCCGGGAGGAGCTCATGCCCCGGGTCGTCGATGCGTTCCGCGAGGAGCGGGTGGACCGCGGGCTCTTCGGCGAGCTCGGGGCGCTCGGCTTCCTCGGCAGCACCATCGACGGCTACGGCTGCGCGGGAGCCAACTACACGACCTATGGGCTCGTCGCGCGCGAGATCGAGCGGATCGATTCGGGCTACCGGTCGATGATGAGCGTGCAGTCGAGCCTCGTCATGCACCCCATCCATGCCTACGGCACCGAGGAGCAGCGCGAGCGGTTCCTCCCCCGGCTCGCCACCGGCGAGTGGATCGGCTGCTTCGGACTCACCGAGCCGGACCACGGCTCGGACCCGGGCGGGATGCGGACCCGCGCGGCGCCGGCCGCGGGGGGGTGGCGGCTCACCGGGACCAAGTCGTGGATCACCAACTCGCCCATCGCGGACGTCTTCGTGGTGTGGGCGAAGGTGAGTGAGCCCGACGGGGCGGGCGGCGAGCGCGACGTCATCCGCGGCTTCGTTCTCGAGAAGGGTATGACGGGGCTCGACGCGCCGAAGATCACCGGCAAGCTCTCGATGCGCTGCTCGGTCACGGGCGAGATCGTGATGGACGAGGTGTTCGTGCCGGAGGAGAACCGGCTCCCCGGGGCGCGCGGCCTCGCCGGGCCGTTCGGATGCCTCGACCGGGCGCGCTACGGCATCGCCTGGGGCGCGATGGGGTCGGCGGAGGCCTGCTGGCACGGCGCTCGCACCTACACCCTCGAACGCAGGCAGTTCGGGCGCCCGCTCGCCGCGAACCAGCTCGTGCAGCGCAAGCTCGCGGACATGCAGACCGAGATCGCGCTCGGGCTCCAGGGCGCCCTCGCGGCCGGCCGGCGGATGGACGCGGGGGACTGCCCTTCCGAGACCATCAGCCTCGTCAAGCGCAACAACTGCGGCAAGGCGCTCGACATCGCGCGCGTCGCCCGCGACATGCACGGCGGAAACGGCATCCACGAGGAGTTCCACGTGATGCGACACGCCATCAACCTCGAGACGGTGAACACTTACGAGGGCACCCACGACATCCACGCCCTCATCCTCGGGCGCGCCCAGACCGGCATCCAGGCGTTCACCTGATCGCGCGGGCGGCGCCGGCATCGCCCGGGCCCGACCCCGCTCCCCGGGCGAGTCAGCGAGGCGACAGGAGGGTGCGGGCGGTATCGATGAAGGCGCGGGCCCGACCCACGGCATCCTCGGCCTGCGCGTCGGTGAAGACTTCCGCGGGAATGCCGCCGGGAAGGCCGTTGGGATACCGGGTGGGGATGTAGTACTGATCGAGCTGACGGGCCGAGTCCCGGAGATGGAGCAGGCCCTCCGTGCCGGTCGTCGCTCTCGCGAGCAGCTCGACCAGGGAGTGTCCGGGAACGAAACGTGCGCCGGAAAGGTAGACGATCGCCTTCAGCGCCTTTTCCGCCGCCTGCTGGCTCGTGAAGCACGCCTGCGCCGGGAATCCTTCGCGCGCTCCCAGCTCGGCGAACGCGAGGTCGCTCTCGGCCTGACGCAGCCAGCGCTCCGCTTCGCTCCGCGCCGCCTTCAAAGGACGTCCTTTCCTTCGTCGAGCACCCGCAGGAGTAAGGGATTCCCTTCCTCGACCATCCGGTCGAACTCGGCGGGGGTGTAGACGAGGAGGTCGAGTCGCGGCCAGACCTCGTAGAGATCGCCGAAGTCGCGATGACGTTCGAAGAAGGTCCTCGTGGTCTCGGCGACGACGACGAGGTCGAGGTCGCTCCACTCGTCCGCGTCGCCGCGGGCGACCGAGCCGAACACCAGCGCCCTCGTGGCGCCGGCAAGACAAGGACGAAGGCGCTTCGCGAGTAGCGCGCGATCCAGGAGCGGGGCCACGTCCATCCGGGCTAGTGTAGTGGAGACATCGACGGGCGGCGGGGCGAGGCGGGCCGGCCTCGATACGCCGGGGTTCGCCGGGGAGCGGCCATCGTCGTTCCGGGGTCCGCGCCCACTAAAATGACGCCGGCAGGGGGCCGCCGCGCGACCCGTCGTTCCGGGGCGGCCGAGTGGTCTCGAGGAAGGAGAGAGGGGTCGGCGCATGAAGGGTGTGCAGCGGGCGTGCCGGCGCATCGTGGGGACACGGGCGTTCGACGGCGTCGTCATCGCGATGATCCTGGCGACTGCGATCGGGCTCGGCGCCGACACGAGCCACGGACTGCACGCCCGCTTCGGCCCGATGATCCACTGGGTCTACCAGGCCGCCCTCGCGGTATTCGTTCTCGAGGCGGCCATCAAGCTCACCGCCGTCGCGCCGCGCTTCGAGCGCTACTTCCGGGACGGGTGGAACCTCTTCGACTTCACCGTTCTCGTTCTCGCCCTCATCCCCGACACCGGCGAGTTCGCGCTCATCGCGCGCCTGGCGCGACTCCTCCGCGTGCTTCGCCTCATTACCGTCGTGCCCCAGCTCCGGATCATCGTCTCGACCCTCGTGCGGTCCCTCCCGGGGCTCGGGCACGTGATGCTGCTGCTGTTCGTGATCTTCTACGTCTACGCGGTGGCGGGGGTGCACCTGTTCCGCGAGCACGACCCGCTGCACTGGGAATCCCTCGGCATCGCGCTCCTCACCCTGTTCCGGGTGATGACCCTCGAGGACTGGACGGACGTCATGTACACCGCGATGGAGCTGCACCCGATGAGCTGGATCTTCTTCGTGAGCTTCGTCCTCGTCGCCGCGGTGGTCATGATCAACATGGTGATTGCGGTCGTCATCAACAACCTGCATGAGGCGCGCCTCGAGGTGTCGTACACGGAGGGAGAAGAGACCCTGCGGGTGATCCGGGAGGAGGCGGCCGGCGCGCGCGACGCCCTCGAGCGCATCGAGGCGCGGGTCGAACGCCTGCGGGACGGCTCCTGACCGACCCGCCAATCCGGTCGGATCAGGCGGTGGCGCGGGCGCCGGCCGCGGCGCCGGCCCGCCGCCCGAATACGGCGCCGGAGACGAGGCCGGTGCCGCCCGGGTAGTTGAAGTAGAAGAGCCCGCCGACGAGCTCACCGGCCGCGTAGAGCCCCGGTATGGGCTCGCCCTCGGTATCGAGCACCCGGCACGCCTCGTCGACCTTGAGACCCCCGAAGGTGAACGTGATCCCGCAGGTGATCTGAAATGCCTCGAAGGGCGGCTCGTCGAGCCGGTTCGCCCAGTTGGACTTCGGGACCGCGAGGCCCCGGGTGCCGCGCCCGTCCTTGACGGCCGGGTTGAACGGCACGTCGGTCCGGACCGCCTCGTTGTACTCGCGGACGGTGCGAAGGAACGCCTCGGGGTCCACGCCCTCGAGCTTCCCCGCGAGCTCTTCCACGGTGCCGGCCGCGACCTTGGTCACCTCCCGGATGCGGTACTCGTCGCGAAGCAGCGGAACCACCTTCGAGTCGAACACCTGCCAGGCGAACTGGTCCGGCTGGTCGAGGATGACCTTGCCGTAGCGGGCGTAGGTGTAGTTGCGGAAGTCGGCGCCTTCGTCGACGAAGCGGCGCCCGTCCGCATTCACCATGATCCCGAGCGGGTAGCTGTGCTTCTGGAAGTTGTCGCCGACCGCGAGGTCGCCGAAGGGTGGGGCGTTGCGGTCCCAACCCACCGCGTGGCACCCGGACCAGTGGCCGTACGGCATCGCGCCCGCGTCGAGGGCCATCCGGATCCCGTCGCCGGTGTTGTAGCGGGTTCCCCGTACCTTGGCGAGGTCCCAGCCGGGTCCGAGGTAGCGGGTGCGCCACTCCGCGTTCGACTCGAACCCGCCGCAGGCGAGCACCACCGCGTCCGCGCGCAGGCGGAAGCGCTCGCGGCCGCGGCGCACGTCGACCCCGCGAACCGCACCGTCCTCCTCGACGAGGTCCGTCGCGCGCGCGCCGTATAGGATGGGGATGTCGTGCGCGCCGGCCGCCTCGGTCAGGGCCTGGACGAGCCCCGGCCCGCCGCCCCACACCTCCACCGCGAGGCCACCCCAGAACCGGTAGCGCCCGTCCACCCTGAACGCCTGGCGCCCGTAGGAGGGGTTGAACCGCACCCGGTAGCCGCGCATCCACCGCAGGGTGTCGAAGCTCCCGTCGATGAGGGCCTCCGCGAGGTCCGGATCGGAGCGCCACTGGGTGAGACGCCCGAGGTCGTCGAAGTACTGCTCGCGCGTGTAGGTGCCGAAGTCGACGTTGTGCCGCTCGTCCTCGGTGAGGTCCGGCATGAGCTCCACGAGGTCGTTCACGCCCCCGAACACGAATCGGACCGCCCCCGCCGTGTAGCGGCTGTTTCCGCCCGATTCCCCCTCCGGCGCCCGCTCGAGCACGGTCACCCGTGCGCCCCGCTCGCGCGCCGCGAGCGCCGCGCAGAGCGCCGCGTTTCCGGCCCCCACTACAATGACGTCTTGTTCCGTGATTCGGTCCATGAACGGTCGCTCCTGAAGGGCAGGCCGGCAGGAGGCGGATCGTATCGGAAGCCCGGGGCAGCCGCCGCCGGTTCCGATTGAGGAGGAGGACGACCTTGAGCAACGCGCCCGACTTCAATGCAATCACCCTGGAGGCCCTCCGGCACCGGCGCGGCACCAAGTGGAACCGCTACCCGGCGGACGTCCTGCCGGCGTGGGTGGCGGACATGGACTTCGACATGGCCGAACCGATACGCGCCGGCCTTGCCCGGATGATGCACGACAACGATCTCGGCTACTCCCCGAAGCTGCCCGAGAGCGGTCTCCCGGAGGCGTTCGCGGCGTTCGCGGCGCGCCGTTTCCCGGGATGGGAGGTGGCGCCGGGGCGGATGATCGCGATCGCCGACATCGTCCAGGGCATCCACCTCGCGATCGAGGCGTACACCGGACCGGGGGACGGGATCTGCACCCTGACCCCGGTCTATCCGCCGTTCCTCCAGGCGGTGGCGGCGACCGGCCGCCGGCTCGACCACTGCACGATGGTGCGCGGCGACGGCCGTTACGAGATCGACTTCGATGCGCTTCGCGCCGCCATCGACGGGCGCACCCGCATCCTCCTCCTGTGCACGCCGCACAACCCCCTCGGGCGCGTGTTCGAGCCGGCCGAGCTCGACGAGCTGGCTTGCATCGCGGTCGAGCGCGACCTCGTCGTGATTGCGGACGAGATCCACGCCGACATCGTCTACTCCGGGTCGCGGCACATCCCCTTCGCCTCGCTCGGCCCCGAGGTCGAGGCGCGCACGGTCACCATGACGAGCGCGACCAAGTCGTTCAACATCGCGGGCCTTCGCTGCGCGGTGGTGGTCTTCGGATCGGACCGGCTCGCGGAACGGTTCGACGCCTGGCCGGAACGCATCCGGGGAGCGGTGAGCAGCTTCGGCATGGAGGCGACCCGCATCGCCTGGACGGAGTGCGACGAATGGCTCGAGGCGCTGCTCGCCCACCTCGAGGGAAACCGTGACTTCCTGCATTCATTCGTTCGTGAACGCCTCCCCGGCCTGCGGATGGTGCAGCCGGCCGCGACCTATCTCGGCTGGATCGACTGCCGGGAGTACGCACTGGACCCCGATCCGTACCAGTGGTTCCTCGACCGGGCGCGGGTCGGCTTCAACGACGGCCGCGACTTCGGCGACGGAGGGGAGGGCCACGTCCGCATCAACTTCGCCACCTCGCGCGGCATCCTCACCCAGGTGCTCGAACGCATGGAGGAGGCGCTCCGGTGACCCGGTGCGATGCCCCGATTCGCCGCCTGCCTCGCCCGTGCGCCGGACCGGGCGCAACGCGCCGTGCACCTCACGAGCTTTCGAGGCGCGCCCGGCGCGGTCGCTGACCATGCGCACGCCGCGACATCGCCACGCCGCCGCACGAACCACGACCGAATGACGGAGCCGCCCCGATGAAGACCCTCGAGATTTCACCGCAGGAGCTGCATGCGCTCCTCCTCGGCACCGACGAGCTCGCCCTCCTGGACCTCCGCGAGCAGGGCGCGTTCGGCGAGAGCCACCTCCTCTACGCCTCGTGCCTGCCCCTCAGCCGGCTCGAGCTCCGGGTGGAGCGGCTCGTCCCGCGGCGGAGCGTTCCGGTCGTCCTCTGCGACGGTGGGGAGGGGCTCGCCGAGCGCGGCGCGACGAAGTTTGCCGCGCTCGGATACACGAACGTTCGCGTGCTCGCGGGCGGGGTGCCGGCGTGGCAGGCGGCCGGCTACACCGCGTTCTCCGGCATCAACGTCCCGAGCAAGGCGTTCGGCGAGTACGTCGAGCACGAGTTCGAGACTCCCTCGATCTCCGCCGAGGAGCTCAAGGCGATGATGGACGGGGGCGAGTCTCTCGTGGTGCTCGACAGCCGGCCGATGGACGAGTTCCGGGCGATGAGCATTCCGGGCGGGATCTGTTGCCCCGGGGCGGAGCTCGTGCACCGGGTGGGAGACGCCGCGCCGGAGCCCGGCACGACCGTGGTGGTGAACTGCGCGGGCCGCACCCGCAGCATCATCGGGGCGCAGTCCCTCATCAACGCCGGCATCCCGAACCGGGTGACCGCGCTTCGCAACGGCACCATGGGATGGCACCTCTCGGGCTACGAGCTCGCCCGCGGCCGGGAGGACCGCCCCCCTCCCCGCGGCGAAGGGTGGCGCGCGGGATCGGCGCGGGCGGCCGAGCGGCTGGCCGATCGTTTCGGGGTCGAGTACGTGGATGCCGCGACCCTCGCCGCGTGGCGGGCCGAAGCGGACGCGCGGTCCCTCTTCATCTTCGACGTGCGAAGCCCCGAGGAGTACCGCGAGGGTCACGTCGCGGACGCGGTCCACGCCGCGGGCGGACAGCTCGTGCAGGCGACGGACGAGTACATCGGCACCCTCGGCGCGCGGGTCGCCCTCGTCGACGACGACGGAGTGCGTGCGACTCTCACTGCGTCGTGGCTCCGACAGATGGGGTGGGATGCGTACGTCGTTCGGGGCGCCCTCGAGGCGGAGGAGCTCGTCTCCGGGCCGGGTCCGGCCGCGCGACCGGCCGGGGCCTTCCCCGCCGCGCTCATCAAGGCAAGCGTGCTCGCGATCGGGATCGAGGGCGATAGCGTCCTCGTCGTCGACCTCGCGGACAGCCGCACCTTTCGGCGCGGCCACCTCCCGGGGGCCTGGCACGCGGTGCGGGCGGACCTGCCCGAGCGCCTTGCCTCCCTGCCGCGCCGCCACGTCACCGTGCTGACCTCGCCCGACGGGATGCTCGCCGCCCTCGCCGCCCGGGACCTGGGGGGCGGGGTGTCGGTCCTCGACGGCGGGACCGCCGCCTGGAGCGCCGCCGGGCTCGAGCTCGTGGCCGGCGAGGGGGAACGGATCGCCGACGACGTCAACGACGTCTGGCTCCGGCCCTACGACCGCGGCACCGGCGTCGAGGACGCAATGCAGGCATACCTCGACTGGGAGATCGACCTCGTGGCCCAGCTCGAGCGCGACGGCACCGCCCGCTTCGGCCCCTTCCGCATGGCTAGCTGCTAGGCTTGGCAGTCACCATGTTCCATCCTCCGACGGAGCGGAAGATGGACGGTCTCTCGTTCACTGATGCCGGTCAGGAGGCGAAGCGTCATGGACCAGTTTTCGAAGAGCTCCTCGGGGCTCCTGGAACGAATCACGACCCATCCGGACATCTGTCACGGGAAACCGTGCATCCGTGGCCTGAGATATCCGGTCGACATGATTCTCGAGCTGCTGAGCGCCGGAATGAGCAACGAGGAGATCCTTGCGGACTATTCCGATCTGGAGCGGGATGACATTCTGGCTGCCCTGGCCTTCGCCGTTCGCCTGAGCCAGATGAAGCGGGTCCAGGCCGTCAGGGGATGAGGTTCCCGGTCGATGCGCAGCTTCCCCGGCGGTTGGCGCACCGGCTTCGAAGCGAAGGACACGATGCCGTCCATGCGATGGACCTTCCGGAGGGGAACCGCACCGGAGATTCCGAGCTCAATGCTGTCTCCCTGCGCGAACGACGAACCGTCATCACCAAGGATGAAGACTTCGTCGATTCCTTTCTCTTGCTGAGCGAGCCGCACAAGCTCTTCCTGATCGCTACCGGCAACATCGGCAACCGGGAGCTCGAAAACCTGTTTCGGGACAACCAGGAGCACGTCGTCCCGGCCCTCGACGACTACGATTTCGTGGAGCTCGATCGCACCTCGCTCATTTGCCATCGATGAACCCGTCGGGGTTCCTGCAGCGGGTATTCCGGTTCCATCGCGGTTGGGAGGGGAGCCGTCTGGTGTCCCGGGTATCGGGAGCGGGGCTGACGGGGTGGCTCCTGGCGGGCGGCCTTGCCGGTGCCGTCATCGACGGTGGGGCACGGGCGGCGGGCGGCGCGGAAGAAGCGTCGGGTGCGGCTCTCGCTGCCTTGTGGTGCGGCGGTTGTCATGCGGTGCCCGACCCCGCCGCCCTCGACCGCGCGACCTGGACCCGCAACGTGCTCCCGGAGATGGGGGCGCGGCTCGGGATCTTCGACTTCCGGGGGCGGCGTTGGCGGCCGGACCCGAGCCTTCCGGCCGGCACGTACCCGGCGGAGCCGCTCCTCCCGCTCGCCGACTGGGCGCAAGTCTTCGATCACTACCGGGACGGGGCGCCCGCCGAACGCCTGCCCGCCGCTCCGCCACCGGAGCGGACCACCGGGCGGTTCGCGGTGCGGCTGCCCCCTCCACGTACGGACGGCGAG
>MKWU01001119.1_pt1 | contig 48245 bp, 43 predicted proteins | sample 809101 | NCBI WGS metagenome assembly MKWU01 (sample SAMN05860141, study PRJNA318959) | sponge metagenome | host: Aplysina aerophoba | place: Slovenia: Piran, Adriatic Sea, Gulf of Piran | collected 2013-05-07 | reverse complement strand
TTTGCCATTCGGAGCCTCTAGCACCGGTTGGTCGGTGTTGATAGCTGGGTCCTGCGCGGCGGAAAGCCGTGAACCCCGTCAGGTCTGGAAGGAAGCAGCGGTAAGCGGTGTCTTCCGGGTGCCGCAGGGTCGCCTGGCTTGAGCTGTCACCGTGGCTATGCTCTCGAACGGGAATCGAATAGAGGTGCACGACCTAATTCAATATTTCAGTTGATTTGGTTTTTCGTAGCGGCGACCCACAAACGGAGACTCCCATGGGATTGTTCAACGTAGAGATTGACGTTGCCAATCAAGAACACAAGGAACGCCACATTACCATTGATGCACTTGTGGACACAGGAGCATTCTTGAGTGCAGTTCCGGCGTCCTTACTGCACGAGCTTGATGTGACTCCTACCAGACGTCAGACGGTCCGCTTCGCTGACGGTAGCACCCGACGGATGGAGTTAGGGCTAGTCTGGATGCAGATCGACGGCAGAGAGACCGTTACCCAGGTGATGTTCAATGAAGAAGGCACTCAGCCACTCTTGGGCGCATTGACGCTTGAGGAGCTCTTCTTGGTCGTTGATCCTGTTGAACAGAAACTGGCTCCAATGGGCGCGATAATGTGGGGACGATAACAGGACAGCATGACAGATTACTTTCGCCGGTAGGAACAATCCAGTGTCCCATCACACCCCCGCCAAAAAATCCCTCGGCCAGAACTTCCTCGTTGACCGCCGCATCGTCTCCCGCATCCTCTCCGCAGCCGACCTCACACCTGGCGACACCGTCCTCGAAATCGGCCCCGGCAGAGGCATCCTCACCCGCCCCCTCGCCGAGCGCACCTCCGCCCTCACAGCCATCGAACTCGACGACAACCTCGCCAGCACATTAACCACCGAATTCGCATCTCTTCCCCATGTCCGCATCGTCCACGCCGACGCCCGCGAAGTTGATATATCTTCCGTGGTTGCGCCTGACATCGCCTACAAGCTCATCGCCAATCTGCCCTACTACGCCGCACAACCCATCATCCGCCGCTTCCTCGAAGCCGCGCACAAGCCCACCCTCATGGTCGTCATGGTCCAGCGCGAAGTCGCACGCACCATGACCGCCGCACCCGGCGACATGTCCCTGCTCTCTGTCGCCACCCAGCTCTACGGCAGGCCGCGCATCGTCGCCAGCGTACCACCCCGCTCATTTCGCCCTGCGCCAAAAGTAACATCAGCCATCGTCCGCATCGAAGTGTACCCGCAGCCCGCGCTCCCTCTAGACTCCATAGATGCCTTCTTCACGCTCGTCCGCGCCGGATTCTCCGCCCCCCGCAAGCAGGTACACAACTGCCTGCAGCAAGGATTGTCTGTAACAAGGGACGCGGCGGAAACGATGCTGTCCGACGCCGGCATTGACCCCAAACGCCGCCCACAGACGCTCAGCCTCTACGACTGGGGCAGCCTTTACGCTGCTTGGCGGCTGCGCTATCCTGAAACGGATGCTCACCCTCAAAGCCTACGCCAAAATTAACCTCACTCTGGAAGTTCTCGGCCGCCGCGACGACGGCTACCACGAAGTCGCCACCATCATGCAGACCGTTGACCTGCACGACACCGTGAGCCTCACACCCGCCGCCGACATCACCCTGTCCTGCGACGACCCTGCCCTGGAATCCCCCGACAATCTGGCACACAAGGCAGCGCAGCTCCTTCAGGATGAAAGCGGATACAATGGCGGCGCTCACATCGCCATCGAAAAGGCAATTCCCGTGTCCGCAGGACTAGGCGGCGGCAGCAGCGACGCGGCGGCAACCCTGCGCGGACTCAACGACCTCTGGCAACTCAACATGTCCACCGCGCAATTGCAGACCCTTGCCGCGAAGCTCGGCTCCGATGTGCCATTCCTCCTGCAAGGCGGCACTGCCATCGCACTCGGCAGAGGAGAGCGCGTCCGCCACCTCCCACCCGCCGACATTCAGTGGATGGTCGTGCTCACTCCCGATGTGAGCCACACCGGTGCTGTCGCCGGCGGTGCAGTTGAAAGTAAGACGGCAGCCCTTTACGGCAAGCTCACGCCAGCGAACTACACTAGGGGCTTTCTCACACGAAAGCTAGAAGCGCGCATACGAGGCGGCCACGACCTGCCCGCGCAGTTCCTGTTCAACGCATTCGACGACGTGGCATTCGATGGCTACCCCGGCATAGAACAATGCTGGAATACATTCACTGAACTCGGCGCGCGCGAAATACACCTATCCGGCAGCGGCCCGTCAATGTACGCCCTGATGCCCCGCCGCGAAGTCGGAACCGCCATCCACCTCCTACTGCGCCACAAGCACGGCATGAACGCACACCTTGTGCAAGCAATCCAACCCGACCAAGTGTCCCCTCTCCCCGGGGGAGAGGGTTAGGGTGAGGGCAAACGATCCCTTCCTACAAAAGGGAGAAGGTCAGAGCCATCGCCTGCATAGGAAGTAGATGGGAGTGATACGAATGATGCTCATCCCCCGGGACAAAGAATGTTAATCGAAAGATTCATAGACGGCGCAGTACTCGGTATGCTCATGGCATCCGTATTCATCACCGTCTCCATGATCAGCCTCTTCCTCGTGCTCAAGAATCGCCGCGAGCGGATGATGCCCGTCATGGAAAAATACCCGCCCATGACTCTTGCAATGGGCATCGTCGCCCTGTCATACCCGACATGGGCAGTCCTTGGAGGCACCTTCGCCCTGCTCTACCGCGTAAGCCTTGAGCAAGCGCCCGGCGGCGGCATCGGCAGTCCAAATATGACGTACACGCTCGCCATTCTCGGCATGGCAATATTGTTGGCGGCTCCCCTCGCGATCCTCTTTCGCCGCATGCTGCTTGGAGTGCTCGCAATCACGCTCACTTTCGTCGTAGTCTTTGGCTGGTTCCTCCCATACTTCGCCGTCTGACCACGCCGAATTGACCCGACCGCACTTGCAAGGCTAGAATCCAATGGGCTGAACGCTTCCTGCAGGAACGCTTCCGGCTGCCCGTTTGATTCTGAAAGCGACAGGATAGAAGACTTGGCAATATTCGACCTACACCTCCACACCGTTCGCGGCAGCAGCGACAGCGGACTAAGCCCGGAGCAGCTTATAGAGGAAGCGCATCGCATCGGACTCGACGGCGTATGCCTCACCGAACACTCCGGCGGCTGGGAAGAACGAGAAATGGCTGACACATTCGGTGATTCCGGCTTGACCGTCATCAGGGCGCTCGAAGTCAACACCGACATGGGACACATCCTCGTATTCGGCTTGAATCGCTATACCGACGGCATGCACACCGCGGCAGGCCTGAGAAAGGCAGTTGACGCCGCAGGTGGCGTGATGATTGCGGCGCACCCGTTTCGCAATTTCTTCAACCGCCCGCCCTACAACGTCAACCTCCTCTTCAAGAACTTCAACGGCAACCGTCCCACAACTTCTACGGCAGCATCCAAGCATCCTCTATTCGAGCTTGTGGACGACGTCGAAGTCGCCAACGGCAGCAACACCGATCAGGAGAACCACTTCACGCTCGAAGTCGCAAGGCACATCGGCTTCAAGGGAACAGGCGGCAGCGACGCCCACTCCACGCACGGCATCGGCAAGTGTGTAACCCTCTTCGACGGCGACATCCGCAACGAATCCGACCTCATCGAAGCCCTCAAAGCAAAGACATTCACCCCCGCCGAAGGCCTGCACATCGGAGACTTAAAGCCATTTCAGGAAATCGAAGTTCCCATTATTCGCTGATATAGCAGAGCCCGTCCCATCATTCCCGCGAAGCATGTCCCTGCGAATGAGGAGAGCAGGAATCCAGTGCTGTTGAACTGGCACAATGGGATAAATCGACCAACGAGATATAGCTGTCGATTGTAGCAAGCGCTACGGAGATCGCAATGAATCCACTATTGAAACGCATATCCATCGACCCCAATGTATGCTCTGGCAGGCCCTGTATCAAAGGAACTCGAATATGGGTATCCCTCATACTTGGCCTACTCACTGATGGAATGACAACCGACGAAATCATCGCAGAATATCCTTATCTAGTGGAGGACGACATCCGCGCCGCAATCGCCTTTGATCATGAAATCGAAAACAAGGAATGGGCAAACTTGACCGCGCGGCAATTTCTCGCCGGCTACTCCGATTCCGATGCCATCTACGACAAACACTATAAATAGGAAACGAATGCGTATCCTTTAACGTGGCGGAAAAGTCCCTTCCCCTCGATGGGGGAAGGTTAGGATGGGGGTGAAGTAAATTTGCCGCCTCTGAACTTAGACCACGCAGGCTGAAATTTGTAGGAAGGCAGGACATACCATGCAGACAGTCAACCCAATCGCAAACCAGTGGCGCCGCGAAGCCTCCGAAGACCCAGTAGCCTTCTGGGAGCGCGCCGCCGATGGCATCCCCTGGTTCCGCAAGTGGGACGAGGTCTTCGACTGGCAGCCGCCCGCCTTCAGGTGGTTCAGCGGCGCGAAGACCAACCTCGCCTACAACTGCATCGACCACCATGTCAACCGTGGCTGGGGCGGCCATGCAGCCCTCGTCTATGCCAACGAGCGCGGCGAGCGCCAGGTCTTCACCTACGCCCAACTCAGGCACGAAGTCGAGCGCATAGCCGCAGCCCTGCGCGCCATGGGCATCGAGAAGGGCGACCGCATCACCATCTACATGCCCATCAGCGCAGAGGCGATCATGCTCATGCTCGCCACCGTCCGCATAGGCGCAATCCACAGCGTCGTATTCGCCGGTTTCGGTGCCGGCGCGCTCGGCGACCGCATACAGGCAAGCGGCTCCCGCCTCGTCTTCGCCACCGACATCACATACCGTGCCGGACGCGACATCCCCCTGAAGCACATCGTTGACGCATCACTCGAAATCGGCGGCGAGTCCGTCGAGCATCTCGTAGTGCTCAGAAGAGACCCGGACACCCCCATGACCGAAGGCCGCGATGTTGACTGGAACGACTTCCTTGCGCAGGGCGCAGGTCACGACGGAAGTCATGTCGAGATGGAGTCCAACGAACCCGCCTACATCCTCGCCACATCCGGCACCACCGCAAAGCCCAAGCTCGTAGTCCACGCGCACGGCGGCTATCAGGTCGGCATCCACAGCATGGGCAAGTGGTGCTTCGGCCTCCGCGACACCGACGTCTGGTGGTCCACCTCCGACATCGGCTGGGTAGTCGGCCACTCCTACATCGTCTATGCTCCCCTGCTCGCAGGTGCGACCACCATCGCCTTCGAGGGCGCAATCAACCATCCCGATCCCGACCTCATCTGGCAGATAACCGACGAGTTCGGCGTAACCGGCCTGTTCACCTCTCCCACCGCCGTCCGCCTCCTGATGCGCTTCGGCGACGAAGGCAAGCCCAAGACCAACCTCCCCTCCCTCGAGCGAGTCTTCTGCGCCGGCGAAGTCCTCAACCCGCCCGCCTGGGAGTGGCTGCAAAACGAAGCCCTCGAAAACAGAGTCCCCGTCATCGACCACTACTGGCAGACCGAGACTGGCGGCCCCCTCGTCGGCAACCCTTACGGCCTCGCCATGCTCCCCATCAAGCCTGGCTCCAGCGGCACACCAATGCCCGGCATCGAAGCCGCCATCATGACCCCCGAAGGCGAGCCCTGTGACACCAACGAAAAGGGCATCCTCGTCGTCAAGCGCCCCTTCCCAAGTCTCACCCCAACCCTCTGGGGCGAGCCAGACCGCTACGGCGAAGACTACTGGGGCCGCGTCCCCGACCAGCAGGTCTACTTCACCGGCGACTCCGCCCACATGGACGAGGACGGCTACATCTGGTTCGCCGGCCGCGCCGACGAAATCATCAAGATCGCCGCGCACCGCCTCGGCACCATCGAAGTCGAGTCCGCCTTCCTCACCCACCCCGCCGTCGCCGAAGCAGGCGTAACCGGCCGCCCCGACGAACTCCGCGGCGAGGTCATATCCGCCTTCATCGTCCTGCGCAACAACTACGAGCCCTCCGACGAGCTCAAGGGCGAACTCCTCCAGGCAGTCCGCCGCGAACTCGGCCCCATCGCAGTCATCAGCGAGATTAACTTCGTTGACCTGCTACCCAAGACCCGCAGCGGCAAGATCATGCGCCGCGTCTTCAAGGCAGTCGTCCTAGACCAGGACCCCGGCGACATCACCACCATCGAAGAAGAAGGCTCCGTCGAAGAAGCCCGACAAGCCTGGCAAGACATGCTAGCCAGCATCCGCACCAACGAATAGCAGCATAGGCAATACGCCAAGAGGGGCTGACTCAAAATAAGCCAGCCCCTCTTTCTATCACAATAGTCCTGTCAGCCCCCGCTCACACCACCGCCCCCAGCAACACCTCCCCGATCGCCGCCGTCACATCGCCCCGCAAGTACGTCCGCGCCCTCCGCATCCTCTCCGGCAGCTCCCCCAGTGGAACCCACACGCACAAGTCGATGTTCTCCGACAGATCCGGCGCCAGCCTATCCTCCAGCGACCCCGCATACTCCATCACAAACCAGTCAACCGTCTTGTTCACAGCCCTGCTCGAATAATACGTGATGTAGCTCGACCGGCACAGCTTCCCCTTCACCGACAGCAGCTTCCTATCCAGCCCCGTCTCCTCCGACACCTCCCGCAGCGCGCACCGCTCCGCCCGCTCCTTCTTCTTCCGCTTCCCCTTCGGTATATCCCATTGACCGTGCTTGCGAATCAGTAACGCCCTGCCGCCGCAAAGCACAAGCCCTCCGGCGGCAGCCATCTGTGGCAGTTCATTATTAGGCATGTATCATTATCCGCTCGAGCACCGACACCTGCTCCGGCGTCATCTCCCTGAAAAGCACACCATCCACCACCACATTCCGCGGCCTGTCATTCCGCTCCGCGTGCGCCTCAATCGCCTTCAGGTTCAAGTCCTTCCCTTCGTACTCGAAGCTGCTCAGGATGTAATGTATCGCGTTCAGCCGCGCCTGGTGCTTATTGTCCGAATCGATAATCCTCCACGGCGCATAATCCGTCGAAGTCACCGCAAACATGCGCTCCTTGAAGTATGTCAGCAACTGCCACCGCTCCGCAACCCTGCGGTCCGTCGGCGAATACTTCCAGTACTGCAAGTCGCTATCCTGCCGTATCCGGAACCGCAAATCCTGCGCCTCCTTCGACACCGACAGGTACACCTTCAGCAAATGCACCCCCTCGTCCATCAGCCGCCGCTCCCAGTCATTCACATGCGTCATGAAGTAGCTGTACTGCCGCATCGAGCAGAACCCCAGCGCCGGCTGCACAATCGCCCGCGAGTACCACGATCGGTCGAAAATCGTGATATTCCCCGGCTCCGGCATCAGCCTGTAATAGGTCCCAAGCCAGTTCCGCATCTCCTTCGCGCTCGGCACGCCCTGCGCAATCACCCGCGCCGACCTCGGATTCAGGTAATGCGTAATCCCCGACGCCGTCGAACCCTTCCCCGCCGCATCTCGACCCTCCAGCACCACCGCCACCCGCAGCCCCTCCTGCACAACCCACTCCTGCATCATCAGCAGCTGCAGCCGCAACTCCCGCAACTCCGCCCGGTACGCGCTGTAATTCACATCACGGAACGCACGGACATCATACCGCCGCGCCTCCGTATGCGGCAGAATCCCGTCTCTCGTATGCGTATAGTGGTTCGCCTGCGTCATAGCCATCAAAAAACACCGCGCGAACTACTTCAGATGTCCCTTCCCCCTCGATGGGGGAAGGTCAGGATGGGGGTGAAGTGAACAAATTACGCTCATACCCGAACCCACCCAATCTGCCATCATTTCTAGGCTCTACTACGAAGCCCTACACCCCCAATTATACCAGCACCCCAACCACAGACAACACGCTCACAACCCCAGTTCCCACGGGAACAGCCTCACCGATTCGGCCAGACTTACTTCCAAGAAGTAACCATACCCGTCAACTTGTCACTGCCTCACCCCTTCGCACTGCATGCCGAATTCGTGTCTGCCGGCCCATGGGTAGGAAATGCAAATTGTGCTTCACATTTATCGTGATAGCAGATTGGTTTCCAAGTTGTGTCTCTCTTGAAACGACGTCGACAGCAAGATGGGCACTTAAAGAGGTCCCTGAAGTACTTAAATTCCTTCCACCTCGCTCGCTCGTCTCCGATGGATTCGGTCCTGTGAGGGTTATCATCAAAGTGACTCGCTAGATTCTCGACTACGCCTTTCTGCAAGCTGCTCAGAAATGTGTTTGAGACTCCGGGAACTAATGGAGGAATGATTCTGCGGTCCTTTAGAAAACTCTCCAAAGAACTTGCCAATTCACTTCGGTCGTATTGAAAAGCCCTTTCGATAGTACGAATAATTATTCTGGTTCCGAAACCTCTGCAAATATCCAGCAGCCATTCCTCCTCCGCTTGACGTATTTCTCTGGCCGCACTCTTACCAGAATCAAGCCTCTTTTCGATGACTTCATCCCGTGTCCGATGATCATTAAATACTGGACCGAAACCGTCCCTTACTTCAGTAATTCGCTTGAAATCCCAACGGTTTTGAGGCAACTGATCCTTCAAAAAATAGAAGAACTGTTCATCATGTGTAACTATGATGACCTGAAAGTCCGCGAAGTGCTTACTCAGGACTCCTGTGATCGTCCTTCGGTGGTCGGCATCATAAGATGTCACCACATCATCCAAGACAATCATGGGAACTCTCTCATTAAACATGAGCATCGCCGCCAATCGATGAGCCAGAGCCAACGTATGCACCTGTGAATCACTGAGATAGCCACTGGGTGCAACTTCCTTGCGGTTTTCAGCAAAATCAATTCTCAACTGAGCCTGCCGTTGATTGACCTGACCTTGGTCAGACAGAACTAGGCGAATCTCTGGAATTTTCTCGTCCTCGCCCTGAATTTCGCTGTACAGCAGATTAACTCTTTTTTGGAGTTTGTCGATGAGATTCCTGATATGATCGGCAACGCTTTCACTGATCGCCATTGATTGCTTATCTAGTTCTTTGCTCAGTCGTCCGAGCTCACTCTTGACACGTTCAATCCTCTCCAAGTCAGTCTTTACTACGATCAACTCTCGCACCTTGTCGGACGCTTTGGAGTAAGTATGTTCGCCTTGCGATTGTTCAATCTTTACGATTTCACTTCCTATCGAAGTGCTCAATTCTAACAATTCAGCTCGAGTCTTCTCGTCCTTGGGTGCGTTATCCTCGATTTTCCAAGTACCCAGAAGCTCTAAGAATGCAATTGACTCATGGCACGTATAGCCATTGTCTCTTAGGGAAGTAGTTGCGAGGTTGAGAGCACTCTTGAGCTTCTCTTTACTGTTCCTCACTTCCACCGATGAGTCCCTAAGCTTCTTTTCCGCCTTCTGGTAATTACCTAGTTCCGATAATTTCTTAACTAAGTTGATGTGCACCTCATTCCTGGAACCATGCGGGCTTGATGGGAATTCTGTATCACAGATTGGACAATTGACAATTTCAAAGTCTTTCGCAAGCAGCTTTTGGGCTTCCGACCAAACCTGAAGAAATATCGAGTTGCTCTCCTTAGACCGCTCGTTAGCTTCAGCAGACACTGCCTTCCGATATTCTGAAACTGAGCTGGCAAAGGAAACCAAACTCCCCGAAAGTTCCTCTTCATCCTGAGCAAATACAGTTCCGACCTGGCCTTTGATTGTTCTAAGTTGGCTGAGTCCTAATTGCTCTTGCTCTGTTTTGCTTCGAGCCTCAAGTTCCAAGAATCCCGGATCTTGTTCCGACAGCTCACTAAGTTTGAGTGAATTATCTAACTTGCCAAGCACCTTTTCGTTGAACCAGTTGCACAGTTTCGCTTCATCAAATTGCGACACCATACCATCGGTCACACGAGTAAGGTCTCGATTCCTGACGTTGACTTGATCCGTAGACCTGATGCTTTTGTTGAGGAGGTCTCGTAACTGCTTCAGATTTTCCTGCACCACTAACAGTGGTTCGAACGCAAACCAGGTGGCCAATTCTTTGTACTGATCCCCTGGGCTCGTGTCTTCTACAAATTTCCTTAGTTCATGTCCACGAATGATGAATGGCACCTTTGCCAGGGATAGGACTTCCTCCGCCTCCTTAGGGAGTGCATGGCCTAGTGGCCGCGCGGCGTCAAACTGCTTTGCCCCTCGTTGAAACCAGAAATGGACATATGGCGAGATGTCTGTATCTTCGGCGTCTACGTGTTCTAGGGCATGAGGTCCGGCATTGGTGTTCGCGGCAATTCTGCCCAATCGCTTCAAAGTACCGTCAGAAGAAAAAAAGTACTCGAACGCATCTATCAGGCTTGATTTTCCTTTGGCGTTAGGCGCGAAAATGGCTAGGCTGCGAGGTGTCTTACCAGTTCCGAGTTCTATGGTCTGCGGTTGAAGATAAGCCCGAAAGCCTTCGAGCTGAATTTGCTCAATGATTATGGGTTGATTCAACGATTAACCTCCACACTCTGCCCTCTTATCCGCAAGCGCCTCAATCTCTTTTAGCGCCTGGACTACAGCATTCTCGTTGGGTGATAGTTTCACAACGGACTTGCTCAATATCGTGAGCAATTGCGAGTCCGTTTCGTCGTCCATCTCAAGCGAAGAAACGCATTCGTCTAATACAGACTGAAAATCAGATTCAGTGCTATCCATATCTTGCTCGGTCATTTCAGTTACTCCTGAATTGATCTAAAACATCAGCTACATTGTACTGCTATCCACCGTCAATGGATATTCTATGAGCAAGAGATAGCTTTCGAACCTCGCTAATAAGTACATGAACGTATCTACACCGCCATCATCGGTACCCTCAGTTCTATCTGCTAAACCGCACCTATCGAGCGATTCCCCCGGACTTACACGCCGACACGCCAATCTATTTCGTTACACCACCCCAATCCTTTCCATCCTGTAAATCCTGTCTGCCCCCTTGACAACTCAAACATCCGTGCGTATCATAGACAGCAATAAGGACAGTAGTTCTGTGTCTTCTGTGCCTTTTGTGGCTATCAAACCGATAACTCGGAACTCACACCTATGTGCATCAAAAGCGCCCTACAACGACACATCGCCAAATTCACCAACGACGGTGAAGACATCGCGCGCTTCCTCGCCGAAACCGTGCAGGGGAAGCACGCCGACGCCAGGTACCACCACAAGCTCGAAGCCGCAAAGCTCCTCGAACGCTACGGCTCCTCAGACAACGACCATTCCCACGCCGGCCATTCCCAATTCTGGGGCCTAATCCCCACCCCCGAAGAACTAGCCATAGCGAAGCACCAAGACGACGAACAAAGTCCCCTCTACCCTCAATCCGCCCGTCATTCCTGCGAAAGCAGGAATCCAGAGGGGCAGGGCAGGGAGACTGACAACTCAGAACTCACAACTGAAAACTCAACCGTAACCCACCTCGACATCCTAAACTACGACATCGCCCACCTAATCAGGCAGGAAACAGCCGAAGGCCACACCATCGCAGAGTTCCTATCCCACGTAATGACCCGAAGGGACCAACCCTTCACACCCAAGAAACTCCGCATCAAGCACACAGACCGCATGGCAGCAGCCAAAGAAATCCTGCGCCGAGGCCACGGTCACTGGGGCAGAAAGCCCAAGCTCAAAGTCTATGCCGACGATGTGGAAGACGCCAACGACTACGACACCCTGCACACCGACCTCGCCAAGAGAATGCGAGAATACAACGAGCACGGCACAGACGCCATCCGCTTCCTATTGGACGTAATGAACGACACCAGCCTAGACTCCGAGGAAGGCTACACCTGGCATCACAAAATGTCCGCAGCCCACGAGCTAACCCGTCGCGGCTGGGACACCAACTACGACAAAATCACCCCGGAAATGCTGCAAGCCTACTGGCAAGACCAGCAATCCACCCGCCTCAGCATCGGCCAGAAAAAACAACTAGCCGGCCTCCCCACATTCCTCGACGAATACAACCACTACGACACCACCGACTACCAAGCCATAGCCGACGCCATCCGCGACCAGGAAGACCGCGCAGAAGCCGCAGACCTCGAAGTAGCCTCTGCCCCCGGAAAAAGTCCCCTCTCCCCAGGGGAGAGGGTTAGGGTGAGGGGAAACGCCCCTGCATCAAGCCCGTCCGAGAACAACGAGGCTACCATTGATCGTCATTCCCGTAAAAACGGGAATCCAGCGGCGTCAAAAAGTCCCCTCTCCCCGCGGGAGAGGGCTAGGGTGAGGGGCTCCGAAGAACCTCAACTATCCCAATCCTCCCCATCCCATACACCAATATCAACCCCCACCAACGATGAAACCACCTTCATCGACGACCTAGACTGCTACTACGAACCCCTAACCCCCGAAGAACAGGCAATCTTCAACTACAACTCACTAATCGAATCCGGCGAATTCGAAGAAAGCGAAATCACCTTCGTCCCCCCATCAGAAGCAGCCCACCACGACTACGCCATCGCCCTAAAGCAAATGCAGGAAGCCGCCAAAGCCGAAGGCATCCCCCTCCTACCCAACCCCCTAGCCGGCACCCTCACGCGACCACCCATCCGCAGCCCATAACCAATTCGTCATTCCCGCGAAAGCAGGAATCCAGCCTTGGGATAAACTCCCCTCTCCCCGCGGGAGAGGGTTAGGGTGAGGGGAAAGCCCCACACCTACCGGAACTGCAACTCCCGCTTCGGGTTCTCCAGATCCAGCCAGTCCGCGTCCACCGCGACCGACTCCTTCTGGTAAATCTGCAGCCGGTGCCGGCTAGTGTCCGTAATGAAAATACGGTCCTCCGAGTCCACCTGCACCGAGTTCGGCCGCCATAGGCTCCGCTCCGGCTCCAGCGTCGCCCTATGCCGCTCCCGCGCAAAATCCGGGCTCCCCAGGATAATCTCCAGCCCCCACTTCGACAGCGAAGCATCCCCCGTGAACTTCAGCTGGTACACCCCCTTCGGATCGAACACCTGCACCCTATCGTTCCCCCAGTCCGCCACATAGATGTCCCCACCCCGGTCCACCGCCACCCCCGACGGCCTCCGGAACTGGCCATCGCCATCACCCGCCTCCCCGAACCCCATCATGAACTCGCCGTCCGAGGAAAACTTCTGCACCCGGTTATTCCCCCAGTCCGACACATACACATTCCCCTCCCCGTCCAGCGCAATCCCCCACGGCAAGTTGAACTCACCCTCCCCGCTCCCATGACCACCCCAGCCCATGATGTGCCTGCCGTCCTTGGTGAACTTCTGCACCCGGTGGTTCCCCGCATCCGCCATGTACATGTTGTCGTCCCCGTCGAACACGATCCCCGTCGGCTCCTTGAACTCGCCGCGCTCGCTCCCATACCGCCCCCACCGCTCGATCAGCCCACCGGCCTCGTCGTACACGTTTACCTTCTGCGTATGCTGCTCCGTAATGTACACCCGGTCGCTGCTGTCGATCGCGATGCCGCCCGGCCACCTCAGCTGCCCGTCGCCCCCAATACTCGGAGTGCCGAATTCGCCGTGGAAGTTCTCGTCGAGGTCGATGATCGTGACACGCGGCGTAGTCTCCGCCCGCCCAGCCACATAGATCAGCCCCTTCGAGTTGAACGCCGTATCCACCGGGCACTCGAAGCTCCGCCCCCCAAGCACACCGTGACACCCTATCGTCTTCACATAGTGGTGCCCCACCCGGATATATACCTGCTGCTTAGTCTCTTCTGCCGTGGTCATGCTTCACCCGCCCATTGACTGCTGAATGCTGATCGATGAGTGCTTCTACTGCAGGAAGGAAATCTGCTCGTATGTCCCGTCCACGATCGGCGCCGCGTCCAGCCCCAACCACTGATCGAGTATGCTGGAATACAACCCGCGATAGTCGTAGTTGAAGCGAAGGTCGCCGTCAAGCTGCCTCTCCGGCGCCAGCGACGGGTACTCCGCGTACATTCCGCCCTTTACCCGGTCACCGATGAGGAACGAGCCTCCGCCCGAGCCGTGGTCGGTGCCATTGCCATTGTCCCGCACTCGCCGCCCGAACTCCGTGAACACCAGCATTACCACGTTCTCCGATGCGTCGTGCTCTCGCAGGTCTGCAAAGAAGTCCGATATCGCGCCCGACACATCCAGCCACAGCCTGTTCTGCGTCTCCACTTCGTTCGCATGCACATCGAACCCGCCATACTGCGTGTAGAATACGCGCGTCCCCAGATCTGCCAGGTGAACCTGCGCCACGCCCCTGAGCGCCTGTGCGATGGAGTTGTCGGCGTATTCGATGGTTGATGAGTACCGCTGAGGCGCGACCTTAATGATGTCTGCGCCCTTCATGGCATCCATGCCCGTCTGCCGGATATAATCGTTCACAGGCCCGCTGCCTATCGCCTGCCCGTATATCTTCTGGAAGACATCCAACGCTGCACTTCGCTGCGACTCCGCCTCCATACTGTTAAGCAGGCCGTACGACTCAAGGTCTGATACCGAAGTCACGGGCACGCCCGGCTTCACCATCGCGCGCGGCAGCCCATTGCCGAAGTTCACGGCAGTCAGCACGTTCTCCTTGTGGGGATCAAGATCCTGTATCGCCTTGCCCAGCCATCCCTCAGTCGCCACCTCGTCCGGCTCGCAGGTGTGCCAGATATCCATCGAGCGGAAGTGTGAGCGGTTCGGATTCGGATAACCCACGCCCGCCACGATCGCCATGTCGCCCGCGTCCCACATCGGCTTGATAGCGCCCAGATGAGGATGGAAACCGAATTTGTCGTCAATCGGCAGCACCCTGTCCTGCGGCACATTCACCGTCTGCCTGAAGTCGTAGTAGAGCGGATTGCTGTACGGCACCACCGTGTGCATGAAGTCATTCCCGCCGCTTAGCTGCAACACCACCAGAACCGAATCTTTCTCTTTAGTCGCCATTACTATTCCTCCGTAGGGGGTTTGGCAGAGAGGAAATCCTTCCTTCTCTCCCATCAATGTCAGTCCAGGTTATTCTGATTGATACTCCGGTGTTGCCACTATAAGCTGCATCATCTCGGTGGCGCGCTCCTCGAACCTACCACGGTCTTCAGCAGAGTCAGCCCGCAGCGCTCCGCTGCCAGCCGCATGCTGCACAAGCGCCTCGTGTGTATCCTCTTCAAGCTCTATGTCGCCCATAAGTCGCAGGCAGCCGTCAACCAACCCTTCCGGTGACATGCTCGCATCGTCACTGGCCAGTCGGTCGAGTATCATCCGCACGCCCGGCATTTCCGCATCCCCGACCTGGTCCGCGGCGAAGTTCACCCGTTGAACGAGCGCCCCGCTGTCGATCCACTCCTTGCCGGTGTGCCACCCTTCAACGCTCGGTGGATTGAATATCTGCTGTCCCATGAAGCCGACGGTATTGGCAAGACCCGTCAGCCCATGCTTCGGGAATGTGCCCATCTCCACATTGTAGTCGCCAGTCATTCGCACTGTATTGGACACCAGCTCCAAGGGGCTCTTCACCTTCTTGAAGCGAGCCTCCTTGAAGAAGTCCGACTTGAACAGCGTCTCCAGCACCGGCTTCATTTCGTAGCCGGAATCTATGTAAGCCTGCGCCAGCGTGTTCACAGCATCAGGGTCGTTCGGCGGCGTGTACGGCCACGCCGGCACCTGCGGCTCGTCCGCCACGAAGAAGTTGTAAAGGTGCCTGCCCAGGAACTGCCCGGTCGCAGGCTGCTTCACGATGATGTCTATGATGTCCTCACCGTTAAAGTTTCCCTTTTCGCCCAAGAACGTCTTCTCGCTGTCGTCGTGGTCCCAGTCACGGTACTCGAAGCTCGGATGATAGAACAGATATGGCACTCTTGGCAGCGGATCGGTGTATGTCCAGCCCGTGAATGCACGAGCCGCCATCTTCACATCGTCCTCGGTGTAGTTGCCGATGCCCATCGAGAACAGCTCCATCAGCTCGCGACCGTAATTCTCGTTCGGCGTGCCGTCGTGGTTGTCGCAGTTGTCCAGCCAGTAGATCATCGCTGGGTCCCTGGAAATCTGCAGCAGCAGTTCGCGGAAGTTCCCCATCGCATGGGCGTGCAGCATTTCGTAGTGCCGCCACATCGCCGTCCCGGAGTTCAACTTGGAGAATCCCGTAGCGAGCACGCAGTGCCAGAACAGCGTCATCTTCTCTTCCAGAGGACGCTTCGTATTAAGGATGCGATACAGCCAGCGGCTAGCGGGGCCGACAAATCCCTGCGGCTCCACATGCATTGGCGTGAACCGCAGGGTAATGTCATCGTCCGTCTCCGGCTCGCCCACCGGATTCAGCAGCCAGTCAACGGTCGCGTCATATCCCCGTTCTGCCAGCGCCTCGATCTCGTCATACCTTGCACCAAATCCCGTTCGTCTCATCAGGTGCGCTATCAAGGCAGTATCATTCGTTGACATGTGCCGCTCCTCCGAGTTTCTCTATGCGTCTGCGTCTCTACCACGGGCTTTGCGCGGCAGCCTGACCATTAAGCCTTGCAATACTAATTATCTTCTCTATTTTCAACGCATTTTAACTCACATCAGACCCAATCACAACGCGCCACATACACAGGAGTCGCTGGCATCTTCCATCCACTCGGTTCACTGCTTCCAAGCCCTATGAATAGCCGCTAACCACCGATTTTCGCTATGCAAACCACTTGTGCGGTGTTATAGTTGGCTGATTAGAACAGAATTGAGACAGCCCCTTTATCGGTGACGAGAGCTAAGGGAGGCATCTGGCCCATGAAGTTAGGCGCGCTCGCCCCTTTGCTGACTACGCCTCAGCGGCGCGCAGTTCTCATTGCACTCTCATCCGCCTACATGCTGGTGCAGCTCTCCAGCCTGCCAGTCGCCCTGTCTCTTCCCACACTTGCCAACCATTTCAATCGCGGAGTTGACGACGCCGCGTGGATGGTTGTTATGTACCTGCTCACGCTGGGCGCATTCGTCATGTTTGGCGCAAGGCTTGGCGACAGGTATGGACACGCCCGCGTATTCTTCATTGGGCTTGTCATTTCCACGCTCGGCTCAATTCTCATTGCCGTTTCCACATCTCTCTTGCAGGTCATTATCTGGCGCGGATTAACAGGCTTGGGTTCTGCCCTCATTATGGGCAACGCCAATGCCATCCTCGCAGCAGCGTTCCCACCTGAAGAGCGCGGCAGAGCGTTCTCCGTACCCATCGTTGGTGCCCGCTTCGGAACGCTAATTGGACTCGCCCTCTTTGCGCTATTCCTGCAATACCTCAGTTGGCGGCTGGTGTTCCTCACCTTCGTACCGATGGGCATTCTTGCAATCGCCGTCTCAAGGCCAATGCTCCTAATGCTCAAGGACGAGCCTCGAACGAACACAAACCCTGTTGACCTCCCCGGCGGCTTGCTGCTGGTTGTAACTTCTGTCGTCTTCCTGCTCGCAGGAGCGCATCTCCACGGCGGCGAAGAGTCATACACAAGCTCGCAAGGCAGCGTATATCACATCGGAATGTATGCGCTCTCAGCCGTGCTTTTGGGCGCGTTCATACTTCTCGAACGTCGCATGAGTAACCCCCTCGTGGACTTGCAGCACTTCAAGCAGAAGTATTTCTCCCTGTCACTGGTGTCCAACGTGACATTCCACTTCTCCATGCTGGCGACAATGACGCTCGTACCCATCATTGTGGAACTTGGCTACAACAAGTCGCCGATCTGGGTGCCGCTCGTGCTGCTGCCCAACCAGATCATCGGCTTGGTGATGACATTCACCGCAGGCTGGATATACGACAAGTACCAGCCAAAGTTACTGCGCCCCGCATCGATGGTCAGCATTGCCTCCGGATTCCTGTTACTTGGCATATTTATAGGCGGTGTATCTACCGGCGGAATATCATTAGGCGGGCTGGAAATCCCCGCCATGTCAATCGGCGGAGGCGTACCTATCTGGTACATTCCTCTGCTGATGCTGCCAATATCATTCGGCACGGCGTTCTTCAACCCGGTCAACAACGCCATGATAATGAGTTCGCTCCCGCTCAGGCACCGGGGCTTCGCGTCCGGCATGCTCGAAACTACACGCGAGCTAGGGCACGCATTCGGCTCCACCGTATCGGCGACTGCGCTCGCAATGGTGCTGCCCGCCGGAATCGCCCTGCTCACAGCGGAACAGGTCGGACCATTTTATCTCGAAGGTTTCAAGACCGCTGCAATGCTCGTCGTGCTGACCATGCTCACCGGTGGCGTAATCGCATTCTTCCACAAGCCTTATGCTGAAACCCAGGCGGCATCCGCTCCCGCCGCGGCATCCGCAGGTGACGACTAAGGCGATTCTCGCCAGCCTGACGAAGTTGGAAAGTCAGATGCAGTAGTTCTTAACTGAATACTCAGAACTGAAAACAGCTTACCTATGACTCAAGACAACGACGAACTATCAATACAGATAGAAGATGTCAGCCGCTGGACTCCTCACGAGGACCAGCCGGGAAATGGCATCCTGCTCCACACCACGCGCGGCGACGTCCACACCATCGTCCACAGCAACCCTGACCCTGATTACCGCACCAACAAGGCGATAGTCTTCGTTTGGGGGGCACGTGGTGGATTTGACGGTCCTGCAGGTGGCATCTACGCCAGGCTTGCGGAAGATCTGAAATACGTGGCAACTTCAATTCGCATCGACTACCGTCTGCCAAACGTCATCCCCGAATGCGTACTCGACACGATGGCGGGATTGTCCTTCCTTAGCGCCACCGGACACACAGAAATCGCGCTTGTCGGCCACTCATTCGGTGGAGCGGTAGTCATAGCCGCCGCTCCATTCAGCCCGATGGTGAAGGCAGTCGTCGCCCTCTCCTCCCAAACTTATGGTGCATCCAACGCGGGCGCAGTATCCCCCCGACCGCTCCTTCTCGCACACGGAGGCGCAGACACACGCCTACCTCCAAGCTGCTCTGAGCAGATATACGAATGGGCGAACGAGCCGAAAGAGATGGTCATCTTTCCCGGCGCCGAGCACGGACTCGTAGAGTGCCAAGACGAGCTCGATGCCATGCTCAAAGGCTGGCTCGTTGACAGACTGAATGAGGGAAGCGCAGACTCCTAGCGTCCTCATTTACAGACTCCGCTCTCAACGATATACTCTCTTCGCAACGGCATACATTTGGCTGCCGCATTGTTACCATAGCCACACAACTCTTACTGAAGGAAGGATATTGTAAATGGGTGACCTTGATGGAAAAGTCGCAATAGTTACAGGGGCGGGCCGACTCCGTGGTATTGGCAGGGCGGCCGCAGTAGAACTCGCCAGTATGGGAGCGGATGTCGTCATTACAGGTACCGGACGCAGTCCTGATCGTTATCCCCCGGACGAGAAAGCGGTCGGCTGGCGAGATGTTGAGAGCACCGCAGACCAGGTTCGCGAGCAGGGAACGCGCGCGCTGACCCTGACGGTGGATGTCTCCAGCGCAGACGATGTGCAGATGATGATCGACCGTACTATTGAAGAGTTCGGCAGGCTGGACGTGCTCATCAACAACGCAGCTTACGCACGCGGCCCGGACCGCGTGCCCATCCTCGACCTGCCACAGGACATCTTCCAGCGCGTCGTGGACATCAAGATCACCGGGACATATCTCTGCACCAAGGCGGCGATACCGCACCTGATTGAGGCGGGTGGCGGCAAGATCGTCAACATCTCCTCGACGGCAGGGAAGCGTGGCAGCGCCAATACTCTTGCCTATAATGCCTCCAACTTCGCGCTGGTCGGTATGACCCAGTCGATGGCACACGAGCTTGGACCGCATGGCATAAATGTCAACTGCGTCTGCCCGGGGGCCGTAGATACCCACCGCATGGACGACATCGACCGCGATGTGCGATGGATTGAGATGGCTGCAAACACGCCAATCCGCAGGAACGGCACCGACGACGAGGTGGGCGCGTTCGTCGCGTACCTGTGCTCTGATGCTGCAGGCTGGATTCACGGGCAGTCCATCAACATCAACGGCGGCTCCGTAATGGAGCACTAAACAGACCTCGCAAATGGAGAACTCTCGCAGCGCCCTGCTCATAATCGATGTGCAGATGGGATTCGTCAACGACGCCACCCGCCACATCCTGCCGAAAGTCGAGGCGCTTCAGAAGCAGTACAAGCATGTCTATGCGACCCGCTTCATTAACGCCGAGGGTTCTCCATATCGAAGACTGCTCGGCTGGCATCGCTTCTACGAGTCCTCTGCCGATGTGCCGCTCGCATTCGAGCCGGTCGATGGCGTGGAGGTAATAGACAAGCATGTGTACACCTGCGTCACTCCCGCATTCCTCGACGACTTGCGTAGCAAAGGAATCGAAGAGGTTGCAATCTGCGGAATAGACACCGACGCCTGCGTTGCGACCTGTGCAGTTGACCTCTTTGAGAACGGCTTCCGTCCAATTCTGCTCTCGGAAGCATGCGCCAGTCACGCCGGCGCCGAGTACCATGAAGCCGCCATACGCATACTCACGCGCCTCATCGGGAAGAAGCAGATAGTATGACGACACCGCCCGCGGACTCTGATTCCGCGAACACTTCCCTTCGGTCTCCCACAGTGCAAGCCGCCCAGTGCGAGGCGGGCTTGCGGCGTGTACTGGCTTACATCTGCGCTCGACGCCATCGCAGGCTGATTGCTGGCATAGTCGTTTTTCTGATGCTAAACATGGCGATTGGTCTTGTGACGTCAATCCCTTTCACGTTGTTGACTCCGTTTCTACCCCTAATTGGTGGGGGAAGCCTCTTTGAAACCATATACGAAAAGCCATTGATCTTAGCCCTATGGGTATTTGTAACCGATTTACTACTGCCTCTTGCTATAACTCTAATGATGTTCGCTAGAATCAGAAGAATTTACAGAGGTTACTGACCAATTCAACCACCCTGGAGCGTAAACATGCCAGAACTCGACGGCAAAGTGGCGATCGTAACCGGCGCTGGGCGTCTGCGCGGCATCGGCAGGGGTGCGGCAGTAGCGTTCGCTCGCCTTGGCGCGGATGTTGTGGTGACCGGCACAGGCAGAAGCCCCGACCGCTACCCGCCTGACGAGAAGGCGGTCGGATGGCGCGACATCGAAAGCACCGCCGACCAGGTACGCGCCGAGGGCACGCACGCCCTGCCGCTCGTCGTGGATGTCGCGGACGCCGCCAGTGTGCAGCAGATGGTCGAGCGCACCATCGACGAATTCGGCAGAATCGACATCCTCGTCAACAACGCCGCCTACGCGCGCGGTCCCGACCGGGTGCCCATCACGGAAGTCCCGGAGAATATATTCCAGAGGGTGCTTGACGTGAAGATTACCGGCACATACCTCTGCACTAAGGCAGTCATAGAGCCGATGATAGCGCAGGGTGGCGGCAAGATAGTCAACATCTCGTCCGGAGCGGGCAAGACGGGCGGCGCCAACAATCTAGCCTACACCGCCGCCTGCTTCGCGCAAGTCGGCATGACGCAGTCAATGGCGCACGAACTGGGTCCGCATAACATCAACGTCAACTGTGTCTGCCCCGGCGCGGTTGACACCTCACGCGTGGACGATGTCGGTAGGGGCGATGCGTGGCAGTCGATTGCCGACAGTTTGCCCATTCGAAGGACCGGCACAGACGACGAAGTTGGCGCAATCGTCGCATATCTATGCACTCCAGCCGCCTCGTGGATACATGGCCAGTCCATCAATGTGGACGGCGGCGGAATGATGGTCCATTAGATCGTGGTTCTGGTAAAACGCAGGAAGGACTGTGTAGGGTGAAGCAAGGCTAGTCGCCCCGCATCGGCAGCACGACAATCGCGTTGCCGATCACGAGCCGTGTGCCTTCTTCGTTCTGAAGGAATACATCGCACTCAAGGCGCGGCTCACCGCCCACGACATCTTTGTCCGTGATGATGCCACTCAGTGTCAGTGGACTGTTGTGCGGCACCATTCCCCGAAAGACCACATCGAGTTTCCTCAGGCGCACCGTATCCGCCCATCCAGTCAGTAGCTGCGACAGAATTGTGATGTTCATCGCACCGGGGACTATCGCGCCTGCAAGCCCCTCTTTCTTGGCGTACTCGTCGCTAGTGAATCGGCTCTCGCCCGGCGTCCCACCGCGCACGCTCATAAAGCGCCGCACTTGCGCCACATCCACCACCCGTTCCCGCGGACCTATATCGTCGCCGATCTCAACATCTTCGAAATAAAGTTCCTTCATCCCAGTCCTGTCCTGCACATCCTGTTTATAGATGTTAGCTTGCTCGCCTGCTGTTACGCCTCACGTAAGACTCGTCAACCAGCGCGACCGTCTCGCCATCCTGATTGTCGAACTTCGTCTCCCAGACCGCGAACACCATTGTGCCTGAGCGCCCAGTTTTCGCATACACCTCTTTCAATCGGGAGGTTACCTCGACCGTATCTCCCGGACGAATCGGCGCGATGCTTTCGATTGCCTGGCCGGCGAAGAACCCGATATCTCCGAACTCCAGCTTGATGTCCGGCTTCTCACCACCATTGACGAACAGGTTGCAGAATGTCGGCGGCGCGATGATGTCTCCGTACTCCGACTCCGCGGCCTGCGCCTCATCGACATATATCGGATTCACCTCGCCTGACGCCTGAGAAAACTCCAGAATCATCTCGCGGCTAATCTCGAAAGTCCCAATAGGGAACTCCTTGTCCAGGTAGCTCCTGTCGTAGTTGATGCCCTCGTCCGTAGTCATCGCGTAGCTCCTGCCCGATTATCTTGAAAATCCCATTAATCTATAGAGTTCATTGAAAGTTCATACCGTGGCTTCATCCAGCCGCACCGCGCGAAAGGCGCCGGCACGCAGCAATGCCACCACATCCGACTCGCTTCGCACTTCGCCGTCAAACTCGGTCATGCAGCTTCCAATCGCGCTCACTACATGGGCATCGCTTCCGCCGGTGCCCATGTAGCCTCGTTCATTGATGAGCGCATCCGCGCGCTCCTGCTCGCCAGGCCTGTTGCTTCCATTCAGGCGCTCGACGATCTGCACTCCGTCGAATCCTGCTGTTTCGCCAACATATTCGCAGAACCCGATGCCGAACCTTCCTGGATGAGCGGGAACCGCGATCGCGCCGCACTCTTCGGCAACTCGCACTAGCTCCGTCGCGTCCATCTGCACATTACCAAAGTCAATGCGGCTTGTGAGCGCCTCGGTAACGCCGTAAACGAGAAAGTGCCCGCAGTTCGTGTCCAACTCTGAGCCTTTCAGGACGAGAACATCGTTTTCTGAAGCAAGTGAGCTGTAATCCTTGTCAAAGTCGAACTTGCGATGCTCGGTTAATACGAAGCCATCCATACGGTAGCCCTTGCGTCGCAGGACACCCACCCATTTCACATACTGCTCCACCGTGGCGCGCGAGTCGTCAGAGGAAACCGAGTGCGTATGCAGATCAATAAACATCACCAGAATACTAGGCGAGACTATGCCAAGCGTCAAGGGAAACATTGGATGCCGCCTGCTACGGCGCATTCCTTGTTCAACTGGGTCGCTAGCAGCACCGACGTTTGCTCATTCGCTGGGGAATTGCCCCGACGCGTCCGAGTTCCATAACGGACGGACGGGGCCAAGTGTTCATCTGGCCCGGAGAAAGACTTACTGTCCAAACACCTAAACAAATTCCAACTAAAGTACCAAACTCTACTTGAGCATCTTCCCAAGCTTGTGTTGTCCTTATGTCTAGCACATAAGGCACAAGTGGAAGGAGCATAAACATGCGACTACTCATTATTCCGATCATGGCCCTTATTCTGGCATCTCTCGCCTGCTCGTCCGTGGCCGAACCAATAGTGTTCACCTCGAACATTGACGGCAACCGTGAGATATTCTCCCTTGATCCGGAAAAGGCAGAGCTCGTCAACCTAACCAATAGCTCAGGCAGCGAGTACGCGCCTTCTATTTCGCCGGACGGATCGCATCTCGCGTTCCTCGCGGGCGACGACAAGCACAATGTCCTTGAGGTCATCTCTCTGAACGAAGAGGCTACCGACCGCACCGCGGTGAGCAGGATTGACGGCGGGCACCGCGACCACAGATGGTCGCCTTCTGGAGACCGCCTGGCTTACCTTGTGCAGAATGGAGGCGACCCTTCAACGCATGTTGCCGATTACGACGGCTCCGGCTCGATGGAACTCACGACCATCGTCGCCCACGAGGTTGGTGGATGGTCCTATGACGGCTCCAGCGTCGTATTCACGGTGCGTGGCGGGCCCGGTCAGGGCATTTATGTCCGCAATCCGGACGGGGTGAACGAAGTCCGCCTCACTGATCAGGCCGACTACAATCCCTGCTGGTCGCCTAACTCTCACAAGATTGCCTTCATCTCTGAGCGTGACGGCAACCCTGAGATATATGTCATGAATTCGGATGCAACCGAACTGAAGCGCATCACGGAGACGGCAGGCACCGAGTACAACATAGCCTGGTCCCCGGACGGCAGGAAGATTGCCTTCGCCAGCGACAACGACGGTAGCCCCGAGATATATGTCGTGGACATTCGCGACGGCGAGGTGCATAGGCTCACCCGCAACAGCGTCCGCGACGATCAGCCAGTCTGGTCCCGTGACGGTAAGCGCATCGCATTCGTCTCATACTTAGATGGCGACGGTGAAATTGTAATGATGGACGCCGACGGCAAGAATCAGCAGCGTCTCACAAACAACGGCTACGACGACTACTCACCCTCCTGGTAAGACTCTTCGGACTTCTGGATTCCAGACGAATACATCGGGGCTGCCGTTATCCGGCAGCCCCGATTTGCTAGCAGACAGTTTTCAGTCCACCACTTGGCTATTATTCACTGGTTAGTATTCCAAGGAATCAGGGCTGAAGTCCGGACGGATGCTGCTCATGCCAGTTGGTGAGTGACTGGTACGCCCGCGCCACCGCAAGAATTCGATTCTCGTCGTATGCCCGCCCCATAAACTGAATGCCGGTGGGCAGCCCTTCGTCAGAAAATCCGCTTGGTACGCTGATCGCTGGCAGTCCTGCACTGTTTCCCACCGCGCCCATAGTGTCACGCGCCGTACCTGCCACTACCCCGCGGAAGTCCTGGTCGATTGGCGTTGCCGTAACCGCACGTGTAGGCCCTACCATGGCGTCATAGCCCGCCATCACTTCGTCCGCGATACGCGCAACCTTCCCTCTTATTCGTAAAGCCCTGATATAGTCCTGCGCCGGAATCATCAGCCGTGCATGCGGATGGTGGCACTCAGGCGCGGTCAGCCCAGAAACAGCGCCGCTCTCAATGAAATCCTCGAACGCGCTCGCCGATTCCGCATTAAGAATAGTACGAGTAACAGCCTCGTATGGCATTTCGGGAAACTCTATCTCCTCGATGTCCGCCACAGCCTCCAGTTCTCGCAACGCCTGCTCGAAGTTCGCCGCAACTTCCGCCTGCACTCCTTCTGTAACATCCTTCAATACTGCGAGCTTAAATCTACGTCCAACCCAGGCATTTATGTCATAGACATACGGCCTGTCCGTTGTTGACGGGTCATCGGCGTCCCTGCCCGCAATCGCCTCCAGGACGATACCGCAGTCATCGGCAGTCAGGCAGAGCGGCCCGAGCTTGTCCAGCGTCCACGACAGCACCATCGCACCCTGGCGGCTCACTCGCCCATAGGTGGGACGCAACCCCGCCAATCCGCAGTTATTGGCAGGCGACAGAATAGATCCCCAGGTTTCTGAACCTATGGCGAAGGGCACCAGACCCGCCGCAACGGATGCCCCTGAGCCGCTCGACGATCCGCCAGACCATGCGTCCTTGCCCCAGGGCGTCATGCCCGGCCCGGTGAAGGACGCGTTGGGTTGCCGGTACCCCATTCCGCCCGCTATTTCGACCATCGCCAGTTTCGCCGCTAATGGGGCGCCCGCGTCCTCCAGGCTGCGAACCACTGCAGCATCATAGTCGAAGACCTGCTCACGGAACGGCGCCGCGCCCCAGGTGGTCGGGATGCCGCCGGATGTCGCAAGCAAGTCCTTAGCCCCGTATGGAATGCCGTGCAGAGGACCCTTGTAATTCCCCGATGCAATCTCCCCTTCGGCGCGGCGTGCCTGTTCCATGGCCCGCTCGTGCGTAACCGTAACTACGGCGTTGTAACGGGGCCCGATGGTCTCAAGACGACCCAGGAATGTCTCGGTGATGTCAACGGGCGAAACCTGACGGGTCCGCACGAGTTCTGCCAGGTCGCGAATTGGCATGAATACGGAGTTCGCCGTCATAGCATCTCCTTCATCCGGTCCAACAGTGTCAGCCTACTTCCAGCTTCAGTCTTTGCGATACGGCGGTACACTGAACGGTGAATCACCATGCCCCAGGCTTACGGCGCGCATGTCATCGGCTGCCTGCACGATTGCCTTCGCAGTTTCCGAAACTTCTTCGAGTTCCTGTTCGTCAAGGCGGTCACCGTACCTCTGTCGCAGCACAGCCATCATCTGCTCGGCTCGCTCATTTGTCTCGTTTGTCTCCATGTCAGCCCTCCGTCGCCCCGTATAATAGCGTATCCGGGTAGGTTATGTACCAGCCGAACCAGAACGACACATTCGCGGGATGCAGCGGCAAAGTCTGCGCCGGATCGGCGTCTTTCCACAACCTGTCCCGCTCTACATGCCAGACAGCGCCCTCTTCATCGAGCAGTGTTTCCGGAAGGCTGTTGGGCGCGTCATCCGGAAGGGTGAATTGTATTCCTTCGCTTCGGAACGCCAGCGCGTCCGCGGACAGGGATGATGCCACTACCACCAAGTCAGTGCCACCCACGCTGTCGTTGACAAGGCGTGATTCCCTCATCGCATCTATGGAGTACGCCTTGAACGCCCCATCAGCCACTACCCCAAGCACCAGTTGTTTGGGCGCAAGCTGCTCATCCCTGTTCCAAATTGGAAACATCGTCTCCGGGTCTTCGCGATAAGCGAAATAGATGGCGCGGTGGTCGTCCTCGCGCTCATAGCTTCTCGGAGGGTAATAGCCCGTCTCGCGCGACTGCACCTTGGTATCAGGATGCTCGTCCAGCCACTCGCCCCATGTGGTGAGCGCTACCGGGAAGTATTCGAGCTTTATGCCACTGCCTACAAGTTCGCCAACAATCGGCTCGCCCCGGAGCTGGCTCCACAGCGTCTCCGTCTTGCGGTCGTACATCACCTTGTTGCTGCGATATAGCATTCCGGATGTGCCGAATGTGGTTGGTTCTCCATTGATTTTCGCGGAATACACGATCCCGCTGTTGCACAACGTTCACCACGCAAGCGAAATCGGTTCGCCTCCCACCGTGTCATTGACCATCTCGTGGCCATTGATTATGCGCAGCGGGTATGCGCGGGTATCGCCATTGATGGATACGCCGAAAACGCGCTCATCGTCATCAAGGAAGTCAGCCTCGTCGGGGGTCAGCATTTTCGGGTCGCGGATGTCCGGTATGCCGTCCGGCAATACGCCACCCCAGACGATTTCCGTCAGATCAACCGTGACTTCGCCATTGCGCGCCGGATACAGGAACGAGGCAAAGCGCGGGTGAAGCTGGGACATGAAGTTTATCTTCCATTCCAGATACCCGGACGGCGGCGGATATTCGTCGCTGTGGTTGCCGAGCCATTCCATCCACCCCTTCCAGTCATCGCCGCCGTAGCGTTCACCGGTGAGTTCGCCCAGGACGTACGCCGTAGCGTCCCTCGCATTCGCGGTGGACTGGTAGCGCATGGACTCTACCAGCACAGGGACCATAGACTTGTCCTTGTTCATCCGGACTTCGTCCAGCGCATCGTATGTGACATTGCTGGTTCGACCAAAGCCCGGAAACACCTTGTACATCGCGTCGTTGGAGTCGTAGGGTATTGAGGTGGGTTCGGGCGTGGATGTGGCTGCCACTTGCGTCGTTGCCGTTGCGGCAGGCGGCATGGTCGGCGGTGCCATTGTTGGTGGGAGTGATGTTGCAGTTGGCGGCGGCGCGGGCTCAGACGCACAGGCGGCTAACACGGTCGCCGAAATAACCAAGACACCAATTGGCAGGTAGCGAAAAAACAGCATTAATATGTCCTCCTAACCAATTGGATGCAGACTGCAGGACGGCGGTTCATTCAGAACAGAGCGTTCCGGTGATAATACACTAATGGGAGGTTTCACAGTGGCAGAAGTCGGATTCTACACATGGGCTCGTTGAAGCACCTGCCGCAAGGTGAAGGCGTCGCTTTCACAAGATGGCGTGGTTCTGAACGAACGGGACTTCTTCAAGGACAGCTTCACGGAAGCGGAGTTGCGTGAACTGCTCGGAGACACACATCCGGCGGATGTATTCTCCTGGCGCAGCCCATCGGCGCGCAAGCTCGGGCTGGACAAGGATACAGTATCGCCTGACGAGTTGATCGGCCTGATGGTGGAAGAGCCGCGCCTCATCCGCCGCCCGCTCCTTCAGGTTGATGGGCATCTCGTTGTCGGCACCGACAAAAAGGCGATGGCGGAGGCGTTCGGCTAGAGCGTCGTCGCTTACGGTCTCACCGCCCGCTTCTCGCGCTGCGCCAGTTTGTGCAGCATCGGCTGCGCCAGCTTGACGAAAGTGCAGGCAAGGCGGCGCGTCTCGCGCGGGTCTATCAGGTCAACGACATCGCCACGGAAGGCAGCGCGGAATGGTGAGCGCAGCTTCAGCAGGCGCTCTTCTATCATCGCGCGGTGCGCCTCCGGGTCGGGAGCATTGTCAATTTCGCGGCGATACGCGGCTGCGACTCCACCCTCGATGGGTATGCCACCCCACTCGCCTGCGGGCCAGCCGAAGCGAAGGTTCAGGCCGTCAGGGTGACCGAGACTGTGCGCGGCATCCGCCGCGACGCCGTACGCCTTGCGAACATTGAACTCGATCTTCGGCACCTTCGCTTCGGCGCTTGCAATCAGCGCACGCACACCTCGACGCATCGTTGCGATGCGCTCCGCGTGCGAGCCAAGCATGAAGCCGGGCATGTCCAGGAATATGACGACCGGCAGGTTGAAGGCATCGCACAGGTCAACGAAGTGCGCGTACTTCTCTGCTGCCCAGCCATCCATCGCACCCGCGAGACGCATCGGATCGCTGCCGATGATGCCCACGCTGTAACCGTCGAGGCGTGCAAATCCAGTTATAATCGAGCCTGCCCAGTGCCTCCGCATCTCGAAGAACTCGCCATTGTCCACGACCAGCTTGATAAGCTTTCGCGGATCGTAGCCGCGCCGACGATTCGGCGGGATGATGTTGAGCAGCTCCTCAGGGCGGCGGCCTGGCGGGTCACCCGTCTCCACGCGAGGCGCTACATCGTTGGTCGTGTTCGGCAGATAGGATATGAAGGTCTTGATCTGCTCGAAGGCATCCTCTTCAGATTCGGCTTCATTGTCCACCTGCCCGCTCTCGTGGACATGCCGCTTGTACCCGCCCAACTCCTCTTTGTCCATGTCCTCCCCAATGGCACGGCGCACGACGGGCGGTCCCGAAGGAAATATCTGGGACTGATCTTTTACCATAACGGTGAAGTGCGACATGAGCGCAAACGCTGCGGGCGCGCCCGCTACTGAGCCCATGATCCCCGCGGCAACAGGGACCTTCTTCATCAACTCAACGCCCTTCCACCACAGGTCGCCGCCCGGCAAGCCCATGTGCCCGGATGCCTCATCGGCTTTCGCGCTATGTCCTACGCCCTCGACAAGCTGTATGTACGGGATGCCGTACTGCGTGGCGAGCGGCTGTGTGAACTGCCGCGAGTGCTTGCGAACATTGTGCGGACTGCCGCCTGATATGGTGAAGTCGTCGCCACCGATGGCTACCGGACGACCGTCAATCTCCGCGAGTCCCATCACATAAGCGCCGGGGGTAAACTCGACCATGTTGCCTTCGTCGTCGAACTCGGCAGCGCCCACCATAGGGCCGGCCTCAAGGAAACTACCGGGGTCCACCATCTTCTCGATTCGCTCGCGCACGGTGTGGCGACCGCCCGCATGCTGGCGTTTGACGCGCTCTGGACCACCTAACTCGGCGGCGAGACCGCGCACGTAGTTCATATCGTCTATTGCCTGCTCCCAGGGCATTCCCGGCTTCCACATATCTCGGTCTTTGTCGATTGGCATTCTTGTCCCTCCCCGGATTACGGCAGGCTTTCAATTAGCCCAGTAGAGTATCGCCCCGCAGCGAAGTCAGCATGATGCAGCGCTGCCTGCAGCGTGGGTATATTCGTGGTAACACCGCTGACCTCAGTTGCGCTAAGCGCTTTCTCCATCAGTTGGATCGCCTCGTCCCTGCTCTCTCCCCACGCGATGAATTTGGCGAGAAGCGGGTCAAAGTAAGGCGTTACGGCATCACCCTTTCGGTAGCCGCCGTCGATTCGCAGGTCTGCTATCTCAGGCAGGTCAAAGGTGTCAAGCGTGCCCGGCGACGGCATGAAGGTCTTCGGGTCTTCGGCATAAATCCTGCATTCGACTGCGTAGCCCCTTACGGCAGCGTTGCCGTCCACGGAAAGCGGCAATCCAGCGGCAGCGAGCAGTTGCTGCTCCACCAGGTCAACGCCGGTTATCATTTCGGTGACGCCGTGCTCCACCTGCAGCCGGGTGTTCGCCTCCAGGAAATACGCAGACCCACACCCATCGACAATGAATTCGAAAGTTCCGGCTCCAACATATCCGGTCTCGCGCGCCGCCATCACTGCCATCTCGGCTAGCGACTCCCGCAATCCTTCCGGCAGACAGGGCGCCGGCGCTTCTTCGATTACCTTCTGATGCCTGCGCTGGGCTGAGCATTCGCGCTCCCAAAGATGGCGCACATTTCCCAACTGGTCGGCGATAACCTGCACTTCGATATGCCGGGCGGGACTCACGAGCTTTTCGATATAGACTTCAGCGCTTCCGAATGCGCGGAAGGCCGATGAACTCGCCCTTCGGAGTGCTCGCTGCAATCGAGCTTCGCTCTCCACGACCTGCATTCCAATTCCGCCGCCGCCATCCGTAGCCTTGACCATCAGGGGCAAGCCGACGGCTTCCAATGCAGTCTTCGCGGAGCCCTCGTCACCGGCATCCACACTTGCGCCCGGAAGAACAGGTACGCCCAGAGACGCCATCTGCTTTCGCGCTTCCCACTTGTCCGCCATCAGACGCGCCATATCGGGGCGGGGACCCACGAATACGATGCCCCGGTCGGCGCAGCGGTCTGCAAACACAGGTGATTCGGACAGGAAGCCATATCCCGGATGAATGGCATTCGCGCCGCTCTCGGCAGCTATGCCAGCGATCGCCTCGGCGTCCAAATACGACCCTGCGGGCGTTGCACTCTCAGGCAGATCGAAGGCTTCATCTGCTAGCTCGGCATGCAGAGGGGTGCCTTCCGCCTTCGCATAGACTGCCACGGTGCTGATGCCCAACTTGCGGCAGGTCTTAATGATACGACAGGCTATCTCGCCCCTGTTTGCGATGAGAACTTTATCGAACACTTACCGCTCACTCCACAACGAGTACAATCATCGGGTCTTCCTGCGATATGTTCTGGTTTTGACGAATGAGAATTTCCTTGACCGTTCCATCGTACTCGGACAGGATTTCGTTTTCCATTTTCATGGATTCTATGACGACGAGCAGATCGCCGTCGCTCACTTCTTCTCCTACCGAGACGCTTATTTCCACTATCACTCCGGTAATCGGAGATTCAACTGCTACTTCTGCCAACCCACTTTCACCTTTCAAGAAAATTATGCCTACTGGGACAATGGTGCGCGTCCCAATAACTCGCTTAGAATCTGTTCGTTGTGCGCCCCCAAGGGTGCCGACGGTCTCCAATTCTGCTTGGGTAGCCCATCAGTGATGATCGCCTGTCCCGGATAAGTCTTTCGACCTACATCGGGTTCGTCCAGCGTCACAAAGAAGTCTCGCCCGCGCAGATGCGGATCGTCCAGCATATCTATGCTCCTGTGGACCGCACCCGCCGGTACGCCCACTGCCTGCAAGGCATTCATAGCCTCAATGGCATCCTCTTCCTTCGTCCATGACGCGATTATGCCATTAAGTTCGGCCTCGTTCTGCTGACGGGACAACTCTTCGCGGAAACGTCTATCTGTTGCCAGTCCCGGCGTACCCATGACTCCGCATAGCGCTTGCCATTGCTCATCACAGGTTACGGCAATTGCCAGCCATCTGTCATCACCCAGACAGGGATAGACGCCGTGCGGGGCGTGCCGGTAGTGGCTGTTGCCCTTGCGGTCCGGCTGCACTCCGTTGTGGGCGTATGCGCCGATGAACTCACCAATCTGACAGACAGGCCCCTCCGCCAGGGCAATGTCGATGAACTGACCCTGCCCTGTTGTCGTCCGATGCTGCAGCGCGGTCATTATAGCAGCGGCGGCATTCATTCCGGTCACAGGGTCCGGGTAGGCGATGCCGGATGTCATAGGCATTTCGCCATCATAGCCCATCAGACTGGGGATGCCGGTGATAGATTCTACCGATGTGCCATATGCGGGAAACTCCGCTGCCGCGCCCTCTGCGCCGTAGCCAGAGATGGAGCACATGACGATATCGGGGCGCACCTGCCGCAACGATTCATAGCCCAGCTTGAAATTTCGCATCACATGCGGACGGAAGCTCTCGATCACGATGTCGGACACGGACGCGAGTTCCAGGAAGGCATCCCTACCCTCCGGAAGGTCAAGGCGAAGGGCAAGACTATCCTTATTTCTGTTGTGCTTGTTGTCAACACCCCTCGTGCGGTCGATCTGGACACGCGGATCAGAAACCTTGACCACATGCGCGCCGAAGTCAGCAAGTATGCGCGCCACCAGTGGCCCTGCCCAAACGCGAGTCAGATCTATAACACGAATGCCGGACAGCAGTCCGCGCTCCAGGTGCGGCTGCGCCTTTAGCGTACTTTTCTCGGGAGGCTCTTGCCCGTACGACGCAGGCGGAATCCTTGACCGCTCGCAAGCCTTTGACACAAGCTTATTGTGCTCTCCGAGTGATGGCGCCGGCGAGAATCTGGGCTCTGTCGCGCTCATATGAAACGGCACGCGTGGGAACGTAACCGTGCCACCCTGCGGATGCTCGAATTCAGCGAACAGACTGCGCTCAAGGTACTGGCTGTCCTGCATAGTCTCACTGAGGTCAAATACGGGGGAGGCTGGTACCGAATAGACGCCCGCGGCAAGCTCTACAATCTCCTGCCGCGTCTTATCGGCCACCCACTCCAGCAGTATCTCGTCTATCTCATCCGCAGCGTCCTTCAGGCTCTGGAACACCGAAAAGCGCGGATCTATTAGCAGGTCTTCCCTGCCGATCATCGCGCACACGTAGTCCCACTGGTGGGGTGCCGATGCGGAGAAGGTGATGTAACCGTCCTTGCATGGCAGCGTGGTTATGGGATAGCCGCCGGTGCGCCTCCCGGTGGCGAGCCTAACTCCTGCGCGCTTGCGAATGATGCCGTCGTACTGGTGCGATACGAAGGTGAATTGGTGCAGCGCCGCCAACGCCTCCATTTCGGAAACTTCGACCTGCCGACCTCTGCCTGTAAGGGAGCGGGCGCGAAGTCCGAGCATTGTGCCCGCGTATCCCTTCATCGCGGTAAGGCGCTGCGCCTGGTAGCCCGGAAGCATAAGGGGCTCGCGGCCTTCTTCGCCACTCAGGTACAGGTATCCGCCTAGAGCAAGGCTGACTAACGGGGTAGATTGCCAGTCCGCGTATGGTCCGCCAAGGCCGAAAGGCGTCAGCGACAGGTTCACTAGCAGAGGGTTGATGGACTGAAGTGTATCCGCATCCACTCCGAGCTCGCGCCTGGTCTGTGGCTGCCAGTCGTCTACCAGCACATCCGCGTCGCTCACCAGATTGAGCAGTTCTGACATGCCGTTAGCACTTTTCCAGTCGAGAAGAACGCTTTCCTTGCCCATATTGTCGTACAGGAAGAGGGCACCGGCATCAGGAGCATCGTAGCCCTTCATCTGCGGTTCAGCGTATCGTGTCCAACTGCCGAGAGGTGGTCGTTCAATCTTGATGACGCGCGCGCCGAATGCGGCCAGCATGCGACCGCAGAAAGCGCCCGCAACAGACTCCGCGACTTCAACTACTGTCAGGTCGGACAGAGGTGGGATACGTTGATAGGCTGGATCTTCGATCATGCGCCGCCGGTGACTCTAGCTTCTCGAGCGGTTTCTGTGGTCGGCGATTGTCCAGCCTGCACCGATTACAATGGACGCGAGCATCAGCTTCACGAGATCGCCGGGAATGAAGGGATACACTGCGCCCGAGAACAACTCGCCTTGTGCAGGCCAGCCGAAATCGAAGACCGACAACCATATCAGCGCAGGCACATATATCCACAGGTTGCCAAGCAGCATCGTCCACAGGCTCTTGCCGCGTATCCAACCGCGCTCTGACATGAACCCGATGATTGGAACGGCAGTGATGAAACCGATCAGATAGCCGCCGGTAATGCCGGTCACCGCGCTCAGTCCTCGGGTGATGTCCCACGCGAGTTCCCTGCTGGCAAACATCGGCGCGCCCACCATCCCGAGAAGGTAATAGACTACGATGGCAAGAAGTCCCCAACGAAGCCCCAGGAAGCCGCCCATCAGTAGCACGCCGGCGGTCTGGAATGTGATTGGAACGGGGTTATCGGGCAGGTAGAAGTGCATCTTGCCGCAGGCCGCGAGAACGACCACAGCCGCCAATGCGAGGAGTGCACGCTGAATCGTCGTAAGTGAGGGGAAGAGCGCGTCCATCAGGGATGGATTGCGCGTGCCAATCAGAGCCTCCCCCGACTCGCGCGCGAGCGATGCTCCTGAGCCTGTTGCCGTCTGCATAGAATCTGCCTCCGTGTGCGTCTCAAGCCTTGCCGATACTAGCAACGGCAGTCTGAGGGTGTCAAGGAAATGCGCGCCTTAGGCTAGGACCAGTTAGTCTGCTGCAACGAGGCAATGGTGCCGTCCGCAGGACGCCAGACTGCCGCATCGTCGCGCCAGGGATTCGCCTTCAGCCAGTCTTCATCCATGCCGACGCCGAGGCCTGTTCCGGTTGGTAGCGGCAGGAATCCGTCCTTCTGCACGGGGAAGTCGCCGGTGCAGGCGTCCTGGAACCACGGGTGAATGCCGCCCTCCTGGATCATGAAGTTGGGCACGCAAGCATCGAGATGCAATGATGCTATGGTGCAGAGTGGACCGTAGGGATTGTGGGGCTGGAAGCCGACATAGTGTGCCTCCGCCATCGCAGCGATCTTCTTAAGCTCGGATATGCCGCCGCCCTGCACGATGTCCGGCTGGATCATCTTCACAATCTGCCGCTGTAGCAGGTCGGTGTAATCCCACTTCGTGTAGAGGCGTTCGCCCGTCGCGAGAGGAATGTTCACCTGCTCGGCCACGCGCTGCATGGCATCCAGATTTTGCGGCGGCACAGGCTCCTCATATACGAACGGTCGATACGGCTCCATCGCGTTGCCGATGCGAATGGCGTCTGCTGGGGCGAGCCTGCCATGAACTTCTACCAACAGCTCAACATCGTCGCCCACCGCCTCGCGCACGGCTTCAAGCTTCTTGATAGCGATGCGCTCCGCCTCTATAGGTATGAAAAGTCCGCGATGGTCGAAGGGGTCGCCTTTGAGCGCGGTCAGCCCTTGCTCAGTATGGCGCAGCGCGTTCTCAACCGCGTCCTCGACGGTCAAGCCGTCCCACCTGCCGTAGCACCAGAGCTTGTCGCGCATCGCGCCGCCAAGAAGCTGATACACCGGCACGCCGAGCGCCTGTCCCTTGATGTCCCACAGCGCAATTTCGATGCCGCTGATTGCCGACATCTGCACCACACCGCCTCGCACATGGAAGTGATGATACAGCGTCTGCCAGTGCTCCTCGATGCGGTGCGGGTCCTTGCCGATGAGTACCTGCCCGAACTCCTCGACCATCGAAGCGACTGCCAGCGGACCTGAAGTAGCCTCGCCCCAGCCGGTGATGCCCTCGTCGGTCTCAATCTTCACGAACATATAGTTACGCGCCATACCGCGAGGGGCGGCAGCAGCGGGATGGGCGGTGACGGATGTGATTTTCATAGGTGGGGGTGCTCCTGCTTAAGTTTTGATGGAGACGCCTTGGTTCAACCGATATTCAACTTCACTTTGAACGCATTTCATGCAGTTCTACATCACTTCCAGACTGCCGCGCTTCAAGCCATCATTTGAACGACACTTCACATTCATCGGTCCGCCGAGACGCAAGGAGACTCTCGACGCTAATATCTTCGTCAAGGTCTTGCCAATGGATATGGCTGCTTTCGGCTTTAAGGTCCCAATTGTTCCGCTCACCTGGCGTGGCATGTAAAATTCTCGGATACCAGTCAGGTGGTAGGAACAAAACGCGATCATATGTAAGTTCGGCCGTAAGAGGGTCATCATTAATCGTGATATTCTTCAACGTTAATCAATTCCAGAACTCTAATCCTGTGGAGGGAGTTCATAACTATCCCACCGTCAAAGTAAAGTCCTTGACCTCTACCTGTTCCGCGTGCTCGCGCAACTGCCAGAGATCGTATGCCATTTGCATCCCAAGCCAAGTCTCTGGCGAAGACCCGAAGGCTTTGGAGAGGCGAATTGCCATGTCAACCGAAATTCCAGACTTCTCATTCACCACGTCAAACAGATCTTGATTACTTACACCTAGACCTTCAGCCGCTTTCGCCACCGACAGATTCAGCGGCTCCAAGCACTGCCTCTTGACGATTCCGCCTGGATGCGGCGGGTTGTGCATAGGCATCTTAATTACCTCCGTCAATGATAATCTATGTAATTCACATCAACTGCGTCCCCGTCTTCAAATCTGAAAGTAACGCGCCAATTCCCAGATACCGATACTGCGTAGTGTCCCCTAAGGTCGCCTCTGAGCCGATGAAAACGGAACCCTGGCAGATTCATGTCTTGTAGTGTACGGCTGTAGTCAAGGGCAGCAAGTATGTCCGTCAGCTTGGTGATATGCTCCGGCTGCAATCTTGCCGTGCCGCGTCCATTATAGAATGCCCTTAGCCCTCGATGCCTGAAAGACCTAATCACTATGAAATTGTAAGATGCTTTTACCCTTCAATCAATGAGTCGGCACCTCTCTAATACCACTTCGTCTTGTCTACGACATTCGTCAGCTCTTCACCGGCGGCGAAGCGGCGGGCGTTGTCAAGGATTATCTCGAAGCGTCTTTCGGGGATGTTACCGGCATCTCTGACTGCGACGTGAGGTGTCATCAACACATTCGGCAAGCCCCACAGCTTGTGGTCGGACGGCAGCGGTTCCTGCTCGAACACGTCCAGGCCCGCACCCGCGATGACGCCGTTCTCGATGGCGTCCGCGAGGTCGTCTATCTTGCAGACCATGCCCCTGCCGATGTTGATGAAGTATGCGCTGCTCTTCATCCGGCTGAACCGAGCGGCATCGAAGGTGAACTCCGTTTCCGGTGTGTGTGGCACCGTGGTTATCACGAAGTCCGCTCTCGGCAGCACATCGTCCAGTTCCTCAGGCGTGTGGAACTCCACATACGGCAGGTCGAACTCACGTCGCGGCTCGATTCCGATGACTTCCATGCCAAGCTCTTTGCAAAGCCGCGCCGTCTCATGCCCGATGCCCCCGACGCCGTTGATGAGCGCAACCGCGCCTGCAAGGTCGATGTACGGCGACTTCCGCGCATCCTTGTCCCATTCCCTGCGCCTCTGAGCGTCCATATACCAGGGCAGTCCCCGTGACAGCGCTAGCAGGAACATCAGGATGTGGTGCGATATGTGATCGAAGTAGATGCCGCGCGGGTTGCATATCGTGAGCGGATGCTCGATCAGCTCCGGATAGTAGTATCCAAAGAATGGTCCTGCATCCGGATTCTGCACCCAGCCTAGCTTCTCCGCGACCTTCAGCGCGTCCGGCGAGACCCATCCATAGACGCCGTCGGCGTCGCGGATCGCCTCCATTGCCTCCTCGTCGGTCTCGGGGGAGGCGACTTCCCAGTCTGCCTCGGTATCCGCGAGGCGGGCGGCGAACATTCGCCTGTCATCATCCTGCGGCGGCAGGAACACGAACTTTGGCATAAAGGATTCTCCTAAGTTTTCAATCGTCTGTAAACAGTCGTCAGTCTCTTGTTAGGATTCAGCCGTCAAGCAGACACACTGACGGCTGAACACTGATATCCGTTGGCTAATCTCTAGTCGGCCGCCATCACCGCTTCCAGCTTGTCCTTCGCGCCATTGCGTGCCTTGGGGATGACATACTTGCCGAACATCTCGATGGAACTCATTACCTTCTCATGAGGGATGGTCTCGGTCTGCATAATCATCAGCACCTGGTCCACGCCGATCTCTTCGTACATCTCGATGGTCTTCAGGCAGCTCTCCGGGTTGCCGGCGATAATCACGCCGCGATCGGCAAGAACATTGGCATCCAGTTCCGCGATAGCCGCTCTCGCTGCGCCCGGACCGGAGTCGAGCGAAATGCCAACCTCGGCGGCCTGCTGCTGATGTTCTTCGTCCGATTGCCGCAACCAGCGCCCGAAGTCGGCCTGCAGGTGGTCGGGCACGCCGCCCCAGTCCTCGAGAAGCTGCTCGTAAGCACCGATGCGTCCTTGGATGTACGGCTTGTCCGGCCCGAAGAAGGTCTTCATGGACTCGGCGGCAAGCTCTTTGGCATACTGGTCGTCTTCATCGCAGAAGCCATGCACATTGTTGCCCCAGAAGTTGGTGACGAACGCGCCCGCAGGCTCGACTTCCCCTACGGATTCGCGATAAATCTTCAGCTTTTCCTTGAGGACATTGACTGCGTAGGACGCGGACGAAAGCACGCCGATGCCCTTCTGCGCAGCCAGACGGAAGCTGTCTTCCGACGTGCAAGCCAGGTACATGCGGGGGTGCGGCTTCTGGAAGGTCTTGGGCAGCACTCGCCGGGAGGGCACATTCCAGAACTTGCCCTCGTATTCAAACTCGTCCGACTGCCATATCTTGGGCAGCATGGATAGGGACTCGCTCCACATCTCTCGAGTGTCGCGCGGGTCAACACCCAGGCCCAGTTGCTCGTAGGCATTGGAGCGGCCTGTGCCGAACTCGACTCGTCCGTCTGTGAGCTGGTCAACCATCGCCACGCGCTCTGCGATTCGGACAGGATGCGCATGCGGCAGTATGGACACGCCATAGCCAATGCGAATCTGCTTCGTAATCTGGCTGAGCGCACCGAACAAGACCTCTGGGCACGGCGACCCTGAGAAGCCGGTCAGGAAGTGGTGCTCAACGAACCAGAGCGCATCGAAGCCCACCTGATCCGCAAGCTCACACTGCTCCAGGGTTTCCTTGTATAGGGTGTTCCAGTCTATCTCAGTGCCCTGGAATGGGCGCTGCGTCTCGTAGAGCAATCCGAACTGCATGGTAATGTCTCCTCTCGCCATGGGTTTAGCATCAATGGGTGGCGCTTCAGATGGGCGAATTATACTTGCATTCTTTAACAAGGTAAAACGGCGTGTACACTCGGTACAGAACCGAATCCAGTGGACTCCGCCCCTGAAGCCTATTGGCTACAAGATTCCAGTAAGCGGGTGTGTAAGACATCCTCGAAATGGCAGTTCGGCGATTGCCAACAGCACGCCTTCATGTGCTATACTGCGCCCATATTTAGTAGTGCGAGATTAAACCCTTCCAAGCCTTTATTAAGCGAGATGCAGTACACCCAAGGAGGGCAAACATGGTCGTCGAGACAACGCAGGCAGTTGAACAGATAGCACACCTCATGCGCCGCGCCGGCTTTGGGGCAACACGAGATGAACTCGATGCCCTAGAGTCCAAGGGTTACGACTCAGTCGTCGCAGAGCTTATAAACCCAAGCGACACTTCGGCGATGCCGGACGACATCATCAGGCGCTACCATCACGAGCAGTCAGGCATGATGGGGCAGGTAAATCCCGCCGCCTACTGGCTGTACAAGATGATCTCCACAAAGGCGCCGCTCATAGAGAAGATGGCGCTCTTCTGGCACAGCGTGTTCGCCACGGGCTACCCGAAAATTACGCAGGGCAAGGTGCTCAACGACCAGATTCGCATGTTCCGCAGGTACGGCATGAGCAACTTCAAGACCTTGCTTGTCGAGTTGTCCAGGGACCCGGCGATGATTGTATGGCTGGACAACCACGACAATCATAAGGGCGCAATCAACGAGAACTACGGTCGCGAGCTGCTTGAGCTTTTCAGCATGGGCGTGGGCAACTACTCGGAGGAAGATATCAAGGAAGCATCGCGTGCATTCACCGGCTGGACGCTTGGCAACACCGAGTACATGGCGCTTCGAGGCGAGCGGGACTCCATCTGGCCCTACGGCAGAATAGCCTGGCACTTTGAATACAAGCCGGAGGACCACGACGAGGGCGAAAAGACATTCCTCGGGCAGACTGGCAACTTCAACGGCGAGGACATCATCGACATCATCTGCCAGCAGGAAGCTACCGCTCGCTTTATAGCACGGCACTTGTACGACTTCTTCGTTGCAGAAGAGCCGCCTGTGCCCGCCTGGCCCTATTCGCCACCACGAGATGAAGACGCCATCCAGACATTGGTGGACACCTACTTCGAGAGCGGTTACGAAATCTCCGCAATGCTCGAAACGCTCTTCACATCCGACTTCTTCAAGGACGACGAGGACATCCGCTTCATCAGGGTTAAGAGCCCTGCGGAGCTTATGGCCAGCACATTGAGGCTGACCGGCGAGTTCGCGAAGAGGCCTCGGCGCGAAATACTTGACCGGGCGATGCAGATGCAATACATGGGCCAGCAGCTCAACAACCCGCCCAGCGTAGAAGGCTGGCATCAGGGCATGGAGTGGATAGACACCGGAACGCTTGTTGAGCGACTGAACTTCGCGACACAGCAGGTCGGCGATGTGAACATGCCGGGCGTCAGGTCTATGATTGATCGAGTTGCGGCCGAGAGCGACGGATTTATTTCATCAGCAAGGCTCGTGGACGCTTGCCTCGACGCGATGGGGGTGGTCGCAGTCTCGGAAGACACACGGGAGGTTCTGGAAACCTTCTCGGCGAAGCTCGGGGACCTTGAAGTCAGCGCGGATAATGTCAGCGAGGCGGCCGAGCAGCGTATTGCCCAGATGTTCCAGATGGTGGCCGCATCGCACGAGTTCCAGCGGGCGTAGCATCTCGATAATCTGTTCACAAAGCAGTAAATCAATGTACATCAAAACGGGCATCTCGCCTCGTAAATGGAAGACGAGATGCCCGTTACGTAAAGCTTAAGTGATATGACGCAGACACTCACTCCCCCCGCAGAGGCATTGAAGGCGGTCGAAACCGAACCCTTCGTCATCAAGTTCAAGCCGCTCACCGAAATGACCGACGAGCAGTTTGAGCAGTTCTGCGCGCTCAATGACATTCTGCGTATCGAGCGTACGGCCAAAGGTGAAATCATACTTATGCCACCGACACACGCGGATACTGGAAATCGTAATGCAGACATCACGATTGACTTGGGGGTCTGGGCGCGGGAAGACGGTACGGGCAGGTATTACGACTCATCCACCGGATTCAAGCTTCCAAATGGCGCGTTGCGCTCACCGGACGCTTCATGGATAAGCAATTCGCGCTTGGAAGCCCTGACACCGGACCAGCGCAGCGGATATTTGGACATTTGCCCGGACTTTGTGATTGAGCTGCGCTCAAGTTCCGACAGTATCAGTATGCTCCAGGACAAGATGCAGGAATACGCCGACAACGGCGCAAGGCTAGGCTGGCTGATAGACCCGCTGGCGAATCCAAAGTGCGTGTACATCTACCGCCCACAAGCCGAAGTTGGAGTCTTGGAAGACCCTGACGCCGTGTCAGGCGAGCCAGAGCTGTCCGGCTTCACTCTTAAACTGGAACGCATCTGGAACACGCCTATCAGTTGACGCCCTTGAGCCACAGTCAAAGTAACCGAGGTTTCTGAGGAACAGCCGAGATTTACCGCGAGGTGCAATGATGACTACTATGCAGAAGACCGACTTCCTGAACTACAGCCACTCAATCGGCCTCTCGACAATGACCGGTCGCGGATTCTACTACCCTGTGGACACCGCATTCGATGACGAGGGCAAAATCTACACGGTAAGCCGCTCCCTCGATGGCGACAACCGTGGTCTGCGCGTCACCATTTACGACGCTGACAGCAAATACTACGACATGTTCGGCGAGCACGGAGAAGGCGACGGGCAGTTCATATGGCCCACCGCAATAGCTAGAGACAGCGCCGACAATACATACGTCGCCTGTGAGTATCTGAATCGCATCGCGCGCTTCGACCCGTTAGGCAAGCCAATGTCAAGTTGGGGGACATTGGGCAGCGCCGAAGGCGAACTCGACGGCCCTTCCGGTCTGGCTGTTGACGGTGATGACAATATTCTTGTAGTTGACCACCATAACAACAGGGTTCAGAAGTTCACCACCGGCGGGCAGTTCATCAGTTCCTTCGGCTCCGCCGGAGAAGGCGACGGTCAGTTCAATCTCCCGTGGGGCATCGCAATCGACGGGGAAGGCGACATTTATGTAGCTGACTGGCGCAACGACCGCATACAGAAGTTCACTCCCGGCGGCGAATTCATCGCCAGTTTCGGCGAATCCGGGCGCGGCGACGGGCAGTTCCACAGGCCGGCCAGCGTAACGGTAGATGACGACGGTTATATCTATGTCGCAGACTGGGGCAATGAACGCGTACAGGTACTGGATTCAGAGGGCAACTTCGTGCAGAGTCTCCGGGGCGAGGCTACCGACTCCAAGTGGGCAGACGCCTTTCTGGAAATCAATATTGAGGAAGCCGCCGCACGCGCGAAGTCGGACCTGGCCAAGTCAAGCATTGAGTTCTTCAACGACGACCCGCACGAGGAATCGTCCCACATCGAGAAGTTCTTCTGGGCGCCCACTTCGATTAAGCTCGACCGCGAGGGCCGTGTGTTAATCACCGAGAGCAATCGCCACCGCGTGCAGATTTATGTGCGCAGTTAGCAACTGATGCAGTAGGGATCGCCAGCCTGTTCGGCACCACTAGACCAGTATGGGGTATAATTAGCCTGAACACTCAATAACAGTGCAGGACTAATCATCACACAGTTTTCAGACTCGCTCCTAAAGGTTATACCCCTCGGCGGCCTTGGTGAAATCGGCCAGAACATGATGGCGCTGGAGTACGATGACGACATCATCGTCATCGACGCTGGATTGCTCTTCCCCGAAGAAGATATGCCAGGCGTCGATCTTGGCATCCCGGACATCACTTACCTTGTCCAGAACAGGGAAAAAGTCCGCGCCATCCTCATCACGCATGGTCATGAAGACCACATCGGTGCCCTCCCCTTCGTCCTGCCGGAGCTGGATGTTCCAGTTTACGCCTCGCGCCTCGCGCATGGACTGATAACCGTAAAGCTGCGGGAGCGCCGCCTCATTAGAGACGCCCGGCTGAATGTTGTGGAGCCGCATTCCCCCTTCAGGCTAGGCCGCTTTCACATAGAGTTCTTCCGCGTCTGTCACTCCATTCCTGATGCGATGGGCATTGCGATCACCACGCCCATCGGAACGGTCATACACACCGGCGATTTCAAGATCGACCATACGCCCGCCGATGGTCACTCAATGGACCTGGCGGCAATCGCTAGGCTCGCTGGCGACGGCGCTCTGCTCCTTTGCTCGGACTCCACATACGCCGAGGTAAAGGGATATACCGCATCTGAGCAGGTGGTGGGCGAGGCGCTCGATCGTGTGATCTCAGAGGCGCCCGGACGGGTGATGATAGCGACATTCGCCTCCCTCATCTCTCGGATGCAGCAGGTCATAGACGCGGCTGTGCGGCACAATCGCAAGGTCACGGTGGTCGGTCGCAGCATGAGCAACAACGTCAAGATGGCGACGAACATGGGCTATCTCAGCGCCCCACCGGACACTATCGTGACGATGAACGAGGCCCGACGGCTTCCTCACGACCAAGTCATAATAATGGCCACTGGCAGCCAGGGCGAGCCTACATCGGCGCTTGTGCGAATAGCCAACGGCGTCCACCGCGACGTTGAGGTAGAGCAAGGCGATACGGTAGTCATATCCGCGTCACCAATCCCCGGCAACGAGAAGACTGTTGCCAAGACCATAGATAACCTTTTCCGGCAGGGCGCGAATGTCATCTATAGCAGAGTGGCTACGGTGCATGTGCATGGCCACGCCAGCCAGGAAGAGCTGAAGACGATGCTGGGCCTCGTCAACCCGCGCTACTTCGTGCCGATTCACGGAGAGCGGCGTCACCTCGTGGCGCATGCGAATCTTGCACGCTCAATGGGCATGCCGGAAGAGGACATCTTCGTGCTGGAAGACGGCGATGTATTGGCGCTGACTCCTGAAGAAGGCGTCGTCGTAGACAAGGTTGCGGCAGGGCACGTCTTTGTCGATGGAAAAACGTTCTGGGACATGGACAGTACCGTCTTCGCCGAACGAAGACGTCTTGCCAGAGAAGGTATTGTCGTTGTCGCCGCCACACTCAGCACGAGCACCTGCGAGGTTCTCACCGACCCTGAAATTGTCTCTTATGGCTTTGTAGAATTGGACGAATCCTTAGAACTTTTTGAAAAAACGTCAAAAAAGGTACTGACTTTACTAGAAGAAATGGGTGCCTCGGTCTTAACTTTAGATAAGGCAAGGGCAAGGGTCAGGGATTCGATATCGAAGTTTCTACATTCAGAGACTGGCAGGCGTCCCACAGTTCTCACGGTAATCGAGTACATCTAGGCTGAATCGCTTCTAACTTGAGCGCGTTCAACCGTCTGCCAGGATGATGTTGTCGCCTGACTCACTCCCTATGAGACTTACTCCCTTGTTTCATCAGGTGAGGTCAGACACAAATGGCAAATAGCACAATTTCTGCGTCGGCGAAGGCAGCGGGCGCTCCCTCCAGGGCAATGCACCTCCTTTCCAGGGTGACATGGTACGAACTTCTGGCGGTCCCCGTTATAGCAGTCGTCGCGGCAGTCTTCTGGTTCAAGGAAGTTATCACCGAGGCATTCTGGGAAGCACAGGAGCGCACAACTACCTCTCTCGGACTTGGCATGATGCCGCTTGGAATCTGGGCAGGCGTCTTCGTCGCGGCAATGATGATTAAGCCAAGTCTCTTCCGTCATTACAGGTACTGGTTAGGGTCGGCGCTGCTTGTTCTCCTTACGCTCGGCGTGCTGTCGATGTTCAGGCCCCTTGATGGAACACTCGCCTGGTTCACTCTTGACGGATACGTCTCGCTCGGAGGGACGTTCGGTGAAACGATAGCCGGACCCGTGCTTTGGCAGCAGATTCTCAGGCTCGGCGCACTGGCAATCGTTGCGGTTACCGTTCTGGCTCCGGCATTCGCGGCACTCATAGCTATTGCTACCGGGCGGCTGGTCACCTATGGCTGTATCGGCGTGTTGCTCCTTGCCAAAGGCGTCGGCAGTCAGTTCCAGCGCAAGAATCGGGACTCTGAGACTGAAGACGACCTAGCTGGCGGCGCGGCGTCCACAGAGCCTGACTACTCTTTAGATTACGCATCCTCGGGGACTGGGCCAGAAATCGAGGAGGCGGACGATCATTCTCAGCGTCCGGTGTCCAAATTCGCCATGGCCATCGCAACTGCCCCACTCTCGATCGACTCGACGATGACAGAGACCGCGTCTGATCGTGCCTCGCCTGACGGTACCCTTACGGATGCTTCCGCAGCCGAACTACGAAAACGAGAGGAAACCGACATGCAAGCCAATACGGACTTCGATTTTGGATTTTCCAGTGTAGCAACTGACACAGCACTTGCCGATGCCGACACGGACGAGTACGGCTTAGGGCGGGAGCAGGTGAACGGCTATGGCTATGACGACCTTGACCCGCTGGATGATTACGATCTGCCTGACGAAGACATCGGCGGGGAATTCAAGGAGATTGAGAATCTAACAGTCAACCCGCCCTCAGCCCTGCCCGAAGAAGATTCAAAGGCATCCGGACTTACTGTGCGACTTCTTGGCAGAAACAGGGAGGCGTGGGCGAAACCTTCAATCCAGTTGCTGGAGGGTGTGCAAGATCGCGGAGTGCCCGAAGACCAGATCCGTGAGACTGCCGAGACTATCCGGCAGACGCTCGCGGATTACGACATAGAAGTGGAGATCGGCCAGATCAAGTATGGCCCCACGGTCACCATGTACGGCATAATTCCCGGCTGGATACGACGATACAAGCAGGTCAAGCTTGAGGACGAATTCGGCAATCCCATACGAGACCAGAAGGGCAAGCAGATAGTCAAGCGCCAGGAGCAGAAGACACGAGTCAAGGTGGACAGCATCCTCCAGCGCGAGAAAGACCTCTCCCTAGCACTTCGCACTCCCAACCTTCGCATCGAGACTCCTGTAATGGGGAAGGCTCAGGTGGGCATCGAGATACCCAACAGAGAGCCGTCGCCCGTGACTCTGCGCTCAATCATGGAGAGTTCTGAGTACCAGAAGTTGAGGTCGAATGCCGACCTGCCCGTTGCAATGGGCAAGGGCACCGGGGGCGAAAACATTGCGCTTGACCTGGCAAAGATGCCGCATCTGCTAATCGCCGGCGCGACCGGCTCCGGAAAGAGCGTCGCGCTGAACGCAATTGTCGCCGGACTTCTCATGGAGCGCTCTCCCGCCGAAATACGCATGCTCCTGATCGATCCAAAGCGCGTCGAACTAACCCCATACAACGGCATCCCGCACCTGCTCTGCCCAGTCATCGTCGAGGTGGACGAGGTGGTCGGAATGCTCAAAGGCGTCATCAACGAGATGATGAACCGTTATCGCCAGATGGAGGAGATTGGCGTCAGAAATATCGAGGCATACAACAAGCGTATGCGCGACGATAAGATGCCTTTCCTGCTGGTTGTCGTTGACGAGCTCGCCGACCTTATGATGACTGCGGCCTTTGATGTTGAACAGTCGCTCTGCCGTCTGGCGCAGCTTGGACGAGCTACCGGCATTCACCTGATACTCGCGACACAACGTCCCTCTGTGGATGTCGTTACAGGCCTCATCAAGGCGAATTTCCCGAGCCGCGTCAGCTTCGGCGTTACCTCGCACATCGACTCCCGCACCATTCTGGACACAAATGGCGCGGAGAAGCTGCTGGGCAAGGGCGACATGCTCTACCTGCCGCGCGATGCCTCAAGACCGCTGCGCGCCCAGGGCGCATTCATTTCCGACAAAGAGATTGACCGCCTCATCGACTTCTGGCAGTCCACGCCTCGCGGCTGGGTGCCCAGCGTTGACCTTCGTCCCGTTGCCGGAGAGGAATCAGAGGACTCGGAGACAGATCTGTCATCATCGACGGATGCCCTGTTCGATAAAGCCGTGGAACTCGCCTACACCCAGAAGAAGCTCTCGACTTCACTGCTGCAGCGACGTCTGCGAATAGGCTATCCACGCGCGGCGCGTCTCATGGATGAGCTGGAGGAGAACGGCATTGTCAGCGCGGGCGATGGTTCCAAGTCAAGAGATGTTATAATAAATAGTGTAGCTTAATGGCTTTTCCGTCCCTTCGGAATAGTTCCAAGGGGTAGATTGAACTTTACTCTTGCCGCGAGACCTTTAACAGAGCGCCTCACACCAGAAGGACAGATAGAGCGCAGTTGCGAAGAGCCTCCGCGCAAGAATGGGAGCGCGTACCATGATGCGTAACTTCACTGGCATGGTCAGTTCGGTGATGAGCAGCCGTAACGGACATACCGAGCCTCCCATACGCGATATATGCCTGGTCTGCGATCAGAGCATGGCATTGTCCGACCTTTACGCAACCATGCGCGTCTGCCCGATATGCCGTTTCCACTACAGCCTGACGGCACGGGAGCGCATCGCCTCGCTGGCCGATGCAGAGAGTTTCAGAGAGATCAACCGTTCAGTCTCGTCACTTGACCCGCTTTCTTTCTCCTCAAGAGGGTCCTACAAGCAGCGCATTTTCAAGGACCAGCGTCGCACCGGACTCACCGAGGCGGTAGTAACCGGCAGGTGCTCCATCAGCGGCAGCCCAGTGATGTTGATCGCACTCGACTTCGGCTTCATGGGCGGCTCCATGGGCTGCGTCGTTGGGGAGAAGATAGCGCTGGCGCTCGAACAGGCGGCAAAGCGAAATCTGCCCGTCATCGCGGTTATCACCAGCGGCGGAGCGCGCTTCCAGGAAGGCGTGCTATCTCTGATGCAGATGGCTAAGACCTCTATTGCCGCGGTGCAGCTTGCCAAGAAGGGGCTTCCATTCATCGTAGTGCTTGCCAATCCAGCGACCGGCCAGGCATATGCCAGTTTCGCCAGCCTCGCGGATATCATCGTAGCCGAGCCGGAAGCTATTGTCGGTTTCTCATCGG
>MKWU01001118.1_pt1 | contig 48278 bp, 55 predicted proteins | sample 809101 | NCBI WGS metagenome assembly MKWU01 (sample SAMN05860141, study PRJNA318959) | sponge metagenome | host: Aplysina aerophoba | place: Slovenia: Piran, Adriatic Sea, Gulf of Piran | collected 2013-05-07 | reverse complement strand
CGCCAGCTCCCTCTCGCCCTGAACGCGCCGGCCGCCGCGGCGGCGAGCGACGGTCTCCCCCCCGATCGGCCGCTCGCCGCCGACGACGGCGCTCCGGAGGGAGGCAGCTATCGGGATAGCTTCGACGCCGAGGTATTCCCCGCCGCAGGCGGCGCCCCCCCGGGCCCCGCCCCCCCGCCGCGCCTACGCCTCGGCCTGGGCCGTCTGGTCGCAGTGGGCCGCCGCTCACGAGCGCCGGGAGCTGCCCGCCTCGCCGGTCGACGTCGCCGACTTCCTCGAACACCGCCACGCCGAGGGGCTCTCGCCTGCCACCGTGCGCATGGCGCGCGCCGCGATCGCCAAGGCGCACCAGGTCGAAGGCGCCCCCGACCCCACCACCGCCGCGCTCGTTCGCCACACCCTGCACCGCATCGGCCGCGAGGGCCGCGACCGCGGCCGCGGGCAGGCCGCGCCGCTGTCCTGGGCCGCCGCCGAGGCGGCAGCCTCCATCGCCGCCGCCGAGGGCACGCTGGCCGGGATCCGCGACGCGGCGCTGATCCGCGTCGGCTCCGATGCGTTCCTGCGCGTCAGCGAGCTGGCCGCCCTGCAGGTCGCCGACATCGAGCGCGCCGGCGACGGCGCCGGCACCGTGGCGCTGCGCTGCTCGAAGACCGACCAGCTCGGCGCCGGCGAGCTGCGCTACCTCGGGCCCCCGACCTTGGCCGCCGTGGAGCGCTGGCTCGAAGCCGCCGGCATCAATGCCGAGCAGGGAAATGGCACTGCCGCCGTGTTCCGGCCGCTGCGGCCCGCGCGCGGCGGCGCCTTCCTCGTCGTGGATGCGCCGCTGGGCGCCGCCAGCATCCGCGCCATCGTCTGCCGCCGCGCCAAGGCCGTCGACGGCGTTGCCGGGCGCGTGTCTGGACACTCGCTGCGGGTCGGCGCCGCGCAGTCGCTGGCCGCCGCCGGTGCCGGGCTCATCGAGCTGCAGCAGGCCGGAGGCTGGAAGTCGCCGACGACCGCGGCGCTCTACGTGCGCGCCGAGTGGGCGCGGCGCGGGCCGGTGGCGCGCAGGCGATACGGGAGCGGGGAGTAGCGGGGGCGGGGGTCAGTCGGTCGTCTCGGTGCCAGCGGGACCGCCGCGAATTTGCTCCAAGCGTTTCGCTTCCTCCCACGTGTGGGGATAGCCTGTCAGCGCACGGTACTGGAGAGCGACCTGCTGGCTGAAATCGGTCACGTCGCCGCTTCGTTCATGCAGCGTCGTCTCGACCGCGACCAGGCGCTTGTCGATTCCGATGACCTCGGCGCGTAACGCGGCGATCTCGGCGCGAAGTGCCTTGACGTCTGACCGGATGCTGAGCAGCAGCGGACTCAGCACGCCGAGCAGCGCTACGCCCACCCCGACGATGGCGACGATCACGCCCGCGTCATCCATGTGGCCGGTGACCGTACCGCAGCGAAGCCCGGCCGGTCGAGGCTTACCACTCGCGCAACTTGTCGGGGGAGCGGCCGGGGATCAGCCCTCGTAGCGCTCGAACAGGAGCCGCAGCGCTTCCTCGGCGAGCGCCTGCGCCGTGGTGTCGCGCTCGACGGCCAGCATCCGCAGCCGCCGATGCACGGCCGGATCCAGGCGCAGCAGCAGCGCCTTTGCGCGTCGGCGGCGCCTCGCGGGGCGGCCGCGACGGCGCGCTGCCGGCGGCGCCGTCGCCTTGTGGTGCGCGCCAGCGCGCGAGCAGCGCCAGGATTTCGAGCGGCGCCGGGATTTCCAGTTCAGGGGTGGACCCGCCGTGTCGTATGATCGGCCGAATGAACGCATGACAGCGGGCCGGATCGGTTCCTCGCGCTTGACGAGCCAGCATGCGCAGGTGCCGGTGGGGTGGCGGCGGTCGCAGTGGCGCGCGAAGTCCACGTCAGCGGGGCTACCAGGGGGTCAGATTCGCCTTCAACTGCCCGTCGGGGGTAACCCCGGAGGGTAGCGGGGTTCGGGAGGCGTGACGGGGCGCTATGAGCGTCCTGGGCTCAAGGCGCAAGCACCACGACCCGAAGGCGGTACCTGTCGATCGCCGTCACGGTCGCCTGTACTGATTCCGACGTCGGGCCGGTCACCTCCAAGCCAACCTTGCCGGCCTCATAGATGAACGTGACCGCCCCGCTGCCGTCGGCAGACTGGAACACGTACGGCAACTGCCACCAGAAGTCATCCACCCCTCTGCCCTTGTCCCAGTACCCGGTCACGTACCCCCTGTCGACCACCGCCTGCGTCAGCTCCGACATGGGGTACGTGGCCGTGGCGACGACGCCGTTTCGATCGGTGGTGAAGTGCCCCGAGCGGATCGTGAACGTGCGCACGTCAACCGCCGTACCGCCAGCAGGGCCAGCAGGGCCAGCGGGTCCGGCAGGGCCAGCGGGTCCGGCGGGGCCAGCGGGTCCGGCTGCTGGCGTGGTCTGCGAGCACGCGGCCAGCACCAGGGCGGCGGCTGCCATCACGGCCAGCCTCGTCAGTGTCGTTTCCCTCGTCATGCGAGGCAGCCTACTCCACCGCCGCGGGGCCGGTGGAGTAGGCTGCTATCAAGCTATCGAGACAGCACGGGGCACGCCGCGCGCTTTGACAGCCGCTGCACGTTCCCTGCGGCATTGGGCTTGAAATCCTTTGGTCACGGCGGGGATCCAGGGAGGTCGCGTCCACAACAAAGCCTTTCCGGTCCCCGCCGTGGCTTTCTCCTTGGCAGCGGCCGGGATCAGCCCTCGTAGCGCTCGAACAGGAGCCGCAACGCTTCCTCGGCGAGCGCCTGCGCCGTGGTGTCGTGCTCGACGGCCAGCAGCCGCAGCCGCCGATGCATGGCCGGATCGAGGCGCAGCAGCAGCGCCTTGCGCGCCGGCGGCGCCTTCGGCTGCTGCGGCGCGGAGCCACCGGCCGCACGGTTCAGGGCCGATGCCAGGTCATCGCTCTTGCTCATGCTTGGGCTCCTCCATCGTCCATCGGTACAGCGCCGCCAGCTCCGCGGCGGCCTTCGATCCCGGCTCGAGCTCCTGCGCGGTGCGCCCCGCGGTGAACGCATGGACGTGGGCGATGCGCTGGTGCAGCAGCACCGGCGCCACCGTGGCGCCCCGCTCGGCCATCGCTCGCTGTGCCTGCGCCGCAAGCTGCCCCCGGATCGGGACCGCGTTGAGCACCACGTGCGTGCGCAGCGCGCCGGCGGCACTCCTGCTGGCAACCACCCCGGCGATCCCGCAGATGTCGAGTGTCGCCCCGATGGCGTGCAGGTCGGCCACCGAGCAGCGGCACGGGACCAGCACCAGGTCGGCCACGCGCGCGGCCGCCAGCGCGTCATGGGACGCATGTGGCGCGGTGTCGATCACCGCCAGGTCGGCGCCGTTGCCGCGGGCGGCATCGAGCACGCGCTGCAGCCGCGGCGCCTGCGCAGCGACCACCACCGGGCGGTCAGCCTCGCGCAGATCGCCCCAAACGCTTGCGGATCCCTGCGGGTCCAGGTCGACCACGACAGCGCGCCCGCCGGCCAGCTCATGCGCGACGGCCAGGGCGACCGCGCAGGTCGTCTTGCCCGCGCCGCCCTTCTGAGAAATCAGCGCTACCGATAGCATGCTATCAGTGTATCGGAGCTATCAGGCTATCACTGTAGCGGGACGTCGGTGGCGCTTAGAGCTTCCCGCGCCGCCGTAGCCAGCGCATTGCCAGCAGCCCGGCCGCGAACAGCAGCGCCGCGACAGTCAGCGTCAGCTCGGTCGTCATGGCGCGCCCAGCATACCGTCGCCCGGCCGCTGGACGGTGCGCCTGCGACGGCGGTACCGTAGGCCGTTCTCCTTTCCCCGGTCGTCTCTCACAAGGTCCTACGGGGCAAGAACACGGGAGGGACCTCCCCCGGCAACCTACCGACGGGACCCCTTCTTTCAGCCTGGAACATGAAATCCTCCGGGTTGGGAACATGGGGCCGGGGGGTGGGGGGTTCCCCCCGGGGGGCCCTTTTGGGGGGGGGGGGGGGGGGCACGAAGTAGCCACGGATCGCCGCCGTGTGGTACCTTCCGGCAAGTACGCCCTCCTGTTGGGGCCAACTCTCAGAGCCCGCGCCTCTCGCTCGGCGGCGCGGGCTCTGTTTCATTTTCATGGCGCTACCTGCCGACAGTTGAGTTGAGGGCACAGGGGGATCGGCGCGTATTGCATGCCACCGGGGCACCGTGGTACATAAGCGAGCTATGGGAGTCGTTCATCGAGTGACGATCACCTGTGAGCTGTATGATGTGGCTCGCAGGTACATGGTAGACCATGGTCTGCCCCACGTGCGGGCTGCCGTGGAGGCGATGATCAGAACCGAGGCCGAAGCCTTGGGCGATCTTCGCCAAACGACCCAACAGGAGGAGGTTGCAGAAGAACAAGCCAGCAACAACGGGGGCCGTCAGGCTGACGGCTCATCGCAACACGTACAGGTTCCCGCGGCAGCGGGACCGAGGAGAAGCAAGTGAGAGGATTCTTGAAGGGGGGTCCGGGCAGAGCAGCCTCGACCTTCGTCGTAACGCTGTTCCTGGTACTCGCCGTGATGGCGTGCCAAGGCCCAGCCGGCCCAGCCGGCACACCCGGCACACCCGGCAAGCCCGGCGATACCGGCCCAGCCGGCACACCCGGAACCACGCCCACGGCGCCTAAGCCTCAGGCGCCGATAAACCCGAATACGGCCGGTGAGATCTCGGACATGACCCTGCAGGAGGGCTGGACCGACACCGTCGACGTAGAGGGTAACTTCGACGAGCCGCAGGACCAGGAGCTGACCTATACGGCTGTCGCGCAGAACACGGACCCGGAGAACGAGGACGACGTTGCGACTGTGACGGTAGAAGACAGCATGGTGATGGTGACCGCGGAAGCGGTTGGCGAAGCCACGGTGACGGTGACTGCGAACGACGGAACAGGCGGAAAGGTCGATCAGACGTTCGACGTGACGGTCATTCCCAAGATGCCTCCGACTCTGGTGGAGGAGGGGCACGATCGGGTCATGCTCTACGTCGAGGGTGAGCCGGAGACGAAGGACGTGGCGGACTACTTCATAGGCGAGACCAAGACCGGCAAGTCCCTGACCTACGACGTAACGCCCCGCGACGACCAGCTAGTGAAGGCAGAGTTCAAGGAGGGATCGAAGTCCATTACCATGCTCACTGGGCTTGTGCCTGATGACGGCACCTGGGTTGATGTGTGGGCAACGGATCACGGCGAAGCAAAGGCACACAAGCTCATCCGCGTAGTCGTGATGGCGGGGGCGCCCCCGGAGACCGAGACGCCCGAGACGCCCGAGGAGCCCGAGGAGCCCGAGGAGCCCGAGTCAACCGATAACTGCACCTTGGCGTTGAAGGGGAAATGCGAGAGAACGCTCAAGGCAACCGAGTACTTGGAATCTGAAGATGAGACCAAGGTGAGCACGGCGCTGAAGGGCACATCATCGACAGTTTGGGAAGCAACAGCAGAAGCGAAAACCGACAAGGATGGAGTGGACGTCCACATCAAGGACGCTGATCACGAGACGGTCGACACATTCACGGTCGTAGTGACGAACAGTGTCCCGAAGCCGAACCCTGACAAGCTTCCCGATCCTAAAGGCTATCCCCTTACGCCGATGGAAGAGCTCAAGGAGGGCGACGATCGTGCTTTCTTCTATTCGGCCTCGCTCAGCCTTCCGTCCTATTTCAAAGACGACGACGGCTCAGCCGACATCGCCGACACCTGGACGACGGCCAACATCGTTTCCAGCACCTCGGATATCATCGTGCGGCATGTCAAGAAGGATGGGTCGAAGGTATACTTCGACGTACTGAGAAAGCGCACCGCCAGCCAGTTCACCATCAGGGTAACCGCCGAAGACAAGGACAAGGCCAAGTCGGCGCCGGTGACGTTTACGCTTGAGTGGCCCGAGCCGCACCAGTGGGAATACGACGTGCTCCAGACAGATACGGGGGATTTCGTATCCCGCCCGATCGGTCGGAGAGTCGGCGTAGAGCACACGTTGAAGTTCGTGCCACGCCTACCTGTTGGCACCGCCGCCGAGCTAGTCCCGACCGGGGTAACGCCGTCGAACGCCTTGCAGTTCGTCATAGATGCGATGGTGCCTGCAAGTAAGGAAGAAGGCGCTACGGCCGCGAGAACACCGACGACTGATGATGTGGGAAATACACCAGCCGACGATCCCATTGATGCTACAAGCGCGTCGTATGTGAAAATCTCGGCTTCCCCGGGTGTGATCTTGGGCGCCTACACCCCCAGTGGTCCTGGGGTAGGAGATGTTCCTATGCTGGATTTTGAGCTGAGAGGTTCAGTGCGGGAAACGATCACGTTTGATCTCATGATCGCGTACGACGCGACGGGCGGCGATGTGGAAGTTGCTTATCACAGTGCTGCCAAGCGGACTCTGACGCTCAACATCATGAGTGGTACGACCACCTATTCGCTTCAGTAGACGCTTCTCCGCAGCGTCTTTTACGGCCCCGGCTGGCACGACCGGCCGGGGCCTTTCTGTGTCTGAGGGTGCGACCAAGTTGGGGGAAAGAGAAGCGCCGCGCGGCCCAGTCGCCCCGGATGTGTCGCCGGGTTGTGGACGCGACCTCCTTACGGCCGCGCGACGCTCACATAGAGTGTCGGCCGCCGGCACCGCGACCCTGAGTGCTGCTGCACGCCCGGCGTGGACGGGGGGTACACTGGCCGTGGGAAGGCGGCACGATGCCCGTCTGTGTAGATAGCGCCCCTCGGTGATGGCGGTTGGCTTCCGAGGGGCGCGCCTTTCCCGAGCACCACCCCGCCGCCACCCAGGTCGTCGGGAGACGGCGCGAGAATCGGCGCACCAGCGCCACCACGGGGCCGGATTCTCACGCAACCGGCCGAGGGAGTACCCATGCACCACCCCGCCCGAGAAAGGGCCGTGTGCGCAAGCCTCGCGCGTCATCGCTCTCGGAGCCGAGGGGGCAGATCCTCGATCTCGCGGCCCGATCGGCGCGCGCGTTCAGGGGCGCGGCCGTCTTCTCGTGGTCGGGCGACGTCCTCTGCGGATGAGCCCTGCGAGCCCCCGCCGGGATCCGTGTTTCATCAGCAGCATGCCGGCGAGCCCGGCACCTCCGACGGCGACCATGAACGCCACCACGAGCAACGGATGCGCTTCGCCGTCGGGCGACCACGGGGCGTTCAGCATCACGACCAGCACCAGCGTGACCACCAGCACCGTGACCAGCACCGCGGTCGTCGCCTGGCGCACGATCACGAGGCGGCGATCGACGACGCGGGACGTGCCGTTCCTGCCGCTCATGGGGTCGCCAACAACGCTATCACGGGGAAAGGAGACCAGGGCGCGGGCGGGCCGGCATCCGTGGCAGGGGAGGAGCCGTCTGGCATGATGGTGCGCGCACGAAGTTGGTGCTTGGGGCGGCCGGCGCCGGCGTTGCCACATGCGCACGGCCGCCCCGCTTTTCGAGTGTTTGGGGGGTATCTCTACCCCTCGGCGGTCACCGAAAATGTCTCACGGAGCATCCTCGCGCGTCGCTTTCGTGGGGTTGGTGCTCGAACGGCGGAAAGCGGGAGGATTTGGCCCCGGTGGGAAGTGATGCCCGCGGAAGAGCGCTTCACATGGGGGGTGTTTCCCACCATCCGGCGCGAGCTCGCGCCCGAACCGGCCGCTGCAGAGCTTGGTCGACGTCCGGACCTCGGCCGCGGCGAGCGGGAGAAGCGCCTACAGGCGGTCCTTTTCGGTGGGAGACGGGTGGACGAGAACGGGCGCGATTCGGGGCCACGTCTCCCACCGGGGCCGGATCGGGCCGCACCAGGTGCGCGGCCGCCGGCGCGATCCTCGCCCGATCACGCGCTGCAGGAGGCTTCGGCGCCGGCGGATCGGGACTCTGGTGGGAGATCCGGGGGTCTCTCTCTCGGGCTTCGCGGGAAACCGCTCACAGGCAATCCTCGCGCGGGTCGGGGCGCGAGAGGTTGCGGCCCCCCGCTGGTCGCCGTCGCCTTCAATCGTCGCCGGCGCTCAATCGTCGTCCAGGCTGAAAAGCCAGCATCCGCCGCCGCCGATGCCATGGCCTACGCTCGCTACCTTTGTTCCCGCGTAGTTCAGCTCGGGCTCCGGCGACCAAGCATAGCTGGCTTGTATGCACGGTCCCAGGAATGCGTCGCCGCGGTCGGCCTCGAAGCGCAGAGTCGCGCCGCCGGTCCACCCTGTCACCGTCGCCTCCTGATAGTCGGTGGTCAGCGGACTGATGGCGTAGCCGAGCGATACCGATGTCTTGGCGGTGGTCGAGCAGCCAAGCAGAACGGCCGTGAGCAGAGCGAGCAGTACGGGTGTCTTCATGCCGCAGGAGGATGCCACGCTACGCGCCGGATCCGTGACCGCCGCGTTCTGGTGGACTACGGCGCTCCCCGATGATGGCGGCGTACACTGTGTGCCGGGATCAAACGGGAAGGGGCACCACGTGAGGACACTGAGTATCGTAGCCGTGACGGGGATCGTAGCCGTGCTGGCGGCTTGCCAGCAGGCGCCCGTCAGCACGCCGATAACCGAGCCGGAGCGGGAACCGCACCCGATCGAGGGGATGTGGCAGGCGGTGGGAGTGACGACGAGGACCGCTGGCGGGACGACCAGGACGTTCGACCTGAGGGGCGTGTCCGTGCCGTTGACGTTTGAGTTCACGGACGGGACATTCGAGAGCCGGGGGACACTCACCAGCCCCACAGAATCGGAGGCAGGATCCCAGTCAGGCACCTACGTCGTGGCTGAGGAAACCAGAACGATTGTGATCACCGCGCAGGCAAACGAGCCCGATTCACAACCTTGGACGCGCCTCTACTCGTACGGAATGATCGACGACGACAAGCTGGACCTTGTCGACCATGATCCTGTAGGGGGAGCCTCCGGCAGCTCCATCACGTATCACCTGGAGCGGATGGACTCAAACTGACCCTCACGTCGGGACCGCGCCGCAGCACGCCATGGACTGGTGCGGCGAATACCGGACGTGACCGATTCCGGCCCGGATCTCCGCCCCGATCAGCGCATCCGGGCACCGTCAGCCGGAAAACGACGCGCGAGGATTGTCTGTGAGCGGTGTGCGGAGCCGTCCCGGTGTATGTGGGACCACCTGGCGCCATCAAGCGCGTCCTGGGCTGCATCACGCGCGAGAGGCGCCGGCTTCCGGGCTGGGTCGGCCATGCCTGCGGGCACCTGGTGACGCGAAAGGGGGACCCGGCGGAAGGCCGAAGCCCCCGCGCGGATCCCCCTGACAACCGAGCCGCCGGCAACGTTACCGGCGCCGCTGGTGGCGGTGCAACTCCCGCGCCCTGGTGCGCAACGTCCGATCGAGGTCCGCGGCGCTGATCGGCAGGTAGCACTCGGCGCCGATCTCCGCGTCCCGGATGATCGCCAGCACCGCCCGGAGGCGAGCCGCCCCCCCGCCGCCGGGGCGCCGCCGGGGGCCGGGCCGGGAGGCGCGCGCCCCGCCGGCACGGGGCGCACGCTGGTGCGCCGTGCCGGCAGCGGTCGTCCCGGTCGGCCGTCACAGGTACTTGGCGACCGCGCCCTGTTCGGCCGTGGCGCCGGCCGAGTAGTGCGCAACCATGCGGTGAGTCTTCCAGCCGCCGGCAAGCATCGTCTCTGTGGTGCTCGCCCCCTGGCGGTGAGCTCGCTGGCGAGGCCCACCCGGCCGCTGGCCGCTGTGCCCGCTGGATGCGCTTCTCGATGCCGGCTGCCTTGGCCGCCGCGGCGATCCGGCGGGCGATCGACTGGCCGTTGAAGGCCGCCGAGCACCCGCGCGGCATCGTCCGGATCCGCCGGGCGCAGCGCCCACACCGCATCGGCCGGGCCGTTCTTGGAGGACCGGGGCGTCTCATTTCGTCCCCGATAAGCTGCGCTTTACCGCTCATAACGTAGTCCCCACTTCAAACCCCGTCTCAGCCTCCACTCGGCACCCATCTCTGCGTGCCACCCTGTCCCGATCGAGCGCGCCAGGTGCGCGGCCGTCGGCGCGGATCCGCGCGCGATTGCGTCCTGCAGGGCGGCGTCGGCGCTGGCGGATCGGCGCCAGGTGGGAGATCAGCGCAGGGAGGGCGTGGGCATTCTCAGGGCGTGGGCTCGCCACTCGCCCGGCCCGCCCGGCGGGGCTTTCCAAGGAGACGGCGAAGCCGAACTGCGCTCAAACGAAGCCGAACTCTCGCCCCGGCGACGCGCCCTGCAGGGATAGCTCCACACGCCCCCTCTCCTCGCTCAACGAAGGCGGGAGCTGTCGCCCCCGCGACACTCGTCACTCGATGAACGAACGATACCCATAGAGCCGCCTTCGCTCAACGAAGGCGGGAGCTGTCGCCCCCGCGACACGGTAGTCCATGAACTTCGCATGTCAACTCTCGCCCCGGCAACGCGCCTCCTGCAGAATAGCTCCACGCCCCCTCTGGTCTCGCTCAACGAAGGCCGGAGTCTGTGGCTCCGGCGACACCCCTGGACTGTATCCCAGCGGTCCACTGGAGGACGCGGCTCGCTCGCTCAACGAAGGCGGGAGCCGTCGCCCCCGCGACACTGCCATTCTTTGGCCTCCGAGTGCATGTACTTCGTCAGCGCTCAACGAAGGCGGGAGCCGTAGCCCCCGCGACACTGCTAATTGCGCGAAAGGCGCGGATCGGAAGGCAAACGGGGAACCGATGGCGAGAAGACAGGACGTGAACAGACGGGACCGCGGCACATTCATGGCTTCTGCAGGTGTCGCCGCTCGAAAACAGACCAGAATGGGGGCAAGTTACACCAGATCGACCGACGTATCCTAGGCGGCTCCCGGATCACCGGAGGTTCGCAGGCTCCGGAAGCCGTCTCGATCCGAACCCTCTCGTCGCATCCGCCGTGGCCCTTGGCATGAACCGAACGCTGTGCCACGCGGCATGTACGCCCATCAGCGACCAGCCGCCCTCGTCCGGCTTCCAGGCGTCGAGCAGCGCGTCAATGCCGACGTGATCCAAAGGGGGACTCCACGCCGGCCACCTGAATCGGCGATGGCGCCAGCCTCGCTGAACGGCGGAGGCGCGCTCGGTGCCCTCGCCGCGCACGGGCAGCAGAGCGAGGCCGAAGAACGCCAGCACCTCGATGACCGGATCCACCGCGCGACCGGCGGCGTCCGATTGCGATCCCATCCTGGTCAGGTCGAAACCCAGGCCGTTGTCCTTGATCCGTTCCGCCCTGCCGGCAAGCGAATCCATCAGGCGTTCAGGCGACGGCTCGACCTTGCCGTGCACCTTCTGCAGCCGGTGGTGCAGCCACTTGATCGTTCCGGGACCGGCCGGATCGAAAGGTGCGTGCGCAACATTGCCGCTCCCGTCCAGGGCGAGGTCCGTCATGGTCGACGACAGCGCCCACGAGTACGGGTGACCACGGACGGCGCGTGCCCGTTCGCGGAACGCATCCACGGACACCGTTCTCGGCATCGGCGGGGTGTCGTACCAGCGCTCAGCGATCGGCAGATCAGAGAGCACGTCCTCATCCGGCCATGACGCCGCCAGCGCTGCCACCGGATCCACCTTTCTTGCGGAGAGAACGGCGACCGGCGCGCCCTCCGTCCATCGGAGCCGAATCCTGGAGTCCAGCACGGTAGCTCCCACGGCGGCCAGCCATGCGTTCACCCATGACGCCGGCAGTCCCGGACACGTCACCTCAGGCATTCAGCGGACCTCCGTCTCGCCCGATACCGCGTGGTCGGCTTGGCGCACGATCGCTTCCAGCAGGGCCAGTCCCCACGGCCCGAGCTGATCGTTGAGCCGTCTGAAGCGAACCGGTTGCCCCCAGTCGATCGTCGACAGGTCGGCAGAGGCATCCACCGAGGCACCCTCGATCTCCGCGGACACCGCAACCGCCGTGCTGTCGTCGACGGGCATCACGAGCGGCCGTCCCGAACCATGATGGCTGACGACCAGGTGGACGAGCAGAGCCGCCTGCAGGGGATCGGCCTGCCGTTCGAGCCAGCGGCGAACCAGGCGGGCCGACAGTTCTTCATGGCGGCCTCCCTTGGGCCATCCTGCGGCTGCCCGCGCCCCGTTCCACTGGCTGCGCGGCATGCGCGACTTGGCTACTGGAACGGGTTGATTCCCGCCGGGATCGAGCCAGCGCTGAAAGCGGCGGTCCGCCTTTCCCAAGTCATGCGAGCGTCCGGCCCGCTCCACGACGGCCGCCAGCTCGGGCGCGATGCCGAGGCGGTCGGCGATCGACCGCGCGCGCATCGCCACCGCCTCGCCGTGACGGTCCAGCTCAACCGCCGTATCGGCCCATGACAGCTCGTCGAGCTCGTCGCTGCGCGGTTCGCGTTGATCCGCGCCCCTGAGCAACCGCTCCACCTCGTTCCGAGCGGTGACGACCGACGGCTGCAGGTCGGCGACCAGCTCGCTCCACTTGGCTTCCTCCCATCCAGGCGGCGTCGGCGCATCGGCAACGGCTTCCAGGACAAGCGCCGCCGCCTCGGCTCGATCGCCGGCGTCCAGGTCCTCGTCGTCGCCCGTGGTGCCCCGCGCCCGGTCAACCAGCTTAATGTCGACGGTGACGCCGCAGAGCCTCTTGATCGCGGCGGCATCCAGGGGCACGCCATGTTCCGCGATCGACAGGTCAACCACGGAAGCCGTAGAGCCTGGAGCCCATCCGAACTCATCGAGCAGACCGCGATCGGACGCCAGCACGATCGTGTCGCCGGGTCGAAGATCCTCCATGGGAGTCGTCTCCACCGTCACGCCGTCGGGAGCGAGGCGCCGTACGACCTCGCTCTCTCTGAACACGGCGCGCGCTTCGCCTATCGGGACATCGACGGTCTCGCGGTCCGTGGCGCGCGGCCACAGCAGCTCGCCGGCGGCCGGGACGTAGGCTCGCCAGATCAGCGACACCGAGTATTCCAGAGCGGCGATGCCGGAGAAGTAGGGATCGACCGGCGCTTCGCCCGCGGGGGGAGTCGTCGTCTTCACCCACTCCCACAGGAGGCCATGCAGAACCTCCGGAGCCCGGCCGGAATCGTCGCATGGGGCGCCGAGGATCTCGGCGATCCGCCGGGGCGAAAGGTTCACTGTCCCGTCTCGGGACACAGCGGCATCGAGCCTGCGCAGCACCGTCGCCGGCTCTGAGCCGTACACCGGCCACTCGGGTTCGTCGGTCCCTCTGCGGGCGCCTGCAGGCGGTGGCACGTGGACGTAGACGGCACGTGCACGCGGGTAGCGCCCGAGACGGTTCAGCCTCCCGAGACGCTGCGTCAGCGCCCGGACACCGCACGCCTCGGTCACCAGGAGCTCGGCATCGATGTCGGCACCCACTTCCAGCGTCTGTGTCGCGACCACGATGAGATGGCGCTGGCGGCCGCGCGCGGCCCGAGCCGCCGCCATGCCATGAACGGAATCGAGGATACGCTGGCGAGTGCGCTCTGCATCCTGTTCCCGCACGCGGCCGGTCAGCAGGAGAAGCTCCGCCGCTTCGTTCTCGGCCATGTCCTGCAGGCGGTTGAACACGGCCCGTGCCGTTGCGGGGGTGTTGGCGAACACCACACAGGCCGTGGGGCTGGGTGCGTCCGCGATCAGCGCGTGCGTCGCCTTGGCGATGAGCCGGTCGGCCTCTCCGGACTTGGCTCTCTGCACCTCCATCGGCTTCCTTGCGTCGAGCCGCTGCCGCACGACCGGATGCGCCTCGTCGCAGGCGTCGAGATCGAATCGACTTCCTCCCGCGGCGGCATCACCGGTTGCGGTCAAGGCCACCATCGTGGGCCGTGAACGAGCATGGCCGAGCACCGGCCGTGCGCCGGGCGTGCACTCGGCAAGCGCTGGGAGCAGCCTTCTCAGGTGCGGGGCCAGGTGCGCCTCGTCCAGCATCACCAAGCTATCGGTTCCGGCCAAGGCGGCATCGATCGGCCGCATCGACCGGAACGACCCGTAGCCGCGAAACAACAGCCGGGAGCCGTACATGGGGAGGGTGGCCAGCACGATCGCGGGCTGAGACGGATCGGTCGGCCTGCGCGTGGGAACGCCCCCGCGCAAGCGGATCACTTCGAGCGGGTCTGCCGGCACCGCGGCCAGGGAGCGCAGGCGGTCGGCGACCGTCGCGGCGACGTCGGCCGAGGGAGCGCGGAGCGCGCAGGCGATCGCCTCGGCATGTTCGGTGGTCGCGTCGATCAGCAGGCGCCGGTTGACGATCCACCAGATTCTGGTGGGCGCGGTCCGCTTCGCGGGTGGCCGGTCCGCCTGGGACGCGAGCCACCAGACGGCGATGTCCAGACAGGCGGTCTTGCCGAGTCCCGTCGGGACGCCCACCTCGTCGGGCCACCGCTCGGTTGCGGCGACCTGGTCGGCCAGGCGCGACTGCCACGGGAACGGATCCCGCCCGTTGATCGCCCGGTAGAACGCGGCGAACGTCGGCATCGGTCCGCGGACGGACCGCTCAGGCGTGCTCGTCACCGCCGTCGACCGGTACACAGAGCCCGAAGCCACGTTGCCTGCCGGCGCCGATCACCACCGGCCCGGGCACGGACTTCTCGAACCACAGTTGGACGTGGGAGTAGGGCAGTCCCGGCCGACTGGGCCGATTCACTTCCACGGGGGCGAGATCCACGCCGCCACGGATCAGCGGCGAGCGCGTTGACCGAAAGCCAACCGGCTCCGGTAGGCCAGCGTGCGCACACCAGCGCGCCACCTCCTCGAGATCGAGAGGGCCGCGACGTTCGTGAATCGCCGGGAACGCCGTCACCCAACACCGCGATCGCTGTTGCCAGCGGGCCGGATTCGCAGCGGCCAGCCGGTCCCCGCTTTCCCGCGGCATGACGGACACGTTCACGCCGCGGCCGTGCAAGCACCGTATCGAGACGGAGGCATCGCGAGCCCGCCTGCAGATCACGTTGTCGCACCCAGGCGGCATCCACAGCGCCAGGCCATGGATCCGCCCACGCGATCGCGGATAGCCAACATCGGGCAAGGCGAGAAAGCGGGCGAGCTCGTAGCCGCGTCCGCTGAATCCGTGCCCGTGCAGGACCGGGGGCGGCTCGCCGTGGATTCTCTGGTGCTGGCTCAGCACGGCCTCCTTGAACAGCGCCGTGAGCGTTGCGACGCGACGTCCGGAGACGGCCGGGGCAAGACGCAGCCACGCCACCACGGTTCCGCTGTCGACGGAAACTGGTGCCAGCGGGGAGCGGTAGGCGATCTGATGGCGAAGCGCCGGAAACTGGGCCCGAGCCACGGCGGCCCCGTGCTCGGTCCACTGGTCGTACATCGCGTCGAGGATGCGCACATCGCCCGCCAGGGGAACGCTGACCGCCGCGTCCCCGTCCGAGTCGGGGAGAAACACATCCTCGGTTGAAGCCGACTCCGGCAGCCGGTCGCCGACGCGGACCCGGACCGGCGAATCGGCCGCTCCGAGGTACCCGATGCGCGCCGCGCGGCGCTGCAGGGCGGCGACCATGCGCGGCGGGGATTCGGCATCCCACGAGTAGACGACGTGGGGGCACCGAGGGGTGACCCGAACACCCGGCCGCACCGATGCGCCCTTGCGCCCGAGGTACTCCTGATGGGTGGACCGCTCGGCGCTTCCCTTGTGCTCCACGACGTAGCGCGGCTGGAGGACCTGGTGCCATGGATCAGCGTGAGCGTGGATCTCCGGCGCCGGGAGTTGCTCGAACCACTCCAGCTCGGCGCCGTCGGTCACCCTGCAGCGCTCGCGTGTGCCGTCTGCGGCGACCATCGCCGCCAGAAGGCGGGACGGCGCGGGAGGCCACTCGCCGCGATCAAGCTCGCCGGTGTGCGCGGTCCCGTCCGGATCCCCGCGGAAGCTCCCATGCAGAAGCTCGACCGAGATGGCGAGCATCAGTCCCCGTCGAGCTCCGGCCACGTGGCGAGGATCGCGGCGCGGAGGTTGTCCTTGGGGGTGAGCGTCAACCGCGGTTCTTCCCAGCCGTCGAGCGGTACCCCGACCGACGCGGCATGATCGAGGGCGCTTCGCAGCAGCGCCTCCGTGGTCTTGGCGTCGCCGTCGCCGATCGAACAGGCTTGATCCCCGTCGCTTCCGAGCCACGTTGCCACGGTCGCCGTCGAGCGTAGTTCGGCACCGGAACGCAGCGCGAACCCCCGGCCGAAGGCGAGCACGTGGGCGTGCAGCCCGAGCGCAACCAGCACGGCGCGGGCCGCGGAATCCGCTGCCGCAGAATGGTCCGGCCCCAGGCTGATTCGCCTCAGTTGGGCGAATGACACCGTGGCTCGTTGAGTCACCCGCGCGAACGACACCGCGGCCGCGGTCGCATCGTCGCCCATGAATGGCACTTGGCCGTGACCGATCTCGGAAAGCCTGTCCTTTCTGCCTCTCGGGATCCCCTCCTTCTTTGCGCCGATGCCCCAGTTCAGCCCGTCGTCCGGGTCTGCAATGACGGCTTCGTCGGTGTTGAGGTTCAGGGGATCACCTTTGAGCCCGAGGCTCTTCGTGTCGGCCGCCGCCGGCTGCCAGCCGACGATCTCCGACACCCAGGCGCGCGCGTGCTTGGTGTTCTGGCGCTTCTTGCCGAGGTGGGACTGCCAGAAACCGTAGAGCAGCGCCTGCGGGAACCACGCCATCAGAGGGCCGCACGTCTGAGGGGTGGCCCCGAAGATCGCTCGGCCGAGCTCGGTACGGACGAAGTCAACGCCATCGAGCTGCGCATCCCGGAGGTACGCATCGGCGTTGCGATGCGGGAACTGCAGGCTGGAGAGCTGGCGCGGCAGGTGAGCCGGTAGCGTCAGGTCGGACAGATCGAGCACCAGCTCGGGCACCGTGACCGCCAGCGGTCCGGGGGCCGCGTTGTAGCGCTGGAGAGCTTCCTCCAGGCGGTTCGCCTGCGACGGTACGTTGTCGATCACGATCACCGGCGTCGACTCCTCATCGGTGGGCGCGGCCCAGCGTCGATCCTGCTGGTACGTGCCTCCCACGTAGACCGCCGGCTTGACCAGGCCGCCAGGTCCGGACAGGGGCTCCAGCTCCACGTCGATGCGGATCCCGTCGTCGAACGAGCCGTCGACGCAGCCGGCGAGAAGCGAATCGAGATCGGTTGTACGTTCCATGCGAAATGACTCTGCCTCACGAACGCGCGAGTGTCGCCGGGGCGAGAGCTCCGGCCTTCGTTGAGCGCTCGACCGGACCTACCGCGATGCGTACCGTGAGGCGCTGTGTCGCCGGGGCGAGAGCTCCGGCCTTTGTTGAGCGAAGCTCATGGTCCGGTTCATGGACGTGGTGACGCCGGCGGGTGTCGCCGGGGCGAGAGCTCCGGCCTTCGTTTGAGGCAGCCAGCCGCACCGCGACCTCACGCCGCCGGCGCCAGTGCGGACACCAACGGCATCAACGGATGCTTGCCGCCTTTTCCCTCGTAAACCGCATTCACGCCGTCCACGTCGAGCATGAAGGCGGGCGTCACGGCCCCGGTGCTGTACTGGACGTCTATCGGCTTCCCGGTGTTCGTTTCCACGCCGACGCGGGCGACGGCCGCCAGAGTAGTCTGCCCGCCGTCGGTTTCGCCGAACGTCCAGTACGCGGGCGCTCCGAGCATGGCCGACAGTCGACGATCCGCTTCGGCCCGTGCGGCTGGCGGAATCGTGCCGAAGCGGTCCACGATCACCTTCACCGCGAGTAGGAGTTGCTGCTGGAAGTCCTCCGTAAAGCCCCACAAGTCTGGCTCGTACTCGTCAAGCGCGGCCGGCGGTTCATCCCGATTCGCTTCCCGCTGCTTCAGCTTTTCGGCTTGCGCTTCGAGCACGCCCCGCTTTCGCTCGATCCGGTCGCGTTCCTCCTCTGGGGTCTCCTGCCGCGGAGCCCGTCGCATCGGGCGGGGAGTTCGCGCGGCGGGCTCCGGCCGCTTCGGCGATTCCGACGCTACCGTCTTCGGCTCCAGGTCCACCGCCGGCACCACCGCGGTAGCTTCCCGCTCCGCTCGCTTGATCTCGTTGTGCTCCTCACGGCTGCGCTTCTCGCCGGGTGTCTCGAAACGCTCCTGTCGCGCCCACTCCCGCGCCTTCTCGGCGTACTCCTCGAACTTCGGCCCGAACAGCGTCTTCGGCCGGACGTTCGGCAGCAACTCGGGCCGCTTGCCCCACACCGCTACGGCCCAAGCAATGATCCGCACATGGTCGTCAACGCTCCCACGCTGGATGGTCCGCCGCATGTACGGCTCCACTTCGGCGGCCGACCACGGATGCCCGGTCGCTTGGCGCAGGTACTCCGCCACTTCCTGAACAGGAACACGGGAGGAGGAGACGCCGGCCGTCGGTTCGATCGCCGCGGGCGCTTCCTCGTCTCGTTGGATCGCTCCTCCTCCTCCTTTGGTTCTTCCTCTTTGGTTCTTCCCATTGTGTGCCGCCACTGGTGGCGTCTCACGTCCCGCCACTGGTGGCGTCTCAAGTCCCACATTGGGTGGGACTCGTCCCGCCACTGGTGGCGTAACGAGTCCCACCTTTGCGGGCTTCGTCTTTGCCTTCCGGCGGCGGTAGTACGTGGTGCGGCTCACGCCCTCGGCTTTCCACGGTTTCAGGTCGGCCAGCGGCGCCGGGGGCGGCTGGCCGACGCTGGGCGCGAGGTAGTAAACGCTCGAAGTGCCGACGCGACGTTCGGCCCGCATCAGCCCGGCGCGCTGGATCTCGCCAAGGTGGCGACTGATCGTTCGTTCGGGTTGCAGCGCCTCAACGCTCAGCGTTTCAACGCTCGGCCAGGTCGGTTGTCTGGCGCTCTGCGATCGCACCAGCAGCACCGAGTAAACCTTGAACGCGCCATCCGACAGTAGGCTCATTCCTTGCATCAGCAGCCCGTTGTCGGTGCAGCCTCTCGGGTAGCTTGACGCTGCGTTCTGTTTGGTCATGTTCCCCTCCCAGGGTGTCCTTGCCGCGCGGCCGGGAGGGGGTTACACTGGGCGCAGCTCGGTCAAGCTGCGTTTCCCGTGTGGTCCCCCTGTGGGGCTGCGCGGGTTTCGCCTTTTAAGGGGCGATGCTAACCGAACCGCTGGATGTCCCGCCACCAGCGGGCCGAAGGGCCAACCCTGTCGCGCGCCTATCAAGCTATCTTGCTATCATGAAAGACAGCGGTGCGGAGGCCGTCGAGGTCGAGCCGCGAGATCCTGGAGTTGCCGGGAGTGAGCGGCCAGGAGTCAGGCGGCCCCTGAGTCTTGACGACATCCCTTCGTTACTCGTCGGGATCCCCGTGAACCATCATCCACACGCGCTGCAGCGCACTTCCCTCCCCGCTCACTCCCTGAGGCGCACCCGACCGGTCGCCGGCGGCGAAAAGCCACGCACCAGGGTTCGCTGTGCGGCGTTGGGGAGGGATAGAGAGATCCTCCCCCTGCACGGCGCGGTGCGGCCTCCCGCCCCCCTGTGATAGCGTCCCCGCAGGTTACGTCGCGGACGGCCCATGTCGGGCTGCCTGCGGAATACAACAGCCGCGCTTACGGCCGGGGAGTAGCTACCCCGGCCAGCGGCGAATACGCAGAGCCTCGCGATTGTCCGTGACGTAACCAAACGGCCCGGCACCTTCGCCGGGTCCGGAAGGAGCGGGGACAATCTCTAGAGGGGCCTCCTTGGCGGCAGCGCTTCTGTTTGTCGCCGTGATCGCTAGCGCGCAGCTCGCTCTGCCGCCGGCGTCGGCCCCGGAGCCGACCGCTCCGGCGATCCCCCCGCCGGCTCTCCTCGTCGGGCTGCCGCCGGAACCGGGCGTGCCCGCGCGGCCGGTCCCGCGATCGGCCATCGTGGTCCCGAAGCCCGCCAAGCCGCGGCTGCCGCCCCAGCCCGCCGAGCTCAGACCCTCGTACGTACCCGTTCCGGCACCGCCGGTTCCGGAGATCGCAGCCGCGGCCCTTGCGCAACCGGTCGAGCCCGCGCCCGACGCCTGCCTGATCGGCCCGGACGGGACGGCGACCCTGGCCGCGTTTACGGAGCCGTCACGGCCGCCGCACCCGGCGGTGCTGGCCGTCGTACCCATGGGCGAAGTGGGGGTGCCCGGAACGCCGATGGGAGTTGGGGCACACGGGACGCTGGATCAGGGCACGCTGATGGAACCTGGGGGGCCGCCGTATCCGGTGCTGCTGGCCGTGACGCCGACGGGCGAGCCGGGGGTACCCGGAACGCCGATGGGAGTCGGAGCAGACGGGAGTCCGGTGCAGGTTGCGTCCGCCGTGCCGCCGCGACCGGGGTATCCGGTGATGAACTCGGCGGCGATCGGCGTACCAGGCGAGATTGGAGTGCCGGTTGGAGTCGGGGCAGACGGGAGTCCGGTGCAGGTTGCATCCGCTGTGCCGGCGCGTCCGGGGCACCCGGCGATGCTGGCCGTCGTACCGATGGGCGAGCCGGGGGTACCCGGAACGCCGGTTGGAGTCGGGGCAGACGGGAGTCCGGTGCAGGTTGCATCCGCTGTGCCGGTGCGTCCGGGTCATCCGGTGCTGCTAGCTGTGACGCCGACGGGCGAGCCTGGCTACCCGCCAGCGCCGACGCTGCGGAAGGACTGCGGGCGCGATCGCCCGTTCCCGGTGCCGCTGGAGCCTGTCGCCAAAGCAAGCATCCAGCTCCGACCTTCGTTGAGCGCGTGACGCCGACAGGCGCGCAGTACCCACGCTGCGGGAGGCGTGCGGGCGACTCACATGAGCGGACCGGGCCGTGCCCCGCGCCCGCTCGAACCGATTCCGCCTTCGCGCGGAAGGAGAAGCAACATGAGACGAGAACACATTGTCAGACTGTGCGCCGTAGCCGTTGGCGCGTTGCTGCTGGCGATCGTCGGCTGCCAGATCGGGCCGAAGCCGGACCCGCTGGCACCCGTCGACGAGGAAGCGCTGGCGCTGATCGAAGCAGGCGCGGACCTGAACGCGCCGCTTGACGAGACCGGAGCGACGGCGCTGCATCGAGTAGCCGCGGGAGGTACACCGCCGGTCGCGACGGCGCTGATGGACGCGGGAGCCGACCCCAACCTGCCGGCGCTGGCGACGGGCCAGCCGCGAGCAAGCGCCCGTACGTTCGCGGTCGCGGCGGCCGAGGACGAGTGCACCGGGTTCTACGCGGTCAATCAGCCCGTGGTCTTTCAGGAAGGCGTATGCCACGTCGCCGCCTACGGGCCATTGCACTACGCCGCTCGACGCAACAGCAACTCCGAAATGATCCAGACCCTGATCGACGGCGGTGCCGACCCCGACGGCCGCGGGTACCGCCACACGCCACTACATGAAGCGGTGTGGCGGGAGGATGCAGCGCAGATCATCAGGGCACTGATCGCCGGTGGAGCCGACCCGAACCGAGGGAGGGGCCACTACGATCAGCACCCAGACGGCATCAACATAGGGGACAACACGCCGCTGTGTTGGGCAACGCATGCGCAGACGGCCGAGGCGGCGATGCAGGCTCTGCTTGATGGCGGTGCAGCTCTGCTTAAGGGTGATGCTGACGGGCTACAGACGGCGTTGCACTGCGCGGCGTGGTATGACGGGACGCCGGCAACCGTCCGGTTCCTGGTCGCGGCTGCGAACAACGCCGGCATCAGCGACTACGTGAACTGGGGACAGTTCGGACCTGGCAGCCAACACACGGCCCTGTGCGACGCGGCGGAAACCCCGAACGGTCTTTACGAGAACCTGACCCCGAACAGCGAAGGCGCCAACGCTCTCGCCGTGGTGCGCACACTGCTATCTCTCGGAGCAGACCCGAACGGAAACGGACCATTCGTCCGGGACGATGGCGAGGTGCAACCAGATGGCGGCCATCCGCTCTTGTGCGCCACCCGAGGTCGGGAACATGCGGTTGCCGCGGGAATCGGCCCTGAGCATCACGACACGATGATCGCGGAGCTGCTGGCCGCCGGCGCCGTGTGGCCCGAAGGCTACGAGCGCCCATGAGCGGGGAGAATGGGAGAACGTGACTACTCGGGTGGTGCCGGTTCCTGATGGCTCCTTGCCGGGCCGCACGGTGCCCGGCATCGGCTCACAGAACGGAGACCGCCCGGTGCTGGCACTTCAACTGCTCCCACGCATTGATGGCCAGCCCCTCGCCGCTCGTGTGGCCGAGGTGCTGCCTTGTCGGCGCTGCGGGTACGAAGCGCTGAGGTGGCAGTGCCTGATGGTCGCCCACGTTCATGCCAAACGCGACCTGGGCGTCTGGTCTGCAGGCATGTGGCGCTGCGTCCGATGTGGCGACACCCCTCCACGTCGCGAGCTGCGCGCCTGGGCGAGCCAGCTTGTGGCGGCCGATCAGCATGGTCCGACATGGGAGCACGAAGCCCTCCACAAGCTTCCGGAGATCGCTTCGATGTGTCCCCATACCGAAATGAGACCCCGCACCGAAGAACCGCGACTGCAGCGGCCGGGATGGGATCTCGGCGACGGCGTCGATGTGCTCGACGTCCTGATGTTCGCATCGCTGGTCCCGAACGATCGGCTGAACGCGCAATGGATTCGGTGCCGGCGCGCTGAAGGCGATCGCGTGGTCGAGATGTTGGAGAGCGCCTCGGTGCTGAGCGAACCCGGCGCGAGGCCTGAATTGTGGAGCCTGTGGTGGAACAGGGCTTACAACGCGAAGAAAGAGCGGGAGGAAGCTGGGGAGGAGATCGTTGACGACCCTCAGCTTAGGCTATCCAGCGATCACCCCTATGCTCCGTGCTCGAGAGAGCTTTTCCCGATCACCGGCCCGGGCAGGATCGACCCCGACCAAGGGGCTTTCTCGCTTGCGTATATGAGGGCTGTCGTCGGGGCGTGACGCGAACGACCGACGGGCACATGGCGAACCGGTGAGGAGCGGTAGTGGTGGCCGCACTGATCGCGGCGTCCGCCTGCGAGTCGTCAATGAACCCGCTGCCCAGCCCCGACGACCGGTTCACCGATCGCCATCACCGGTACGCGCTACCCGCCGCCGACTCCACGGCTCCCCTGAGATCTGCGTAGGGCAGGGCGCCTCCTGCCAGCTTGCAGAGCCGACGGAGGCCGATCTGGCGCTGGTCACAGCACTCCTTGTTGAGGCAGTCGGCGGACAGGACGTAGAACTCCCACTGATCGACATTGAGCGGGTCAACCGTGCCTTGATCTTTGTGTTTCAGCAGGCAGAACACGTAGACATCGGCGAACCTGCGCGGCGGATTCGCGATCGTCGTCTCTCCCGTATCGGCGTCAAATCCCCACTTCCTCGGAGCTATGTCGAAGTCTATCTCTGTGAAACAGCACTGGGACCAGGATTGAATGTAGGCGGAACTCTTTACTTCGATCGTTTTGCCCGAACACATCTTCATATCCCACGCCGCCCATTCGTCGCGCGGCTTGTCGTCCAAGCCCAGCGCTGTGGCAACCAGGTACTCGGCCAAGACCCCGCGCTGGGTGTTGCTCAGCAGGTCGGAGTTGGACCATCTCCAGTAATCACACAGCAGCTTCAGCTTCGGCCCTATGGCACAGCCGCCGGCATGGAACGGTTTATGGCCGGTCTTGAGATGGACCGGCACACGAGGAAGTTTTTCTGGCATCGCTTCTCCTCTCGCAGGTAGTGGCGTCAGACTACCTACAGCGGATCGCCGCGCCTACGCCAGCGCCTGGGACACCTGGTCGGCCTGGGCCGCCGCTCACGGGCGCCGGGAGCTGCCCGCCCGCCCCGTGGACGTCGCCGACTTCTTCGAGCACCGCCACGCCGCAGGGCTCTCGCCGGCGTCCGTGCGCATGGCCCGCTCCGCGATCCCCAAGGCGCACCCCTCCAGCTCGGGGGACCCTTGCCCAGCTCTGCCCACGCACCGCATCCCATCATTTTCATTTTCAGGGGTCTGAGGCGCGAGCGCTGGAGCCTCCACTCGGAACCCCACGGGACGGGGGTGGAACTGAGCGGGGTGTGCCCCCGGTCGCTTGGGGCCCCTGGGAGTCCTGAGAGCGTCTGAGGGTTCGACAGGCGATCGACACGGCCCGTGCGCCGGCGGGCTGCGACCCGGATGTGGGCTCGTGCATGCACGAGGGGGAGGCGGGGATGGAGCGTGGTCGTACGGAAGAACGTGCTCGCTGCGCTCGCCAGCGTTGCTGATGGCGCCCTCCGTTCCGCTGCGCTCCACTGCGGGCGCTCGGTGCGCGCCACCGATCCCCCCCGGCCGCATGCGGGACGGGCCGAGCACGGGCCACGGCGCGGGGGCCGTGAAGGGAAAGCCCCGCCCGGCGGGGGCCGGTCGGTCTGCCGGGCCGGCCGATGGTAGGCGAGCCGGGCGAGTGGCGAGCCCACGCCCCGAGCATGCCCACCCGCCGCGCACTCTCCCCGGCCGGATCAGAGCTCCGGCGGGATGTAGGGGACGTGCAGCCGCTCGGCTGCGCTGCGCTGCACCCGCTCGCCCCGGCGATCGTAGCGGGCCGTGGTGCTGACGTTGGCGTGCCCGGCGAGCGCCTGCACCGTCACCACGTCCGCCCCGGCGTCGAGCAACTCGCCGACGAAGGAGCGCCGCAGATCGTGAGGGGAGAACGGTTGCACCCCGGCGCGCCGGCCGAGATCCCGCAGCCGCGCCCACACGGCCGCCGCTGACAGCCGATCCGCCACGATCCGCCCGCCCTTGGCGACCGGGAACAGCAGCGGGCCGGGATCCTCGCCCCGGTGGGAGCGCCACGCATCGAGCGCCGCGCGGGTGCCGGTGGTGGCGAACACCTGCCGTTGATGCCCGCCCTTGCCGATGACGGTCAAGGTCCCGGTGTCGGCCGCGTAGTCGGCCAGATCGAGCCCGACAGCCTCCGCACGGCGCAACCCGCAGCCGTACAGGAGCGCGAGCAGCGCCGCATCGCGCGCCCCGGTCGTGCCGGGTCCGCAGGAACGGAACAGCGCCGCGACTTCACCGGGGGCGACGTGACGGCCGCGCGGGAGTCGGCGCGCCTTCACTCCGGGCACGTCGCCGGCGCGGGCGAGCGCTTCGGCGTCGATGAGCCCGAGCCGCCAGCAGGCACGGAGCACGCCCCGCAGCGCGGCAAGCATGCGGTTGACGGTGGCCGGCGCTGCGCCGGCGTCGAGCATCTGCCGGCGGATGGCGGCGACGTGCTGCGCGCCGAGCCGATGCCACGGGCACCGCTCGATGGTGGCGCGGCCGGCGGTGAGCGCGTCGGCCGCCTGAGCGAGCGCGGTGCGCATGCCGCGCCGTCCGGAGGGGGCGAGCGTGGCGAGGTAGACGGCCGCCGGCTGCCGGTCGGGCAGAACGTCGAGCGGTTCGGGGTCGAGCGGCACCGGGGCCGGGACTGCGGGCGCGGTCGGTTCGGGGTCGGTTGGGGTCGGGTCGTGATCCATGACGGTAAGATACCTTATCGAAGCCAAAAGAAGCAACCGATGATTGCTGATCGGTGGTGAATCGGTGCAGAGTCGGTTGACATCCGGTGTGAAGGTCGTTTATGATCGCACCTAACACAACACCGGAGGTTGCAACCATGCAAACCCCTTCACGGTTCGCGCATCACGCGAACACCGCCCCGGCGGCCGAACTGCGGCGACTGATCGCCGACAAGGCCGCGCCCATGCTGCGGCCGACCACGACGGCCACCCGCGCCGCGCACCGCGTGATCGTCTTGCAGCACCGGCGACGGCTCGCCGCGAGCCTGCGCCGCGACATCGAGGCCGAGTCATGACCGGCCCCGCGACCGAGGCCGACCGCGCCGCGCTGCCGTTCCGCGAGGTTGAAGCGTTCGCGTACCGCTTCCCCGTGTGGCAGACACACGGGCACCCGGAGGACTGCGCCGACTTCCTGTTGAGCGTGCGCGCCAAGCTGCCGGCGATCGTCGAGCGGTACGAGGACCGGGGGCGGCCGTTCGTCGCCTACCTGTCCGCGTGCCTCCGGTGGGAGTGGCTGAGCTACTGCCGCCGGCGGTGGCGCACGGAGGATGAGCAGGCCAACGAACCGCAGCTTGCGGCCGTCGCGTCGGGCTACATGAACGCCGAGCCGCCCGACTATGAGCCGGCCGGTTGGGACGTGCGGACGATCGACCACGCGACACAGCGCCGGCGGATCGTCGCGGCGGCCGTCAAGGCAGCCTGCGAGATCGACGATTCGCAAGTGGCCGTGATCGCGCAGAGCGTCGAGCGGCCCGACCTTCAGGCACTGATCGACCGGGCGCGGCAGATGGTCGCGCCGAAGGCCGAGCGGGCCGACCGGATCCGGGAGCGGATGCGGCGCAACCTCGCGCGGCGCTTGGTCGGGCACGACGCCAACCCGGCGACGTACACGAACGCTGCCCGCGACCTGCGGGCGGCGAGACTCGCCCCCAGTAACCGCCAAGTGGCCGATCTGTTGGGCGAGCCCAAGGGAACGGTTGACGGCTGGCTGGCGCAGCTCCAACGGCAGGGGGTCGCAGCATGACCCGGCAGGAGATCCGCGAGTCGATCACCCTTCGGGGCGACTGTCAGAGCAGCAACGTGGAACTGATCGCCGCGATCACGGGGGCCGACCTCGTGACCGCGGCGCGGTTCATCGAGAGCGTGGGCAGCGTGCGCGCGGCATCCACGTTGACCGTGCGCGAGATGTGGCAGCGCCACGGCATGACCCACGCGCGAGCGTGCGCCTTGGCGTCCGCCTTCGAGCTCGGGCAGCGCGCGGCGGCATGGACGCAAGCCGACCATCCCGCCATCCGTGACCCGGAGGACGTCGCGCACCTGCTGCGCGCCCGGTTCGTCAACGCTGAGCAGGAACTGCTTGTCGGGCTGTACCTCGACACCAAGCACCAAGTACGGCGGATCGTGGACATCTACCGGGGCACGGTGTGCTCCGCGTCGGTGAGGGTCGCGGAACTGATCCGCCCGGCGATCACCGACAACCTGCCCAACCTGATCCTTGCTCACAATCACCCGAGCGGTGACCCGACACCGAGCCCGGAGGATACGAGCATCACCCGGCGCGCGCGTGAGGCGGCCGAGCTTCACGACATCGGGCTACTTGACCACGTGATCATCGGCGCGCGCGGGTTCGTGAGCATGAAGCAGCGCGGGCTAGGGTTCGATGCCGTCAGCGGCCGGTTTGGCTTCTGATGGACGCCCTACAGCTACCGCCGCACGACACCCCGAAGGGGCGACGCGCCACGACCGCCCTGCTACACGGGGTCGACTTCGAGGGGCGATGGTACAGCGCCCACGACCGCCGCGGCCGCACCTTGGCCGCGGCGGCGACGATGGACGAGGTACAGCGCCAAGCGCCGCACGCCGCGAGCTACCGCGAGCGCACCGACCGGGGCCTTGACGACCGATGGGCGCCGGCGCCCACGGGCGACCTGTTCCCGGACCACGCCGGCGGGAGCCTGTTCTGATGCTGCGGTGCTTTCAGTGCCACAAGCGCCCGGCGGCCGTCACCTACGGCCGCCGGGCCGCCTACCTGTGCGAGCACTGCGCGAGCGCAAACGACAGGCACACCGAGAAGATGCGCCGGCGCGCTGCGCGCCGCTTGTGTGCTGAGCACGGCACCGGGGCGGGGGCGCGCCGTCGAGAGGCCGCCGCATGAGCGCCGCCGGCGGTGTTGGCGACACACCTACGGGGCCGGTTCGCCACCGGCCCGCCGGCATCCCCGACGCGGCACCACCGCCCGGCCGCGATCGGTGAATCAAGGGCGGGGAGGGTCAAGAATGACGACGACACCGCAACGGGGCGACTGGTCCCCGTGGGGTGCGATCCAAGAGGCAGCGGAGGTTGCGCCCGGACTTCACCGGGTGCACACCGCGAGCCACGGCGGACTGCACCTTGACGGCCGGCTGCGCGAGCTCCTGCCGGCGACGTTCACGGGCTGCCGTGAATGGCACGAAGAGGATTGCCACGCTCCGATGGTCGCGTGGTATCTGGGCACCACGGCCGACTACTGCGACCTGCCGAACCTCGACGCGCTTGGGTTCGCGTGTGAGCGGATGGCGGCGCACCTGGCGACGGCCGCATCCGGCATGAAGCGCCACGGTTGGGGCGTCGCGTCGGCCGGCTGCCGCGCCACGGCCGACCGTTGGGCGACATTCAAGACGGCGCGCTTGTGTCCCGTGTGTGGGAACCGGCGCGCCGCGTCGGGCGTGTGCCATCACCGGGACTGCCGCGCCGCATGAGCGCCACGGATCGCTGCCGGCATCGGACGCCACCGTGCGCCCGGTGCCGGCGCGCCGCCAGGCTGCGCGAGCTGCTGCGCTTCATCCGCGGGGCCGAGCTGGCCGCCGGCTGCCACCTGCCGATCGCCGCGGCCGACCTGGACCCCGGGGTTGCGCCGCCGTCGCGCCACCGACGCCCGCGCCGCCGTCGCGCCGTCAATGCGCCACCGACGCGCCAGCGCGCAAAGAAGCCATGAGACCGAACGCCGGCGGTGTTGGCGACACACCTACGGGGCCGGTTCGCCACCGGCTCGCCGGCATCCCCGACGCGGCACCACCGCCCGGCCGCGATCGGTGAATCAAGGGCGGGGAGGGTCAAGAATGACGACGAGGAAGACGGACGGGGGCCGCGTGGCGGTCCTCACGCGCATATCGGGCCGTGACCGGCTCGACGTGCGCCGGGGGTACCGTGCGCCCTGGACGGTTGGCGCCACCGACGCGCAGCGGGCGCTGCCTGCTGGAGACGCGGCATGAAGCGTTACCGGGACACCGTGATCGACGACTACACCGACGACGCGAGCGCCATCGACTGGGCCGGAGCGTCGCGGTTCCTCGTGGGCGCGGTGCAGTGCTCGCACTGGCCGGGACTCCACGCGCGCCGCCGGTGCCCGCGCCCGGCGGAGGGCTGGCTGCTGCCGCCGCAGGGCTATCAGGGAGCCTACGCCGGCGCGATCTGCCAGACGTGCGCCGACCTGTGCGCCACGGAGTACCGCGAGAAGCTCAACGAGGTGTGGCGGTTCACGGCGGGGCTTGGCTTCATGCAGCCGGGCGGGCACCACCGGGAGCGGATTCTCGAGGTCGGCGCATGAGCCGAGTAGCCACCTACCAGAACGGGCGCCGGCGGGCTCACATCCGCCGGCGCCGCGTCGGCGCCTGGCGCCTGGTCCTGATCGGCGGGGCCGGGCGCCGCCAGCGCCGGGAGTACGCCGCGGAGTGGGTCGCGCGGGTCGCCGCCCGTGCGTGGTGCAGGCTGTGACCGCGGGCAAGCCGAGCACCAGGAAGGCCCGCGCCGCCGTCGAGCCCACAACTTGCGCCGTCGATACCGCCCGATGCTCGCCGTCGTCGAGTTCCGGCCCGCGCCGTCGACGAACGGTCCGCACCACCGACGCGCCGTCGCCCCCACGACCCTCACGTCTGAAATGGCGAAACGGCGCCGTCGGCCGACCGGCGCGCGCCGTCGTCGGGACCTGGTCACCCCGACCATGAAGAGCTGACCGAAAGGACACCAGGGTACCGGGCGCAGGCATGCGTACCCGATGTCAGAATAAGGCTCGATCGCATCGTCGGCGGTGCGGATCGAGCACGGAGGAATGAACCGATGTTTGAGGCAACCCGATTTCCGAGACGCATGAGCGTGAGCTTCACCGAGGTCGTCGGCGCGGAGCTGGACACCATCGCCAAGAAGGTCAACGTGCCGGTCGCCCAGGTCGTGCGGATCTGCGTTGACCAAGCGCTGACGACGGTCCACGAGGCCGCCGACCGGCTCGCCCGCCGCGCGACGCACCCCGCGGCCCCCGACCGGCCCGCCAGCGGCGCGAACCCCCCCGCCGCACCGGACGCCCGCACCCCGGAACCGGAGAGCACCGAGTAACCCACCACCTCGCTCGCCACTGGCCCCCCCTCTCCCGGGGGGGCTGCGTACAAAGGAAAAGGGCTCCGGCTCGGTGATCACCACCTCAGCCGGAGCCCCAACACAACACCGGAACATGGAGAGAACCCCATGCCCCGATGGTCCGAACCATACGCACGCGCTACGCCACCAAGCAAGTCGCGCCGTCGATGCCGCCGCGGTCCGGGGGGACGCGCTGAGAATCCACGCGAGCGAGCCGTGGCGGCGGCCGTATGGGGCCGACTCGGCCGCAGGGGTACCGGGACACCACCCCGCCTGAGAAAACGCCGCACAGCGAATCCTCGCGCGCGATCCGATCGTCAGCCCGCATCAGCGCTCCATCCGGAGCAAAAGGCCGCGGGTCCAGAAACCCCAGGGCCGGGGACTGAGGTGGGTGGGAAACGCTGACCGAACCATCGTAAACGGGCCGCTTCTCCCACCGATCGGCACCCTGCAGGCCCGATTACGCACCTGGTCGACGTCCGGAGCTCGGCCGCGGCGGACGTTTCCGTGCCCTACAGGCGGTTCTTTCCGGTGGGAGCCAACCCGCGATCGCGCGCCGTCAGCCGCTCGATCTCTCCCACCGGATGCCGAACCGGCCGCCGCCTGGTCGGCGAGCTCGCGCGGATCCGCTCCTGCAGAGTGCCTGCCCGGGCAGGATCATCGCCCGCAGGTGGGAAACCATCCCGCAATTTCAGCCCTCGATAACGTTGCTTTCGGCCTCGACGGGAAGATCGATGTCGTCAGCCGCGTGGCGGTCGACGCTCTCGAGGAGCTCGCGGGCAACCGGCGTCAGCTTACCCCCGCCAGCCTTTATCTCGCGGGCTCGCTCCGCAGCTTCATACAATTCTTGTCGGACTTCCCCATCCGGCTGAACCACCGCCCCGAATTGGCCTGATAGCATCAACAGTCGTTCCCAGATCCTCATCGCCCGGAACCGTACGGCGGTGTCCGGGATAGGCTCGCCCGTGTCTGGGTCCTTGCGGATGCGCCCTTTCGCGTCGCGCTTCACCGCACTCAGCATCTCGCTGAGCTGCTCCATAAAATCATCTCGACCCAGCCCGTAAACCAGCATCGTCGTCGCCAGGCTGCCACCGAAGTAGCGCCGAGCCCACGTCTTGAGGTTGCGAGCCTTGGTCTGCGCGACCTCCTTGGGGCACTCCGGGTCAATCGTGGCGATTCGGTACGCTTCTGCCAAGCTCTTAGGCGGTTCTCGATGCTCGGTCAGATGGCTGATCATTACGGCCTGCTGAAAACGCTCGTGAATAACGGTCGGATCCTCACGAATTGCCGCCCGTTCGGCGTTCAGCTCTCCGACCGGTCGTCCCATCACGCGTGCTGCTCCATCCATCTCTCCCGCCGCGCTCGCTCATAGATGCAAACGCGGACCGCCTCGGCCATGTCGTCGCTCATCACTTCCTCACCGGCCTCGCGAGCCTTCGCCGCCGTAATGGAGTTGTAGTGAACTGCGGCCCGCTCCTCGTCGCTCAGCGACCGGTACCGCTCCGCCAATATCGAGTCGCTATCGATGTCCGCACCCTTCAGGGCAAGGAACAGGCGTATGCGCAGTGCTTGGTCGCGATAGCTCTCCACCACGCTGCCGGCAGTGTTGTCGCGGAGATCAGCTTCCACGATGTCCAGAAATGATCCTCTGAGCTGCATCCAGCGACAAACTGTAGCAGCACACGCGAAGCTGAAGAAAGACCCTCTCCGGGGGCGCTCTCCTCAAAATGTCGCCGGGATCTCGCCCGCTCGCTGCCGGCAGCGATAGCACACCCCTATCAGGCGTACCGCCTTGACGTTCAAGCCGCCCAACGCGATCGACAGCGCCTTGTCGAAGGTGGGGTGCTGACGGTGAGTCCCGCACCGCTCGCACCAGTGCCAGATCGACCGCCCCCTGCGGTGGATTGCCGCCGGCATCGCTCGATAGCAAATCTCGGACCGTGAGTCCGTCAGCAATACCAAACGCTCTACCTCCCCGGCCGCCATCCTCCGCTGCAGCACCGCCAGGACGTGCTGTTTCGTCGCCCCTGTACGCTCCACGAGCCAGCGCACCGTCCGCGGACCGGAGAGCAACTCCACGTTGATCGCCTGCGCCTTTGTCGCCGTCATGGAGCAGAGACTCGCCACTACCGTTGCCCCAGGTCAAATCTGGTCCAATCGCTCCTCATACTGCCCGTCATGGCCTCGACATCGCCTTGACCTTGGCAACACCGCCGCCTCGTGCCGTCCCCGAGCGCCGAAGTGCCCGCTGGCGAGTTCCGATAGGACGGCAGCACCCGATCGGGGGTATCCCCAGCGTCTCCAAGGCCTGATGTTGTTGCAGAAATCATGCGCGCGCGCGGGCGTTTTCGCCCTAGACCCGCGGGTCGCCCCTCTCCCCGCGGATGGTCGAGTTGCGGTCCGTGATCGGCCTCGTTTTGGCCATGACTGGGGGTGGATGCTTCACCGGGGTGAAGTATGATCCCGAGGGATGAGCGGGACGAAGACGGACGCGGTGTGGGCGCTGCTGCGCACGGGAGCGCGCACCGTCGGGGAGCTGGTGCAGGCGAGCGGGGCGACGAAGCGGCACGTGCTCGCGACGCTGCGCGCCGGCGTGGACGAGGACGAGATCGAGCGCATCGAGTTGGTGAGAGGCGGTCCTCTCTACCGGGCCACGCCAGCGGATCCGCCGCTGAAGTCGGTGTGGCTTGAGTGCTCTTGGTGCAAGCGCGCGATCGACTTGTCACAGGAGATCGAGCTGTCGGAGCTCTGTAGGTTCTCGTCGGCCCTCGGGGAGCACCTCGTCAACGAGTACCGTCTGGTCGGCTGGTGCGAGCGCTGTCTCAGCGATGACACTGGCGAGTAGCCGCCCCACCCCAGTGCCGAGCTGGGCGGCGAACCTGCCGGAGCTGGCCGACGCGCCGTCGTGCTGCGGGCGAGCTGCCGCCGCTGGGGTCGGGCCGGGCGTGTCGGTGCCGCTGCGGTGAGCGGGTCGACGCGCCGCGCACTCTGGCCGGGATGCGTCGCTGGTCGCGTTGGCTTGGCGCATCCGTTCTCCGAAGGGAGCCGCCCGGAGCCGCCCCCCCCGTCCAGGGGGGAGGGGGCGGTGCAGGGTGGCGGTAGTAGAAATCTACGTGTAGCGCCAGTAGGGCTAGCGCCCCTGGCGCTACGTAGATCCTACGGGGGGCGTTTGTCGCCCTGTCCTCGAACGTTTGTCGCCCTGTCCTCGAACGTTTGTCGCCCTGTCCTCGAACGTTTGTCGCCCTGTCCTCGAACGCCTCATTTGAAGTGATCCAGCAGCGGCGAGCTGCTCCACTCACCGGCAGCAGCCTTACCTGCCGCCTCGATCCCGCGAGCCGTGGAGCGGAAGCCGATCGTCCGCGGCCGGCTTCCGCTTTTCTTCCCGCGACTCGGCGACACCCGAAATTCCACGGTGTCACCGTTCCCCGCCTCGCCAAGCTTCGTGTAGTGGGCGTCGATCAGGCCCTCCGCTATCCTGTCGAAGCGCCGCAGTGCCCGATCGTTTCGCCCCTTCGCAGTCCGGTCCCAACGCTGCCCAAGGAGGCGTTGCAACGCCTCCTTCCAAGGCATGTCCACCCACGGGCCGGGTCCCCCGCGCCGCACCGGACGCAACAGCGCGGCCACGCCTTTCTCGCCGTCGAAGCTGCGCGCCAAGTGGTACTCGGCGGCCGTGACCAGGTGCGGGTACGCGTGATTCGTTCCCGCCCGCCGCGCGTGGTGATGCTCGGCGCTCAACGTGTATCCGCCCTGGTAGCCGTGAATGAACCAAGCCGCCTTTGAAATGATGCGCCGACCGTCTCCAAGCGGGTCCATGACGAAGTACCGCAGGAAGTCTACAAGCCCATTCTCATCGCGATAGTAGAGCCTAAGCCCGTCTCCTGCATCGGCCGCGTTCCGGAACCGCTTGTAGTCGCCCCGATCCTCTCTCGGCTTGCGGGGCGCGCCGTCCCCGTCGGTCACGAGCACCCTGGCCCCAGACTCGTCGTCCCAGATGATCGGGTGCGGGCTCGCGTACGTCACCCATCCGATGATCCGCAGGTCGTGAAACACCGACTTCCGATAGTCCACACCGTCCCGGCTGCGCGTCGGGTCAGCGTCCTTGGCCGCAAGCTGATGCTGCGCAACCACGATGAGGGGCGCATCCCTCGGATCCTGCGGAAAGCGCGTTACGCCCTGCATGACAAGCTGCCCCTGATCGTCCGTCAGTCCGTCATCGAACAGCGGATGCCCGTCGTGGTAAACCCATCGCCGCGTTTGCGCTGCCTCCAAGCGCGTAGACAACGGCTCGTGATCAACCTCGATCGCGTCCAAAGAGACATCAGCGGGCCTCAGTGTTCGGAGGGTCATCTCCGATGCAGCGTAGGGGAGACGCACGGAACCCCCAGCGGTCCGCGCCTTCGCGTCGTTGAGCGCCACTGCCCGGTCGATCTGCTGCCACGCGACCACCCAGGGCGCGAGCGGGTGACGCGGGCGCGCTCCGGTCGCCATGGCGGAGCGCCACACGAGGTGTGACAGTTCGGCCGGCTGGCCGTCGCCTCGCTCGACGAGTAGGGCTGTGGCTGCGGCCATCCCGCCGGGGGTGCTCAGGCGCGTAACATCGTCGGGCGACCAGGACGGCGAGTGCACCGGCCCGTCGGCGCCGGCCAAGTCCAGCACAAAGCGGAAGTGTGGCAGGCCGTCGTCTCCGATGAGCAGGTGGTCACGGTCGAAGCTGAACGGCTCGCCGCTGTCGTCCAGGGCTTGCGCTATGTCGCGCAGGATCCCGGCGGCCGTGAAGCGGCACAACTGCGCCAGCTTCTCGGGGCAGTCGTCGTTCCTCCAGGAGACCAGCTCCGCGAACGTGGGGATACGCGCGTCCTCGCCGCCCTCGATGCGGGCGAGCAGCGCCAGGGCCGAATCGTCCCACGTTGAGCAGTCGGCAAGCTTCGCCCGAAGCGCCGCCGCGTCGACAGTCTGCGCGGGCGGCTGCGCGGGTTCCGATCGGCTGGCCTTGATGGGCGGCCGTTTCGGCGGGCGGTGGGACTGTTCGGCCGCCTCGCGCTCGGCTCGCTCGCGGCGCAGCCGCTCCCGCTGGCGGTCGCCTACCCGGTAGCCGGGCGGATCGTCCGGGCTCCTGAAGAACGCCCCCGCCGAGTCGTCGGGCGGATCGTCCGCGCTCGGGGGCGGCGACGGGTCGGCCGCCTTCGGGGCGGCCGTGCGCTCGGCTTCCGCGGCTTTGGCTTCGCGTCGCTCTTTCAAGCGGCGCCGGTCCCGGACAGCATCCTCGTAGTGCGGTCTCATGCCCTCGCGGTGCTCTTCGTCGGGATAGTCCGACTGCAGGCGGCGCTCAACGTCGGCCTGTTCGGCCTCGGTCAACTGCGAGCGGTCGGCGGCGTCGTTCATGGTGTCCCCTCCCAGGCGTGCCCCTCGGCACACTGGCCCGGTGCCCAGGAGGGGGCAAAGGCGGTCGGGCTCATGACTTCCCGCACCACACACCGGGCCAGGTCCCGAAGAACGCCGCCACCGTAGCGCACCGGCCGTCCAGGCGTCGAACCGGGAACGGCGCCGGATTCGGCGGGGTGCCCCGGTCAGCAGTCGCGCGTGCTGCGGAACCGGCCCGACGGCGGCGCGGCATCGTCGATCGCCCGCGCGATCGCACACAGCGCCCGTTCAAGCCCGGCGGTGCCGCGCAGGTACACCCGAAAGCCGTTGTCCATCCCATGCAGCGCCTCGGCAACCTCGCCAAGCTCGCGGGTCGCGGCTTGGTCCCACTCGACCGGCACCGTCCGCAGCTCGGGCCGACTCGGCAGGGCTTCAATCGTGCCGTAGGTGCCGCGTTGCGGGCGGGACTGCACCGGCCGCGCGTCGAAGCCGACCGGCGCCGTTGCTGGCGGGCGCGGCCGTCGCCAGGGTCAGCGCATCCACCAGGCGGCCCAGGTGCACCACGGCCACGGTGCCAAGTGTCAGCGACCAGGCGCCGGCTACTACCAGCGCCGCGAGCATGAATCGTTGCGTCTTCATGCCGCCGGATCATCGGCCGCCGTCGGCCCGGCCCGGAACCGGCCGCCGCTCGCGCGTGGCGTAGCCCAGGGCTTGCGCAACCGACCGCCGGGGTATTCCCATGCACCGGGACGGCCCGGAAAACCGCTCAGGCGCAATCCTCGCGCGTCGGTTTCGCCGGCGGCGAGCTCGAACCCGGCCGGGCCCGGTTTGCCAGCGCCTCACGCCAGCGCCCAGGACGGCGCCGCGGGCATCTCCGACGGGCCGAGCTCGCGGGCGACCACCTGCAGCGCCAGGCGGGCCGCCTCGGCCTCGCGCAGCTCCGGGCCGCCGATCGGGTGATACCTCGGGGGCGTGCCCTTCGGCCCGTAGATCCCGAGCCGCCATCGCCCCGGCGGCGCGAGCAGGCAGACGGTGCGGCCGTTGCGCTCCAGCCACAGCCGCCCGCGGTGCGATCGCTTCCAGCCGGGCGGGGCCAGCGGTCCATGAGGGGCGTGCATTCGTCAGTTCCTCGAGCTCGATCACATGGCCGCCGTCGGATGCGGCGCTGCGGTAGCTCCGGCGATCGCTCATGCGGCTGGCTTGCTACCGGCGGCCGTCCCGCTGTTCGACCGCCTGCGCTGGCGCTCCTTGCGGAGCGCTTCCTTCAACGGGCCGAGCCCGCGCGAGACGGCCTCCCGTACCACCGCGGCGGCCGTGGTGCCGTGGGTCTTGGCGAGCGCTCTCAGGTCCGCCGCCACGTCCGCCGCCAGCGGCACGGTGATGCGCTCCGGATAGCGCTTATCGTCGAAAATCGACATGCTTTTACCCTCTCCAGCGTGAATCTATGTCTTCACCATCATAGACTTTACGTCCTACGCATGTCTACATCAGGAGAGTGCTGAAGACCGCTTTGAGAAAGCGGATCGACGGGCTGACGAGCCCGTCTGAATATCCGATAATGGCACTTATACCCCATGATTGATTCGCCCGTGATCCCCGCACCATCCTTCGCCGCCTCCACCGCCCCGCAGGTGGCCACCGCGCATCCGTCCGCCGAGTCGTCCGTGCCCGCCGCGCGCCTCTCCGATGCCGAGCAGGACCGCATCGCGCAGGCGCTCGATGCCGCCTTGGCCGACAACACCCGCCGCCAGTACGCCAGCGCGTGGCGTGTCTTCACCCGCTGGGCTGCCGACCATGGCCACCCGGCACTGCCGTCCACTCCGGAAGCGGTCGCCGCCTACCTCGTCCATCGCGTCGACCAGGGTGCCGCTCCGTCGACCGTCCGGACCGCCCGTGCGGCGATCGGCGCAGCTCACCGGGACGCCGGACTTGCGGATCCCGGTGCGCATGACGGCGTGCGCCGCACGCTCAAGGGCCTGTGCCGGCTGGCAGCCGGTCGGGGCCGCGGCCAGGCAGCGCCGCTCACCGCCGCCGGGCTCGCGGCCATCCTCGACACCGCCGATCAGCCCAGGCGCCGCGGCCGCGGGTGGGAGTCCGAGGGAGTCGCTGCAGCTCGCGCCGCCGTCGACAAGGCAATCGCCAGTCTGCTGTTTCAGGGTGGGCTGCGCCGATCGGAGGCGGCGGCGCTCACGTGGGCCGATGTGACGCGCGCCGCCGACGGCGAGGGCGTGCGGGTGCGGGTCCGACGCTCGAAGACGGACCAGGAAGGCGAGCGGGCCGACGTCCGCTACCTCAAGGACCGCGCCGCCGCGGCCGTGTGGGCGCTTCGCGGGCCGTCCCCCGACGACGATGCCCCGGTGCTCGGCGGCCTCGTCGGGGATTCGGTCGCCCGCCGCCTCACCGACGCCGCCAGGGCCGCCGGCATCGAGGAGCGCCTGACCGGCCACAGCGGGCGCGTCGGGCTGGCCTCGGAGCTCACCGCGCGCGGAGCGTCGACCACCGAGACGATGCTCGCCGGCGGCTGGCAGACTGCCCGCATGGTCGCCCACTACAGCGCCGGCGCCGCCGCGGAGCTCGGCGCCGTCGCCAAGTACCTGTGACGCGCATCCTCGCCGCCGGGGGCCGAGACGACACCGCCCCCGGCCCGAAAATCTATGCCAGCGAGGCGCTGGGCAGCGCAGAGCGCGCCGAATCTCCCGAGGGGGTACCGGTACACCACTTCGCTCCCGGAAACGCCGTGACGGGCCTCTATGAGCGCGGACAGATTCTCAAGAGAAGGCCTGATCCATCCGCTTCGACGTGTCGACCGCGCGAGGTCGAGTCGCACGTGGCGCCGGCATGAATGCCCGGCGGCGGCGCAAGGGCGAGCTGCCCGCGGCGAGCTGGCGTCGGTTCCAGAAACGGGGGGAGCCTTTTCGCTGGCTGCTGGTGGTGCCCGAGGACGTGGCAGCCGGCGAGCGCGTCATGGTCGAGGACCGCCACGGCAACCGAAAGCCTCACGTCGCTGGTGACGACGTGGGCGGGGTGTTCGTGGCGACGTACGGACCGAACGCCGGCAAGCGGGTGCGCATGGTCGCGCCGGTCGAGCCCGGCGAGTCGGAGGCGGCCCGCAAGGACGCGGCCCGCGATGATCCCGACTGCCCGGACGAGCTGCTGCCGCGCCGACGCCGGCGTGGGGAGTCGCAGCGATGACCGACTTGGCGACCGAGAGCTGCCGGCGATCGCCGATCCCCGGCGGTCAGCACTGTTGGCTGCGGTCGGTGCGCCTGGACGGCCCGGCCGTCTGCAACTGGTGCGGTACGACGGCGGATCCCGTCGAGGACCTGGGCGACCCGCCACCACCGCGACGGCGCAAGCGAGCTGCTGGCGAGCCCGACTCGTCCGGCGACCTGTTCAGCCCGGAGGGGGATGCATGAGCGAGTGCGACCCGCTCACCGAAGACGAGCGGCAAGAGATCGAGCGCCACCTGCAGCGGGATCCGGACGCCGACCGCGCCCTGCTCAAGGACGCTATACGACGGCGCCGCGGCCGGGACCACCCGGAGGCCGAGCGGATCCGGGAGGATCAGCGCGCCGCACTGGGCGAGCCCGAGGCGATCAAGGCCAAGCTGCAGCGCTTGCGGGACAATCCGCCGCCAGCGCCGACGCGGCCCGACGACGACCGCCCGGAGCCTGAGCCGCCGCCGGTGACGTCACCGGCCGAACTGGAGCAGGCGGCGACCGTGCTGGCCCACGTTGCGTCGCGACAACGGGCCGCCCCGCTTACCGTGGAGCCCGAGACACGCGCCGACCGTCGAATCCTGCCGGCGCTACAAGTTGTTGGTCCGGCCCCGGAGCGGGAACGGGGAATACTGTTCGGCGGACTCGTCGACGATCGGCCGCGAACGGCAGACCTGACGCTGTTCCCCGCCATGGAGCCGGAGCGTCACCGCGTGCCGATCCTGGAGATCGTCGACGCCGCCGGCGCGCCGCTGCGGTCACGGGGCAGGGGTGCGCCGATCGAGGCCCGCTTGCTCGTGCGTGGCGGGCTGTTGATGATCCGTCCCGAGGATCGTGGGCACCCGATAGTGCGGATCGCGGTCACCGTCGGCGAGCTGCTCGACGGACTCTACCCGACCGCCGGTCGCGCGCGGGGCGAATGGCGACGGATCGCGGAGAACTGGCCGAAGACTGAGGCGGCGCTACGGCGTGTCCACAACTACACGGTGACGAGCACGACCGGCGGTCGGTGGTTCCCGATGACGCTGCGTGAGCTTCCGGCGCTTGGCCTGCCGGCGGCCGATGATCTGGTGGTGCTGGACTTGGCGCCGCCGCCTGGTGCCAAAACCGGCCCATCCATCGACTTGCCGGCGCTCGACGACATGGGAGTTACCAGCGGCCCGCGATGGCGCGCCTACATCGCAGGCCGTTCGCTGCTGTGGCTGCCCGGCAAGACACGCCGCCCTGTGCCGCGCACGCGCAGCCGGTTTGGTTGGAGTGCCGACCCCGAGGACTATCCGGTGCTGACGCTGGCCGACCTGCGCCGCTTGGCCTTCGGCGACAGCGACGCGAAGAACCGGACACGGGCCTCTATCGTCGCAGCCTGGGAGGACCTGCCGGACGTGCTCGCGGTGCCCCACCAGATCGACCCGCGCACCGGCATCCGCGGCTATCGGCTGCTCCCGATCGAGGCCGAACAGGCGATCCAGCGCCTGCGCGACCGGGCGGTGTTCCAGCGACGCAACCGGGGAGTATAGCGACGCAACCGGGGAGTATAGCGACGCAACCGGGGAGTATAGCGACGCAACCGGGGAGTCCCTCTGACGTAACCGGGGAGCCGCCACCGAGGCCGTTCCTTGCTGCACAAGAACTTGCGACGTTTTCCACAGGAGCCCAATGCGCGCGCGTGTGATACCCGATACCGAATAGGGTAGGGGCGCGCCCTCCCGACGCCGACCCTACCCCCTTCGGGGGTCGGCTCTGGTCGGGCGCCCCAAACCCGGCGCCGTGAGCTTCAATGAGGCCCGCCAGCTTCGGCCGGCGGGAGCACCCAAGCCTACCCTGACCCTGACTCCGACCAAGCGTTGACCGCGCATGCAGCGGCGCGAGCTGGTGACGCCGTGGCGATCGACGGGCGCCACCAGGGAGTGATAATTTCCCTCCGGCAATGAGCAACAATGCAGACAACGATTGGAGTCCGCGCGCAGAGTTCTCCGCGACCGTGACGGAAGGCTCGCCCGACACCCAGCCGCCAATTCTCGAAATCGTCCAGAACGACCGCCCCACGCTTCCAGACGGCCGAACGGTCGACATCTACCTGTTCCTCCAGTACCAGGACGATTATCGGACTGAGGAGGGCTACCTACGATGCTTAAATCGTGCGGAGCAGGTGAGCGGCCTCCTCAACGACGCGATCAGATCCATCGGTCTCAGAGCGTACCGCCCCGGAGAACCCGTCACAGGCGCGAGTAGCACGGGCTGACCCGACCGGGCCAAAGGAACTCTGCCCCCGTGGACTATCTCTCTCCGCTTGGAGACAGGATGGCGGACTCCTGATGGACCTCAGAGTCCCCTCCGCTTATGCAGCACGGCGGCCGTCAGACCACCTATCACATCACTGCTCCTACAACGGCAAACGGCAGCGTAGCCGCGACGGCTCCGAATCCGCCGGCGATCCCCATGCCGGAACCGATCAACAACCCGAGTACACCGCCGCCTACGGTGCCAACTGCAGCCTTGATTTTGCGCGCCGACGAACGGCGGATCGCCGCCGGTGTCTACCCCGGAGGCCGACGCATGACCTTCAGCGGCAGGCGATTACCTTTGGATAGGTCATGTCATACTCACCTTCCGGTTCGGAATTCTTGGATATTCGAGTAGGCATGCCGCCGCTCTCCGGCGGTGCGCCTGTAACCGCGCCAGTACGCTAGGAACTCATCTTCCGATGTGAAGACGCCCCTGCCCGCGGCGAAATCGTCAAGCGTTCCCCGAATGCTGCCGATGTTCGCCGTGTTCCCGCTCCCGGCCTTGTCACCGGCTACGCGCCATTTTTCCTGCATGAACACTTCAACATCGTCGAACGGGATAGGCACGTCCTGTAGCGTCTCGAACGAATAGATCGCATCGGCCCGACTGCGCTTGTCTTCGGTGCGCTGATAGACGAAGCCGATGACCCAATGATCCCGATAATCGCTGTGCGGGAACACGATATTCTTGGTCTCGGTCTCCGGATGAATGTAGCTGGTATAGCTGCCCATCGTGAAATCGATCATCGCCTGCGGGTGCTTTCGGTAGGTCGATTTCACGTCAATCGCAATCTTCGCTCGGTCACTCTCATGGCGCATCAGCGTGAAGTCGGGATAGTGATTCTGCTTCTCCGGCTCAATCAGCGTTAGGCCCGCAGCGCGCGCATACGAAGCGACGGCTTGGCGGGCGACAATCTCGAACAGCGTGCTGATAACTTTTGTATCGGAGCCGAGCGGGTAAACGCGCGCCCGACGGTCGACGACACCGCACAAGGTATAGCCGTTCTGTACCTCTGCCAGCGCCCGGAGGATGGACTCCTTCATCCGGCGACCAGAGCTTCCGTCATGCCATTGCGCAGACTCTCGGTTGAGCCGAGGTAATAGAAATGCGAAAAGGTCTTGATCTCATAGTCTGCAAAGGCTTCATGCAGCCGGTCGTTTCGCCGGTACTTGTTTTCCGACCACATGGAATACAGGAACGGACAAGGTAGCGCTTTCAACCGGGCTTCGAGCTGGGTCGCGTCTTCGTCAGTCCATGCGTTGAAATAGTCGGTATAGCGACCGGCATAGGGTGGGTCGCAGTACACGAAATCGCCGACCTGCGTTTCGCCCAAGACATCCGACCAATCGGCACACACGAAATCCCATGACTTGCCTGCTATTGCCTCGGCAGTACGCTGCACCTGGTTGCATATTTTCGTGACGTAGGCAGGGCGATAACGCTCCGGTTTTCGGCAGAACGGCGTGTTGAATCGCCCGCGCTTGTTGAAGCGCATCAGGCCGTTGAAGCACGCTCGGTTCAGGAACAGAAAGTCATGTGGATCGTGCCGGTCGTTAAATCGCTCCCGCACGCGGTAGTAGTGATCTTCTCCATCCCGCAAAAGAAGGGTGCCCTCGCGCTCTAGAAACGTCCGTACCGTGGTGGCGGTGACGGTTTCGGCCTGTATGGCGCTGTAGAAGCCAATCAAATGCGGGTTTCTATCGCTCAACAGTGCGCGCTTAGGAACGATATTCAGCGGCACAACGGCCGAACCGACGAAAGGTTCGATCCAGCGACCGGGACCGTTCCAATCGGTACTGGCCCGGATGTACGGGATTGCCTTTGTCTTGATGCCCTGAATTTTTAGAGGCGGCGCATGAACGGCGTTCATGCGATCAAGTCCCGATACCGGAGTTGCTTGCCTATCATGACTTGTGTGCATCCGGGCCTTGTGGAGGCTGTCGGTTATCGCTCATGGCGTTCAGGTCGCGGCTGACGTACGCTTGGCCAGCCACGTACTCGCCTACCGTGTGGCGGACGGTCTCGCGGTTCGGCATTCCGGTGTACCCTCCGTGATCGTCAGTGTAGAGGACGGTCGCCTCGGCGGCGGCTACTACTCAGCCGGCAGGGGAGAGGGCGGAGGACTCCCAGGGAGGAGGGCGCCACACCCCCTTTTTTCGCCCGATCGTTCATTCCCCTGCCGGGGAGTATAGGTGACTTTACCTGACGTCGGGTAGGGCGATTCCTCGACGGACGAGCCGCAAGGCGAAGTGCCTACCGACGACGGCGAAGAGCATGAGCATGGTTGGCTCCATCTTCTTACCTGTGTACAAGCGAGCTGGACTGACAGCACCCGTGTCGCTTCACTGGCGGCGTCTGCCGCCAACCCGCTCCATATGCGTGCGTAAAGGTGGCCCCGTTCTCGGGGAAGGGTCAACAAACACGCCCCACCGGCTCCCCGATACCCGCCTTTCGGCGCGTGATAGGCTCCACGCCCCATGAGCGACGGTGCGGTGATCGTGGCAATGGCAATCGCCGGGGTGGGCGTCGGGCTTCTCGGCGTGCTGGTTCCGCTGCTGCTGACCCTTGGTCGCCGCATCGACGCCGTGGCGACCGACTTGGCGGCGACGTGGCCGACGTGCGCCGTGACGTGGCGGAAGTGCGCCGCGACCTGCGCGACCTGGGCGAGCGGGTGGCGCGCATCGAGGGGGCGCTGACCGGCCCGTGGCGCATACAGGCGATCGGGGAGTCGGCCGCATGAGCGACGCGGACAGAGATGAAGACATCCGCGTCGTGTCCTGGAACATCGCCCGCAGGAACGAGCCGTGGCGCTGGCTGGTCCGTATGGCCGCCGAGGGCGCGGCAGACGTGGCACTACTGCAGGAGGCCGGATCGCCGCCCGGCGACGTGATCGACGTGATCGAGTACGAGGACAACGTGTTCTGGACCCGGCACCTCTACGACCGGTGGCCGTTGGTGGTCCGCCTGTCGGATCGCGTGCGAGTGGAGCCGTATCGGCAGGTTCCACCGATCGGCATGCTGCCGGACGACGCGATCGGGGTAAGCGGGATCGGCACGATCGCGGCGGCCAAGGTGACGCCGATAGCTGAACCAGAGAGCGCATTCACGGCCGTCTCCATGTATGCGCGCTGGATGGCCCCGCATCCGCACACGGGGAGCACCTGGAGCGTGGGCATGCCGGACGTGTCAGCGCACCGGATTCTGTCTGACCTGTCCGCGTTCATCGGACATGACGACCCGGCGCGTCACCGCATCCTGGCGGCCGGCGACCTGAACAGCGCGTATGGCGCCCTTGAAAGGCGCACCAAGTCCCTCGTGAGGCGTGAGCGCAGCGTGTGGCAGCGCTTCGAGGCGCTGGGTCTGGAGCTGGTCGGACCGCAGTACCCGAACGGCCGGCAAGCATCCGAGCCGCAGTCGTATCTGCCGAGTGACACGCGGAACGTGCCGACGTTCCAAAGCATTCAGCTTGACTACGTGTTCGCGTCGCGCGGGTTCCATCAGTCGGTGACGGCATCGGCGCTCAACGAAGAAGCTGAGTGGGGGCCGAGTGACCACTGCCGGGTGATCGCGTCCGTGGCGCTTGCCTGACCCCTTCCAAACTCCACGCCCTCATTGAGCGACGGAGCCGTCCTGATGCCTCCTGAAGGAAGGTTGTGACTTGACCCCTGTCGTCTTGAGAGCTTATTCAATGAAATCATGAAATTCCCGAGGATCATAACTCCGCTCGACCGGGAGGGAGAGATTTACGTTCAGACAGGTGAACATGCCGGAGACCCCGCGCTTGTACTCGGCCCGGAGAGTATCGCCTACAGGCCCAAGGGGAGCGCCACCGACACGCAGTACGTCGTCAAGTGGGATGACGTGGAACAGATGTTCAAGCGCCGGACCGAGGACGAGTCGTCGGAGAGCGCGAGCCAGGACACGCCGGCGGTCTGACGAACCGCAGGCCGAAGCGGACGCTACCTCGTGCGCGCCATCGCGCACCATGGCGTTGATCGACCCGTCGCCGTCTCCCATCGCGTTCTCGAACGCTCCATAGTCAACATCATCCTCGACCGCGTCGTGTGTCCGCCCGAATCTCGCCGCATCGACGCCGTGGCGACCGACTTGGGGGCGACCCGGACGGAGCTTCGCGGCGACGTGTGGCCGACGTGCGCCGTGACGTGGCGGAAGTGCGCCGGGATCTGCGCGACCTGGGCGAGCGGGTCGCGCGCATCGAGGGCGCGTTGACCGGCCCCTGGCGCGCGCCGACGAACGGCGGATCCCCGCCGGTGTCCACTTCGGAGGCCGACGCATAAGACTCGGCGGCATGAGAGATCCTTACCCCCTTGGCGCGTGCCGTGCACCGGCCCTACTGTCCGCGGCATGAGTGAACCGAAACCCCCGCTCGTCGCCCTGCAGAAAGCCGCCAAGGCACTGCACCGAGAAGCCAACGCGCTCGTTGTGGACAGCCTGAGAAGCAGACACATCGATGCCTTGCACCGGGCCGCTGGCAACCTCATTGAGATCGCCGCCAACCTCGCGTGGCTCGGCTACCCCGAGCGCATCCTCGATCCTTTGGAACGCACCGCCGACGTCCTCGGGAAACTCAGCTTGTCAGACGTGGACGACGACAACGGGAGCGTCATGACCGCCACCGCCGACGCCCTGGAGGCAACCGGCGAGGCGCTCTACGAATGCCCTGCGGACAAGGAGAAGCTAGGCAAAATTGGTTTTGTCCGTGGAGGAGGGATTCAGCCGGCGAGGGATGGGATCCAACACTCACTGACCAAAATCGCCAAAGCCCTGCGAACCCAAGCATCCGCCGACGCCCCGAAGGTTCACATCGAAGCCCTCGAAAACGCCGCCAATGAGATCCAGACGATGCTCGCCGCCGTGGCGAAGGTCAGAAAAGGAGCAAGCCTGACCGACTGCCGATAACGGTATCTATCCGCACCGCACCAGTGCGGCTCTCCGTCCAGCCCCGCCAGCGGGGGCTTCCCGTCCAGGATTCAGCGCCGCCTGGCCTTTCGACCACGCCACGCCCCCCGCGCTACCGTCGCCGCCCATGGCAGACCTCATCCCGCTCGGCGAACTCACCGAGCGCGCCCAGACCGCCTCGGCCATCACCGACCCCGCCGAACGCCGCGTGGAGCTGCACGCCATCTACGGCACGCTCACCGAATACCGCCTGGCGATCATCGAGCAGCACCTGAGCATCGTTCACCCCGGCCTCGACGAGCTGCTGCAGGCCCTGCGCGAGCTCAACGCGAGCTTCGCCACGCTGACGCGCTGACCGCCGCCGCCCGGCACCGCTGAGACGCGCGAGGATTGCAACTCGCGGTGCTGCCGGGCCGTGGTGGTGCATGGGTACCCCGGCGGGCGGTTGCGCAAGCCCTGGGCGGCCCACGCGCGAGCGGCGGCCGGTTCCGGGCGCATCGAGCACGCCCGGGCGCGGCACGCCCGATCCAACGCCGATGGCTGACCCTGTATGCTGCGCGGCGCCATGACGAAGAAGCCTGCCGCCGCCGCGGTGCTGACCCTTGCGTTCCTGCTGGCCGTCGCCAGTGCCGAGGCCCTGCCCGACTGCCTGCCCGACTGCAGGGGCGCAGACTTGCGCGGCGGCTTGCACCTGGCTGGCGCCGACCTGAGCAACGCCGATTTCCTGTACTTCCTCGGCGCAGACTTGCGCGGCGGGTCGCTGATGGGTGCGGACCTGCGCGAGGCGGTGTTGAACGGCGCAGACTTGCGCGGGGCGGGGCTGTTAGGTGCGGATCTGCGCAAGTCGGGGCTGTTTGGTGCCGACCTGCGCGGCGCTTGGGTGGGCGTCAGGGACGCTCCGCTCGGACCTGCCGACCTGCGCGGCGCCATCCTGAACGGTGCCGACCTACGAGGGGCGGCGCTTTTGGCTGTGAACATGAGCGGGGCGCTGCTGATGGGTGCAGACTTGCGCGGGGCGGTGCTGAACGATGCAACCCTGAGCGACGCGAACCTTAGCGGCGCCGATCTGCGCGGGGCGCTGCTGCACGGGGCGGATCTGACCGGCACCGACCTGACCGGCGCCGACCTGCGCGGGGTAGAGGGATGCGACGTGTCCGGGCGCCTGCCCGGATGCGGCAGATAGATACCCCCGCAAGCCTCCCACCTGGGCGCCGCTGGCGGATCCGCGAAGCGCCCTGCAGAACGGGATCCCGCCGCGATCGCGCCGACGGCCGCGCACCTGGTCACCCGATCGGGCGCGTCGGTGGGAAGCGCGCCCGTGATTCCGGGCCCTGGAACGGGCGCCGCTCCCACCGAAAAGGACCGTCTGTAGGCGGTTCCCACGCCCGCCGCGGCGCGGACCTGGCCGACGTCGAGCTGCTGCAGGGGCGGTAGGGACGTCGAGCTCAACGCCGATGGTGGGAAGCGCGGGCGCATGGCGCGCCGTTCATCGGCGGTTTCTTCCCACCTTGGAGGCCGTCAGTGCACCACATATCAGTGCTCCTACACCGGCAAACGGCAGCGTAGCCGCGACGGCTCCGAATCCGCCGGCGATCCCCATGTCGGAACCGATCAACGCGCCGAGTACACCGCCGCCTACGGCGCCGACCGCAACCTTGATCGTTCCCAGGATCCTCGCCCGCCGCGGCAGCTTCATCACGTGCGCGACAGCGAACAGCACCACCACGGTTGCGCTTACGTAAAGCCAGCTCATCGGCAGGTTCTTTTCATGCAAAAGCGCGCGCCCGCCGGGGCCAACGGCTACACCGGCGGGCGCACTTCTACTTCACAGAGAACGCTACATTCGCGCCCCCATCGGACGGAGGAAGTCTACCACCGCACGCACGATGCCAGGGATAGGCCCCCTTTCATCGCCCGCCAATGGTGCTCTACCATCCCCACCGGGAGGGGAACCCGCATGGACGTGGCCGTGTTGTGTGCCCTGGTACTTCTGATCGCTTGGTGGTCCTGGATCGAGCGCGCCCGCAAGCGCCGCGACCACGAAATCCACCGCTGGCCCGGCCGTCTGGACGGCCCGCGATGAGCCGCCCCCTGCCGCTCCCCGCCGCCGCCGCGGTCGCTGCCGCGGTGGCCGCCGCGTTCGACGGCAAGCCGGCGGCGGCGCTCTCACACGGGCTGCGGATGGCCGCCAGCGGCGGCGACCCGAGGATCGCCTGGGGCTGGCTGACGGTCGGCCTGGCGCGCACCGCCGGCTGCATGGCGCAGCAGCGGGCGGCCACCGCCCACCGCGAGCTGGCCGCCCGCATGAGCCCCGCGCAGCTCGCCGGCGCCGTGCGCATGCTCGGGCTCAGCGTCCAGCACCACGTCGCGCACGTCGCCGCCGGCGCGCCACGGTGAGCTCGCGCATGCAGCAGTCCACCCTCGAACTGCCCGGACTGCCGCCCGAGAGCGGCCCCGCCCGCCAGCTCCCTCTCGCCCTGAACGCGCCGGCCGCCGCGGCGGCGAGCGACGGTCTCCCCCCCGATCGGCCGCTCGCCGCCGACGACGGCGCTCCGGAGGTAGCAAGCTATCGTGATAGCTTCGACGACGAGCTATCCCCCGACGAGGACGGCCTGCGACGGCGCATCGCCGCCGCGGTCGCCGCCCTGGCGCCGGCCACCCGCCGCGCCTACGCCTCGGCCTCGGCCGTCTGGTCGCCGGGGGCCGGCGGGGCGCGGGGGCCCGCCGCTCACGAGCGCCGGGAGCTGCCCGCCTCGCCGGTCGACGTCGCCGACTTCCTCGAACACCGCCACGCCGAGGGGCTCTCGCCTGCCACCGTGCGCATGGCGCGCGCCGCGATCGCCAAG
>MKWU01001117.1_pt1 | contig 48321 bp, 34 predicted proteins | sample 809101 | NCBI WGS metagenome assembly MKWU01 (sample SAMN05860141, study PRJNA318959) | sponge metagenome | host: Aplysina aerophoba | place: Slovenia: Piran, Adriatic Sea, Gulf of Piran | collected 2013-05-07 | reverse complement strand
CAAGTTGCCGACAGCCTTGCACCTTGCGGCAAGTTCCGAGTGTGCCGGGCACCGCAACCGGCGTCGCTGGATGCGATGCTGGCTGCGCCGAAACGAGCAGATGAGCCGGTTTGCGAAGCCGAATGGAATTCCAACGGATCGCCCCTCGGCATGCATGCCACAAAATTCGGTTGCGTGAGCGTGACGGCCATTGGTCCAACGATGTTGGAGTCGGATGGGCATCCTTGGCAGAGCTCTCGCCGAGCTTGCTTCCAAGGCGACGAAGGAGGACGCCTCGGCGATTTTCCCAATCGAGCAAGGAAGATCATGGCCGGTGGCGACCAGGATGGGGAGCGGAAGCTGGGTGTGTTCAACCGCAAGCCGTCCCGAAGCAACAGAAAGGCGCTGCTTCCCGCAACGATGACAGGTGGAGCTCGCGCAACGCCTGCCGTGGTGTCGCTGTGACCAATCCGGTTACGTTGGTGCAGCCGGAAGTGCGCGTTGTCGTCTCCTTTGCAGCGTTCACCGATCTCCGTCGGACACGTCGCGGTTGGACATGCGAACCGGAACTGCCTACAAGATGCGCATGGTGCAACCCATTTCGGCCTGCAGTTCGCGCCAGGCGGAGGGCAGGCCCCGCCAAGAGTGCAGTCAGCCAGCGTTGAGAGCCCGGAGGCCATAGCAATGACCTTGACAGCTCGCCCAATCAGGGCAGTTCCGGTGGCCACGTTCCTCGCATTGCTGATCGCGCTTCAGCCCGCTGCATCCCAGGCAAGTTGCGCCGGCTGGAATACTGAAGATTTTTTCAGTGCCGCCACGCCGACTTCGGTAGAGCGATGCCTTGATGCCGGAGCGGACCTTCATGCCCGCGATTCGTACGGTCGGACCCCTCTTCACTTTGCGGCTGCGTTCAGCGAAGCTCCGGCTGTCGTGCAGGCTCTGCGCGCATTCCTTGGCGGCATTCCGGTGGTTTCCAGCGTGTTCAGCGCAGCGCCGACTGTCGTGCAGGCTCTGCTGGATGCCGGAGCGGACCCGAATGTGCGCGACGAGAGCGGTCGGACCCCTCTTCACTTTGCGGCTGCGTTCAGCGCAGCGCCGACAGTCGTGCAGTTCTTGCTGGATGCCGGAGCGGACCCGAATGTGCGCGACAAGGGCGGTCGGACCCCTCTCCACACTGCGGCTAGGTACAGCGCAGCACCGGCTGTCGTGCAGGCTCTGCTGGATGCCGGAGCGGACCCCTCAGCTCGTGATGATGAAGGAAAAGTGCCATTAGAGCATATTCCGGAAGATTCCCCGCTGCGTTCGACCGACGCATTGCTGGTCGCGCTTCAGCCCGCTGCATCCCAGGAAAGTTGCGACGAGTGGAATTCTCATGATTTTTTCCGTGCCGCCACACCGACTTCGGTAGAGCAATGCCTTGATGCCGGAGCGGACCTGAATGCCCGCGACGAGGACGGTCGGACCCCTCTTCACCATGCGGCTGCGTTCAGCGAAGCGCCGGCTGTCGTGCAGGCTCTGCTGGATGCCGGAGCGGATCCGAATGCCCGCAACAAGTACGGTTGGACCCCTCTCCACGCTGCGGCTGGGTACAGCGAAGCGCCGGCAGTCGTGCAGGCTCTGCTTGATGCCGGAGCGGACCCGAATGCCCGCGACATGGTCGGTCTGACCCCTCTCCACTTTGCGGCTGCTTACAGCGAAGCGCCGGCAGTCGTGCAGGCTCTGCTTGATGCCGGAGCGGATCCGTCAGCTCGTGATGATGCAGGAAAAGTGCCATTTGAGCGTATTCCAGAATACTCCCCGTTGCGTTCGACCGACGCATTGCTGATCGCGCTTCAGCCCGCTGCATCCAAGGAGAGTTGCGACGACTGGAATTCTCCTGCTTTTTTCCGTGCCGCCACGCCGACTTCGGTGGAGCGATGCCTTGATGCCGGAGCGGACATGCATGCCCGCGACGAGGACGGTCGGACCCTTCTTCACGTTGCGGCTAGGTACAGCGAAGAACCGGCTGTCGTGCAGGCTCTGCTGGATGCCGGAGCGGACCCGTCAGCTCGTGATGATGAAGGAAAAGTGCCATTAGAGCATATTCCAGAAGATTCCCCGCTGCGTTCGACCAACGCATTGCTGATCGCGCTTCAGCCCGCTGCATCCCAGGTTAGTTGCGACGACTGGAATTCTCATGATTTTTTCCGTGCCGCCACGCCGACTTCGGTAGAGCAATGCCTTGATGCCGGAACGGACCCGAATGTGCGCGGTGCGTACGGTCAGACCCCTCTTCACCATGCGGCTGGGTTCAGCGAAGCGCCGGCTGTCGTGCAGGCTCTGCTGGATGCCGGAGCGGACCTGAATGCCCGCGACGAGTATGGTCAGACTCCTCTTCACTTTGCAGCAGTTGTAAGCGATGCGCCTGCAGTCGTGCAGTACTTGCTGGATGCCGGAGCGGACCCGAATGCCCGCGACGAGGACGGTTCGACCCCTCTCCACGCTGCGGCTGGGTACAGCGAGGCGCCGGCGGTCGTGCAGGTTCTGCTGAATGCTGGAGCGGACCCGAATGTACGCGCCAAGGACGGTCGGACCCCTCTTCACCTTGCGGCATTAGAAAGCGAAGCGCCGGCAGTCGTGCAGGTTCTGCTGAATGCCGGGGCGGACCTCAATGCGCGCTCAGGGCACGGTTGGGCCCCTCTCCACGTTGCGGCTGGTCTCAGCAAAACGCCGGCAGTCGTGCAGGTTCTGCTGGATGGTGGAGCGGACCCGAATGTGCGCGCCAAGGACGGTTGGACCCCTCTTCACTTTGCGGCTAGGTTCAGCGAAGCGCCGGCAGTCGTGCAGTTCTTGCTTGATGCCGGAGCGGACCCGTCAGCTCGTGATGATGAAGGAAAAGTACCATTAGAGCATATTCCGGAAGATTCCCCGCTGCGTTCGACCGACGCATTGCTGGTCGCGCTTCAGCCCGCTGCATCCCAGGAAAGTTGCGACGACTGGAATTCTCGTGATTTTTTCCATGCCGCCACGCCGACTTCGGTAGAGCGATGCCTTGTTGCCGGAGCGAACCCGAATGTGCGCGATCGGTTCGGTCGGACCCCACTTCACAATGCGGCTTGGTTAAGTGAAGCACCGGCAGTCGTGCAGGTTTTGCTGAGTGCCGGAGCGGACCTGAATGCGGGCGACAAGAACGATTCTACCCCTCTTCACTTTGCGGCTAGGTTCAGCAAATCGCCGGCTGTCGTGCAGGTCCTGCTGGATGCCGGAGCGGACCCGAATGTGCGCGATCGGTTCGGTCGGCCCCCTCTTCACCTTGCAGCTAGGTTCAGCAAATCGCCGGCTGTCGTGCAGGCTCTGCTCGATGCCGGAGCGGACCCGTCAGTTCGTGATGATGAAGGAAAAGTGCCATTAGAGCATATTCCAGAAGATTCCCCGTTGCGTTCGACCGACGCATTGCTGATCGCGCTTCAGCCCGCTGCATCCAAGGAAAGTTGCGACGACTGGAATTCTCCTGCTTTTTTCCGTGCCGCCTCGCCAACTTCGGTAGAGCGATGCCTTGATGCCGGAGCGGACCTCAATGCCCGCGACGAGCGCGGTTTCACCCCTCTACACTTTGCCGCTTCAAACAGCGAAACGCCGGCTGTCGTGCAGTTCTTGCTTGATGCCGGAGCGGACCCGAATGCCCGGGACGAGGACGGTCGGACCCCTTTCCACGCTGCGGCTGCGTTCAGCGAAGCGCCGGCTGTCATGCAGATTTTGCTGGATGCCGGAGCGGACCCGAATGCACGCGACGGGGGCGGTTGGACCCCTCTACACTTTGCGGCTGAATTCAGCGAAGCGCCGGCTGTCGTGCAGGTTCTGCTGGATGCCGGAGCGGACCCGAACGGCCGTTACGAGGGCGGTTGGACCCCTCTTCACTCTGCGGCTGCTCTCAGCGAAGCGCCGGCTGTCGTGCAGGTTCTGCTGGATGCCGGAGCGGACCCGAATGCGCGCCATGTGGACGGTCGGACCCCTCTTCACATGGCGGTTGCTTACAGCGAAACGCCGGCAGTCGTGCAGGTTCTGCTGGATGCCGGAGCGGACCCGTCAGCTCGAGATGATGAAGGAAAAGTACCATTCGAGCATATTCCGGAAGATTCCCCGCTGCGTTCGACCGACGCATTGCTGATTGCGCTTCAGCCCGCTGCATCCCAGGAAAGTTGCGACGACTGGCATTCTCTTTATTATTTCGTTACCGCCACGCCAACTTCGGTGGAGCGATGCCTTGATGCCGGAGCGGACCTGCATGCCCGCGACGAGTATGGTCGGACCCCTCTCCACGCTGCGGCTGCGTTCAGCGAAGCGCCGGCTGTCATGCAGGTTCTGCTGGATGCCGGAGCGGACACGTCAGCTCGTGATGATGCAGGAAAGGTGCCATTTGAGCATATTCCGGAAGATTCCCCGCTGCGTTCGACCGACGCATTGCTGATTGCGCTTCAGCCCGCTGCATCCCAGGAGAATTGCGACGACTGGAATTCTCATGATTTTTTCCGTGCCGCCACGCCGACTTCGGTAGAGCAATGCCTTGATGCCGGAGCGGACCCGAATGTGCGCGGTGCGTACGGTCAGACCCCTCTTCACCATGCGGCTGGGTTCAGCAAGACGCCGGCTGTCGTGCAGGTTCTGCTGGATGCCGGAGCGGACCCGAATGCGCGCGCAGAGGGCGGTTGGACCGCTCTTCACTTTGCGGCTGCGTTCAGCGAGGCGCCGGTTGTTGTGCAGGTTCTGCTGGATGCCGGAACGGACCTGAATGTGCGCGGAGAGGACGGTCTGACCCCTCTCCACGCTGCGGCTGGGTTCAGCGAGGCGCCGGCTGTCGTGCAGGTTCTGCTGGATGCCGGAGCGGACCCGTCAGCTCTTGATGAGGAAGGAATGGTACCTTTTGAGCATATTCCGGAAGATTCTCCGCTGCGTTCGACTGACGCATTGCTGATCGCGCTTCAGCCCGCTGCATCCCAGGCAAGTTGCGACGACTGGAATTCTCATGATTTTTTCCGTGCCGCCACGCCGACTTCGGTAGAGCAATGCCTTGATGCCGGAGCGGACCCGAATGTGCGCGATGCGCACGGTCAGTCCCCTCTTCACTTTGCGGCTGCTCTCAGCGAAACGCCGGCTGTCGTGCAGGTTCTGCTGGATGCCGGAGCGGACCCGAATGTGCGCGAAGTGTACGGTCAGACCTCTCTTCACTTTGCGGCTGCTCTCAGCGAAACGCCGGCTGTCGTGCAGTACTTGCTGGATGCCGGAGCGGACCCGAATGTGCGCCAAGAGGACGGTTGGACTCCTCTCCACGCTGCGGCTGCGTTCAGCGAAACGCCGGCTGTCGTGCAGGTTCTGCTGGATGCCGGAGCGGACCCGTCAGCTCTTGATGAGGAAGGAAAGGTACCTCTTGAGCATATTCCAGAAGATTCCCCGCTGCGTTCGACCGACGCATTGCTGATCGCGCTTCAGCCCGCTGCATCCCAGGAAGGTTGCGGCGACTGGAATTCTGGTGATTTTTTCCGTGCCGCCACGCCGACTTCGGTAGAGCAATGCCTTGATGCCGGAGCGGACCTGAATGCCCGCGACGAGGATGGTCGGACCCCTCTTCACCATGCGGCTGCGGCCAGCAAAGCGCCTGCTGTCGTGCAGGCTCTGCTCGATGCCGGAGCGGACCCGTCAGCTCGTGATGATGAAGGAACAGCACCATTTGAGCATGTTCCAGAAGATTCCCCGCTGCGTTCGACCGACGTGTATTGGCGATTGAACGAGGGACGTTTCGAGTAGCTGCGGCGAGCGGCGAATTGCAGAATAGAACGGAGAGCTGCGCAGGAACACGTTGGGGCTTCTGCAGGATGCCACCGAGAGGGCTGCCTGTCACACAAATTCGGATCGCCTTGCGGACGAAACAGTTGAAGGACGACACGCAATCGAGAGACTGCAATGTCTGTCTCAGCGATGTGCTGCTGCGAAAGTACGACTGCAACGCCCGAACACTGCCTTGGCGAATGCAAGACAGCGCTCACGAGCTTTCCGAAGGCAACAGGGTGTTGTTTGCCTAGTGTCGTTGCAGAGTAATTTTCGAGGTTTGAGACATGCTGCTTTCAGAGTCTACAGTTTGTTGGGATTGTTGATTGCCCGCGTGCTCCCCTGGTTGTCAAGGGATGCGTCGATGAAACCGGCTTGATCAGGATTGAGAGCCATGTGGTGCACGCTCGGTGGGTGGCGGCGGTTGACTTGCGAATGGGCGTGAGTGAAAGTCGGCCGCCAGCCCTGTTTCCCAGCATTTCCGGCCTTCATGGGTATGGACAAATGCGCTTTGTTTCGATTCATGGGGGTTTCCACAACAATGGAGGCGCCTGTGAGCAACATGCGCTGGCGAGTGGAATTGCACCTGTCGGAACGAGACGAATTGAAGGCCCCGCTTTCCGGCGGGACGGAACGCAACGGGCACACCATGCCACTGCTTGAATTTGTTTGACGCAGCGTGCAAATAAATCGCTGCATGGACATGAAAGCATTGTGACAAATTAGCTTCAACAAAGCATGCTATTCAACACCAGCAACAAGCTGCTCTGCCTTGCTGGATGTTGCATTGATCGAACGGTCACCCAATCGGTTGGCATTGTCGACCTTGGCTGAATTCGTCTTGCCAAGCAGGCCAACTGCCCGGCGACAACGCAAATGCCGCGCATGGCCCACACCCACCGTCGCCATGATGCCAATCCATTCGACTCGTCCTGCCATCGGAAATTCCGGCTGGCACACGTACTGCCAGTCTTGCTGCATGAACCGCTGCCGACGCTTCGCAACTGCGCCAACCGACTGCTTCGCACGGCATGCGGAAGTGTTGCCGGCCAAGCCTTTCCCATTCTTGGGCTTTCACCGCAAGCGCAAGTGACTGTTGAGCCTTGAGCCTGGTGCGCTGGCGCTCTCACCTCTCTTGAAGGTCAAAGCGCTTCTGTCCCGAACTGATCCACTGCAATGAAAGCTCGGAACGCCTGCTGCACAGGCAGGCATGTCTGTTCATCGGAACTGCATGAAGTGGACTCGGCCTAGTGTCGATTCAGAGTCCCGCCCCTTGGGCATCCAAGAATTCGCAACATGCCATTCTCTGGGGATGGAAACATTGGAACAGACGACTCTCGCTTGCCGACTGGTGCAGCATGCCATGAAGATCCAAAAGCTGATGCGGAAGCTGCGGTCCGGGTTTGACAGTTCAGCCGAAGGCAACACTGGTCAAGCCGACAACGGCGATTGTCCGGGCCGTCATCCGACCAACCAACGCAACATGAAGCCGATGCTGCCGATGACAATGATGACTCCGACGGCCTACATTCCGAACTTTCACTGAATGTTGTCCTTGTCGCGCCTAGCCATATCCTCGCGCAACTGAGCCAGGCTGGCATCAAACCTAGTTGTCATGGAGTCCACATTGGCCTTCACAACGGTGATCCTGCCTTGCAAACGGGCTAATTCCTGGGCGTTGCCTTGCCCATCACTCGTGGCTCCAAGTGAAAAACTACTGCCAGGATTCAACCGCTTCACAAACTGTCATCGCCTTTCTGCGAGCACCCCCGTGGCTCGACAGGGCGCATGCGCAGGGTTTTCGCTGCGTTCTGCATTTTAGAAATGAGTGGATGTCGCTTCATTTCTTCGAAATCGACACCAAATTCCTGTCGGCAAAGGTGGAAGACCATGATAGGGGCATTCGTGGGAAGGCATACACTGATTGATCTGACAAATTGCACCATAGGAAGTGCAGATCAGGAAGAAGGAGAGTTCCTCTTGCCAAGACTTGTCAGGAAGCTAGGTTGACCAGTGTTGAATGTTTTTGTCTCCACAGAATTTTGCGACTTCCTTGCGTTGAACTTCAACACGCCACATTCGCTGTGTCCGCCTTGCAGCGAACACTAGGGAGCTAGCCAAATGGATCATGGAGCGCCACGACTAGTACTAGCGATATTGTTGTTCGTTGCCGCTTTGGCCATGACCAGCTGTGGCGGTGATGGCGGTGGTGTTGTCGACGGCATCCAAGGTGGAGGTGCCAACGACGAGGTTGTTGACGATGAAGGCGAGGCCGTTGGTGGCAACTCCGGTGGCGGCGGCAGTGGTTCTGGCGGCAGTGGTTCTGGCGGTAACTCAGGTGGCGGCGGCGGCAATCCGCAGGCACCTGTCAACCCTACGAACCAGCAACCGCAACAACCAGTCAACCCTACGAACCGGCAACCGCAACAACCAGTCAACCCTACGAACCAGCAACCGCAACAACCGGTCAACCCTACGAACCAGCAACCGCAACAACCGGTCAACCCTACGATTCAACAACCGCCGGCACTGCCTAAATCAACGTTCGTTACTACGCTTGGGCCAACTTCAGCCAGTTCCTCCAATCAGCAAGCTCAGCCCCCTGCACTGCCGCTTCCCGCGATTGCCACCACAACAAGCCACTATCTCGTTGGGTCCAACCGCAAGCCCAGCGGAACGTTGGTTGCAGCGCCGAACCTATACCACGGTGTAACGGTCAAGAAGGGTCAGATTGCAGATGTCAGCAGCACAAATGCTGTTGTCAAGCATCTGGGTTCCTCGCTTATGTACCTATATCGGCCCTCAAAGGGTCCTTTGCTTGGGCTTGCCACTTTTTCAGTTGCACCGGTAATCAAAATTGATCCCGGCGCAACGGACGAGGAACGGCGGCGGGTCGAGATTGCCACAAGCATAATCAACTCCGCTCTTCCCCACGACAAGCGTATCAAGATAGCCTCCGACTACAATAACTTGAATGAAGAAGGCACCATTCAGATTACGTTCAACAGAAATTTCCCACGCAACCATCCTTTGCTAGGCCACGCAAAGGTGACGAGTTATTGGCAAACGCCAGCCACTGGAGACAAGAAAGACAAGCTTGTAAAACTGGTTACTTCAATGGTTGAAATGCGTCCCAATGCGTTCGTGAAACCGACTTTCGGGGACCCCGGACGGGCGATGATCCAAGTCCTTATACATGAAATAATGCACGCATTGGGAATATGGGGACACATAGACAACACCAGCTCATTGATGGGTACATACTACGCCTACAATTCACGCCCCATGTTCCTTTACCCCATTGACAGCGACATCCTTCTGGCAATGTATGGCGTGCTTCCAACAGGATTGCAGCCAGATGAGTTTGACGCCAACAGCCTGGGCAGTTGGAGCAACACCTCATCACACCTGGTCGGCGAATTCTCGTGGCAGCAAGGCACCACAACCACAACCGCTTCCTTCGGCGTCGCATATGCCAACGGCCTTGCGCGACCCTGGGCCACAGGCCCCAAACCCGGCAGTGCCTTGTCAGCCAACACTGACCTGTCCACAACCGTTACCTGGAACGGCGCCTTGCTGGGCTACACTCCGACTGCAGACGAAGTGGTCGGGAAGGCCAGCCTGGCAGTCGAAATATCCAGTCTGACCGGAAACCTGAACTTTACGGAGCTGAAAGACTTTTCCGACCAACAGTGGAAAGATGGCGACCTCGGTTACATGGTGGTCGTTGAAGAGAACTTCTTCAGGCGCACCGGCGGCGATGATGGCAACCTCAGGGGTACATTTGTCGGCAGCAAACATGAAGGCATGGTTGGCGTGTTGGAGCGCAGCGACCTCGCTGCGGGCTTTGGCGGCAAGCGATAGCTGCAGCACGCATGGAGGCAACTGAATCGTCACCGCACTGCGAACGCGACAGTCGTTTCGCTGCAGACTCGGTTCTTCGTTCCAGAATGGCTGCACACGCAACGAATTGTAGCGCACTTGCTGGTTCGATTGGTGCGTTCCAACCGCAAGATGAGTACAATCTGACTGTTCAAGCTTGCACCACAATCGCCATGCAAGCGGAGGCATGTTGAAGTGTCAGCCGTCATGCTTGATGCGCGCACGGCATTCGAGTTTCAGTCGCGTACAAGCGCAAGGATTCAATTCCCATTCAGGCCAACGCTCTGAGAAAGATTGCTCGCTAGTGGCAAAGATACAGGTGCCCTCCAAATGGCAAACAAGTGCAAGCACGGCTTGCCAATCGAAATGCAGCAATTCTTCAGACCGATCATCAGTGGCTTCGCATTCAGACCGGGCTGTGTGCGACGTCGATCAAATGGCCTTAACCAGTGTGCTGGTGCAATTGCGCCTCTGTATGCGACACTTCGCTGAATGAAGTGGATTCTGTGTTGGGAAGCTCTTTGAAACGAGGGGATGCCCTTTGCCCGAGAACCTTGATTCCATGGGTTGCCCGTAACCACCAATGGGGCTTCCTCCGTCGAACATCTTCACTGTAGCTCGCTTCAGTTGTTTCCGGAACTTCGGCGTCCTGAAGGAAGAATAGGCAGGACATTGCCTTGTCACCATAGTGCGAGAAGGCGTCTGGGCCTGGGAAACAGGCGCTTGAAGGATTGTGTTGCTCGTCGGCAAGCCAGAATAGGTTTTTCGTCGCCGCCTCCGTGTTGATGCATCACTGTGTGCATCGAATCAGAGAAACCCATGATGTGCACAACCCAAGTGTAGGGGTCTAGACCCTTGCGAACCGTCGGCGGTTCCGGGGCAAACGGGGAAAGCCGTTGCCGATGCACGCCACCACATTCAACATCAGTCCTGTCATGTCAAAGCGTTTGGATTGCACTGCGCCGCGGGCTTGCAAAGGCCCGGCCGGTCCTGCCGACAGCGCCGGTTCATGTACGTTCCACCTTCCTTGCCGTCCCAATGAAGCGTTCGGACCGATGATTGCCACATCCAGGCTCAAGCCACAGCGGCTGGCACATGCCTTCATCGCCCTCATGCCGGTCCCTTTCCGTCGCTCTGCTCACGAGAATCCCGGCATCCCACAGGCCGCTGGACCTTGGGCGGGAACTGAAACGACAGTGAAGTTGGCGGCCCCGACAGGATTCGAACCTGTGACCTACCGCTTAGGAGGCGGTTGCTCTGTCCAGCTGAGCTACGAGGCCGCGAAGTGGCAACGGTTGAAGATTCAATGACGAATTGTAGTTCAATGTCAACAGCTTGCCACATGCTGACAGCTTCGAGTGGCAAGTTCAACCAACGGCACAAGACCACTGGCAAGCTGCCAGACAGCACTGCAGGCGCGACTACGAATATGGGATTTCCCGCACTTGAGACATTCGCTCCCTCCAGCTTGCAGCTGTTCTACGACCATGAGTTCGATGAAATAATCGATGTGCGATCGCCTTCGGAGTATTCCGTTGACCACATTCCCGGCGCTGTCAGCCGACCTGTGCTGGATGACTGTCAACGCGCAATTGTGGGCGAGATTTACGCCCGGCAAAGCCGTCACAAGTCGATGCGGCTGGGCGCTGCCTTTGTTGCGCGCAACATAGCCGACATGTTGGACAGGGACCTGAACACGAAGGCCCAAGAATTCCGGCCGTTGATCTACTGTTGGCGCGGAGGCATGCGATCGGGTGCCTTGGCGGAAATCTGCAGGCAAATCGGATGGCAGCCCGCCGTGCTCGATGGTGGGTACAAATCCTATCGGCGACTGGTTGTGGAAGCCCTGTACAAGGAGTCGGTGTCCACGCCGATCATTTTGCTGGACGGCGACACCGGCTGTGCCAAGACAGCCATTCTCGAAAGACTGAGGCAGCATGGCCACCAAGTTATCGACCTGGAGGACTTGGCGAGACACCGGGGATCGGTTTTCGGGGCCACGAATGCCGAGCAACCGACGCAGAAGTCCTTCGAAACGCGCTTGGCGCAGGAATTGCAGGCTCTGGACCCAGATCGGCCTGTAATGGTGGAGGCGGAGTCAAACCGTATCGGCAAGGTCACGATACCGCCTGCCATGTGGAAAGCCATGTCAGGAGCCCAGCGCATTGCAGTCACGGCGCCGCTTGAAGCGCGTGTGCTGCACATCATGGAAGAGTTTGCACATCTGCGTCAGGACTGCAGCCGGCTTGCATCGACGGTCGACAGGCTGCGCCACTACCACCCCAAGGGGGTTGTCAGGGAATGGAAGGACTTGATTGCCGAGGGTGAATTCAAGGAACTGGTTCGTCAGTTGATCACCATTCACTATGACCCGAAATACAACCGTCAATCGAGGCCGAAGAGGGAACAGCGCGTCTGTGTCATTGAAGCCGGGAACCTGACGGATGATGGCATTGAGCGGGCCGCAAGCGAGATCGGGCGCATGCTCTGAACTTCCGATTTCCTCGTCCATGCCGGCCGCTGTGACTGTTGTTGGCTGCATTGGCTGGCGATGGGGTCGCTTGGGAAGCAAGCTTGCCTCCAGCCTGAATGGAAGTCCGGTCGACGCAGGCTTGCCGTGCTGTTCCCGGCAAGTGGCGCCGCCACGTTGCTCCTGTTCACGGCAACCAAATTCCGTTAAGTGGACTTGGCAATGACGAGTGTTGTCGCCAGCTGCGAAAGGCATTGGTTTCGGAAACCGGCACGTGAATGCGCAGCTTTGGCCGAATGAAACCTGTTGAACGGGCGAAGCGTCATGTTGGCAGCCGGGTCCTCGGGGATTCGCAAACTTGAACGACCCAGTTCAACACTTGGTGACAGCGGTGTTGGTTCACAGCAGTGTTATGGAGTTTTTCTGGCGTCCGTTGCCATAATGTGTTGCAACGGCACGCCGCGTTCCGGCGCAGGGGAGATCGCATTGATGCCGAGAGACAGGAAGTTGAAGACTTTTGGGTCTGGCTTCAAGGGTGGTTTCAGGTCTGTGTCCGCCTTGACCTCGGACCGTCTGCAGAGGATTGCCGAACAGAAGGGCATTACCTTGACCCGGCTGCTTACCGCTTGGCCGGAAGTCATAGGGAGTGACATAGGGGAGATATCTCGACCGGTCAAAGTGAGCTGGCCCAGAAATCCTCTCGAGGGAGGGACGCTGGTGCTGCGGATACCGGGGAGTTGCGCCCAGGAACTGTCAATGAAGAGGGAAGTCATAATCGAGCGGGTCAACAAGGCATATGGCTACAACGCCATTGGCAGGGTACGGTTTGAACACACGACCTTCGCCGACCTTGCCGCCGACAGCGACGACCACAAACCGATGTGTGTGGAAGTCAAGGATGGCGCTCGAGACGAATCCTGGATGGCGGTCCAGAATGTGGAAGACAAGGAACTTCGTGAAGCGTTGTTTGAACTGGGTTCATACATACTCTCAAGAGAGAAAGAAGAGAAAGAAAACTAACCAATGTCCATCATTTCAGTTTTGAGAACCACCAGACTTGCCTTGGCTTCAATGGCGGCTGTGTTTGCCTTCGCTCTTGGCGCGATCGAGTCTGCTGCCCAAACCGATGAGGCTCAAGCAGGCCAGTACCCCATCATGAGTCTTGGCAGCGAGTCTGCACAGGTTACCGTGACCGAGTATGCCTCCTTGACCTGCCCTCACTGCGCTTCGTTTCATGCCAGGGTGTTTCCTACTCTCAAGCAGAACTACATTGACACCGGAAAGATTCGATATGAGGTCGTTGAGGTGTACTTCAATCGATATGGGTTGATTGCATCCGTCGTCGCTCGATGTGGCGGGCCTGATAAGTACTTTGATCTGATCGACCTGATGTATGCCAAGCAGCCGGAATGGTCCAGTCAACCCACCGGCAATAAGATGCTAATGCGGCTTTCATCGCTTGCTCGTTCCGTGGGAGTGTCGGAGGAGCAGTTAAACCAGTGCATTAGAGACGAGGAAATGGTCGAGACACTGGTCAGTGGCTCGGACAAGCTCATGTCCCGGCACGGCATCAGTTCAACGCCGTCGTTCGTGATCAATGGCAAGACCTACAAGAACATGAGCTACGACGAAATGGCCGGCATAATTGACGAGGCGTTGAACTAACACGTTCAACCGGCCTGACGGCAAGGGCCGACCGGCAACCTCCTCTGTCTTGAATGGGAGTGGGCTGCGGCTGAAATGCCGGAAGCTGCGTGCGCATGGCGAGGAACCCACTCGTCAGGAATGGGCGCACAGTTGCCAGTCGCGGCAGCAATCCGAGCAATGGCTGTTCAAGGTTGAAGGCCGTCTCGCGAGCCAAAGCAGACCGGTGGCTGCCTACACGCCTGCCATTGCTGCGAAAGATTGTGAATGCAGCGCGATCACAGTGCCCCACGGGTCTGCGCAGTACACCATGCGCTTGCCGGGATCGCTTGGGTATTGTTGCCAGCATATGCTTGTCTGGTTGCCGCCAAGTTCAACGACGCGCTTCAGGGTTTTGTCGATGTCCAAGGCTGTGATGCAGAAGTGAAAGGTTCCGCTCTTCCAGTATTCCAGCGGGGGTTCCCGCGCTTCATGCGGAGGGTTGACCATCTCAAAGATCTCCAATCTCACGCCGTCCGACATGATCAACTTGGCAACCTTCATTCGTTGAAACGTCCTGCTGCTCAGCATATCCGCCGCCCTTTTGCCTTGCGGACCGTTTCGCCCAATCTCGATGATGCTGGCAACTGGCTGGCATTCAAATGCGTCGCAAATCAATCCATGGCTGGCGAAGGCCTTCGCGATCGCGTCTACCTTGACTTGCCTTGTTTGCGCAGAGTCTGAACTTGGGGAGGTTGGTTCTCCTTGCCGCGCAACACCTTGGCCGGGAACATCCAGTCAATCGTGATAAGCTGTGTCCCCAGAAATGGTCGGTTCTTCATCGACAACCACCGGTGTCAGGAGGAATCGCCTTACAGTCTTCTGAAAGTGATCCTCAAAGCCATCGCTGGTCATGCCTTCAATCATCATTGTCAACAGCGGGTTGGATCAGAAAAGTTGTTTGCTGGCCCGGGCCACCTCTTTCGAGCGCCAAGTCATATCCAATTTCCTGCATCGCAGCCCTCGCAATGTGCAGTCCCATTCCACTGCCTCCCGGCTTCCGCGTATACCCGAAGTCAAATATGTCGTCACGGTCCAGAGGGTGGATGCCAGGGCCTGTATCCGAGACACGAAACACGCTTCCGGAAACATCAAGCTCAATGCATCTCTCAACGCGCTTGTTCTGGCCGGAAAGCCAATAGATCGAGTTGTCCACAAGGTTTACGAATACTGGGTAGAATGAAGACGGATAACCTAGGATCGTTGACTTGGAAAACGCATCGGTTGCAGTCAGTTTCACACCATGTCGATCCATGCGCTGGCCAAACAGGTCCGTTAGGTATTCATGGATCTCCCAGCCTCGAATGACCACCTTCTTTCGATGGAGCCTTCTGTGAAGCGGTGTAAACAGAGCAAGGCAACCGTCCAGATGGTCAAAGTTGGTTCGTATGCTGCCATAAAGGGAAGCCAGTTCTGGGTTCAAGTCAGCCCATTTCTTGAGGATGCGGAGACCCGACCGAATTGATCGGATTGCGGTTTCAAACTCGTGATTGATGATCTCGATTGCCATGCCGAGCTGGACAAGCTGAAGTTCGGCAGAGACTCTTTCCTGCAGAGCAATGTTGCTTTGTTCAACTGCAGCAATCTGATCCACCAAGGTAGACACTCCATCCGTTTCCATTGCGCTCAATTGCAACAGAATGGAATTCAGCACGTTGGCTGAGCGCTTCGACTCTTCGCGGATTCGCTCCTCCAGGGCCGAATGGAATTCGGTCTGTTGCCGCACATCCATGTTGGCGAGATCTTGCCGAGCAAAATCGTCCAACGCCGAGCGTATTGTCCTTTCCAAGTCCTGCCTGCATTGTTGGGCCAATTCCAGCGTGTGATCATTGATCTTCTCCACCGCCATTTTCACATTTTGGCAATTCGCCTCCGTCTGCTGCCGTGCGGAAAGGCCGGTGTCTGCAAGAGCAACCTTCATGCGCTGCCTGTTGATGGAGCAACCTTCCCTTCCCTTGGTCAGTTCCTCCGCCACAACATGCTCAATGAAGTCACGAGTCTCCCGCGCGCGGCTGCGGAGTTCCCCATATGCTTCCTGATAGTCTCCCCAATCCAATTGCAGTGGCCGCGTCAAACCGACCCGCGGCCTTTCCACTGCGAGCCGCGCTTCCAAATCGTCAAGTTCCTTCAACGCGCAGCGCTCGATGTGGAGGATCCGCTTGGCTGCATCTGGAAAGTCCGCATTGTCGCTTGCCTCCCTCACGCGGTTTTCGGTGTCCTTGCCCAACTCCAGGACTCTGTCCAGCGGCCTTTCCGTCTCCAGTCGTTCAAAGAAATTGCTTAGATCTTTCTTGAGCTTTCTGCGTTCGGCGGCAACGGTTTGGGAGCGTGCCCGCTGGTGCCGCTGGTCTTCGGCAAATTCGCGCTTTTGAGCAGCAAGCCTTTCGCCGTGAATTCCTTCCTCCCTGAAAAAGTCGGCGGCAACCTGTACAAGGAAGTTCTTGAGTATGCTGCGCAGTTGACGGTAGGCCTTGTTCTCTCGAAATCCTTCGCGCCCTGCCTTCTCCTGGAGTTTCCGATTGTGGACGGAATCAATCGACACTGTCCCGAACATCTGTCGGTATGAAAAGTAGTAATAGGACGCGCTCTTTGTTCTTCGCAGCTCAATCTCCAGCCAGTCGTAGTCCGTGTTGCCGTATGGCTGAATTCGCACGCCGTCACGATAGATGTACAAGCCTCCAAGTCTCCTGGTTTTCTTAAGCATGGGGCCGTGTCTTGTCGGCGGAAGACGAGAGTTTCCTGGCAGTCCTTCGAATGCCGCAAACTGGATTTGAAATGGCCCGCAGTCTGTCCTTCGTCCCTTGCCTTCGCTCCAATTGATGACATGGTCATCAACTGAATTGCCGTAGACAGAGACGCTGCCTCTGAACTGGCCATACTCGTCAAATCGGCCGTACACGTGGTGATCTGCGCTTTCGAAGTCCTGCCGTGTGAAGAACGAGCCTTCGCCAATCAGGTCTTCGCATGTACCGTCAAGCCTGTGATCACGAAACGCAGTCCGGATTGTCGGCTGTGTTTCAGTTGAAAATGAGGGAGCTGTGAACCCCAACAGGGCCTTCTGCAGGGGTGATGCAAGGTCGGATTTTGGTTCGCCTTCAATGTCGAAAATCAGATCCGAATGTGCCGGCAGGAGATAGAAATGTGTGCCGTGGCCTTCTGCAAGGAGACTCGGTTCACCCAGAATGTCGGCAAGGTCAAGGGGGTCCAGTTCGAATTTCGCAAGATCCGCTTCAATTTTGTCCCAATCGCCGCCGTCCATCTTTTCACGCAGTTTCTCGTTCCGAGTTCGGAACTGGCGAACCATTGCCAGCACATGTTCGCCATTGGGCAGTTCTCCACCCGGCAACGTGCGAAGAGGGATCTGGACATCCTGCAAGTTCAACCTGGGGCATCCAAAAAATCTCCAATTCACGAAGGCGGCTGTTAGATCAGAACACACGCCCTGACCAAGCGAACGGGTTAGCACCAGCGCCTGCGGAGCAATTGTCGCAATCGCAAGACGACCAATCCCCTTTTCGCCGAGTATGGGTCTGGCGCTCGCCGCGTTCATGGGTCGCCGGGTGTTTGACCGCTTCCGGTTCAAGCTGGTCTCGGTTGCAATGGCAAGCCATCTGTCAACAAACTCCTCCATGCTCATCCCAAATCCGTCGTCCCGCAGCACGAACAACCCGTTTTTGCGGAAATAGTCCACCTCAACACGCGTTGCGTTCGCATCATGCGCGTTCTTGAAAAGCTCGCTTACAGCGGTTGGAATTCCAGCGATCTGCTGTCGCCCGAGCATATCCAGAGTTCTGGCTCTGGCCTTGAAGCTAACTTCCATCAGCGACGACCCGGGTTCGCTTCAGCCAGGTGCTTGGCGACATGTCGCCCCACTGCACTTGTCACACGCACTGGCACGGCATTGCCAATTTGCCGCGCCATCGAATTGAGGCTGCCCGAAAAACGAAACTCCATCGGAAACGTTTGCAGGCAGACAGCTTCCCGCACGCTGATCGCACGATTCTGCGACGGGTGCCCGAAACGGCCATTTGAATAGCTGATGCATCGCGTGGTCAGCCCGGAAGCAGGCTTGTCCCAGAACATTCGACCGTAGACATCCGAATACCCCTCCGACTTCCGGTGGCAGGGGAGGCGAAGATGTTCTGGCCAGTCCCGATTGCCACCGCCCTCGGGCGTGGCACGGATTCGCTGCAAGTTTAGCGGCGAAAGACCTGCCGCCTGATGGTTTGGAACCACAAGGTCCGTTTCGCTGGCCTTGATCTCCGGAAGATCGCCAATGCAGTCCCTAACAGTTGTGTAGGCGGGGCTTGCCGTGCCAGGGCCATGCGATTTCGGCGGGAGATCAATTTCGCCGTGTCGGCTCGCAAGCAGCAGCAACCTGCGTCTGCGTTGCGGAACGCCATAGCGCCTCAAGGAAACCGAAGCGCATGCCGGCGGATCGCAAAAGCCAGCTTCCTTCAAACCCCGAAGAAATCCGCCGAACGGCTCCGAGTTCGCGGCCACATTCTGAATGCCCGGAACATTCTCGACGAACACGATGTCAGGTTTGCACCTCTCGATGAAGCGGAGAAATTCAGTCAGGAGCGGGACCCGATCGTCCTCGTCATGCGCAGGCCGAAAGGTGTTTTGCTTGGTGAACGGCTGGCAGGGCGCGCACCCACAGAACAGGATTGGACTTGGTCTTTGTCGTTCGACCAGGCTTTGGACATCGTTCTCATCCACCTTTCGAATGTCTTCGAACACAAACTCAGCCGACGGAAAGTTCCGCATGAAGGATTGCCTGGCATCGGCAGCGAAATCCAACCCGAACACAATGTCCATTCCGGCGTCTTGAAAGCCTTGGCTGGCCCCACCGCAACCAGAGAAAAAGTCGAACACCTTCACTCTTGGCCGAAGACCGCCAATTCGATCCGTCTTGGATTCAATGTCTTGATTCATAGGTGAGGCAGGGCGACAGACTGGAACGAGCGCTTGCAACGGCGCTTCGAACGCCATTATGCGCTTGATCACGAGCCTTTTCAATCTGCAAAGCACAAACCGAAGCCGGCTCGGCGAACGGCGGATGGCGACGGCGACCTAGACAATCTCGAGTGTGTCACAGCAACCGAAGCGCTCCCGCTTGTCTCTCGGCCTCGCTCCGGAATCCGAGGATCAAGGGAAGCGCCTTCCTTGATCCATCGAGAAACTTTGGGCCAGCTCAAGCTATGCGTGCACAGTCCGCAAAATTGACAATGACTGCCAATCAGGCCACAAAAGGCCCCATGTCGCCAAGCGGCAATCAAATCAAGGAAGGGAGTGGAATGGTAAGGATCGCGATTCTCGGTTGCGGCCGCATCGGCCAAATGCACGCGACAAACATCGGGCGGCACCCTCGCACATCGCTCGCTGCGGTTTACGACATCGACGCCGGAGCCGCGGCAACGGTTGCCGAGCGGGAGGGAACCCGCGCTGCAGCGACCGTCCAGGAAATTCTCTTCTCAACGGAAATCGACGCGATCCTCATCGCGACTGCGACGCCCACTCATGCCGACTACATTGAGATGGCGGTTGAAGCGGGGAAGCCAACACTTTGCGAGAAGCCCATCGACCTCGATCTTGCCAGGGTCGAGGCCTGCAGGACCAGGATCGCCGGCTCTTCGGTGCCAATACAGATCGGGTTCAATCGCCGCTTCGACCCTGGCCACAGGTCGGCCCGCAACGCCGTGCTTGCCGGAGACATAGGCGATCTCCACCAAGTCATCATCACATCGCGCGATCCCTCGTTGCCGCCGCGTGACTACCTCGAAGCAGCAGGCGGACTCTTGCGAGACATGACGATCCACGACTTCGATCTCGCCCGCTACATGCTTGGCGAGGAGCCGGTCGAAGTTTTTGCGGTCGCCGGCGCGCTGATCGACCCGGCGCTCGGCGCCGAACTGAACGAAGTGGACAGCGCCATGATTGTCATGCGCACGGAAAGCGGCAGGCAATGCTTCATCAACAACTCGCGCACTGCCGTTTACGGCTATGATCAGCGTGTCGAATTGATGGGGTCAAACGGAATGGTGATTTCCGGAAACCGCAAGCCTCACGAGATGAGGCGCTATTCGTCGAAGATCGTGGATGCCGGCGAGCCCTACCAGTTCTTCTTCGTCGAACGCTACACTGAAGCCTTCATGGCTGAGATCGACGCTTTCGTCAGCGCCGTTGAAACTGGCTGTCAGCCGGAAGTGAGCTTCGAAGACGGGCGCCGCGCCCTCGTCCTGGCGGAAGCGGCCTACAAGTCGCTGCACGAAAGGCGGCTGGTTCAGGTTTCCGAGATTGCCTGATGCACATCAGGACGCCAGATCAGCCGGTTGGCCGATGAAGGCTCCGCTCACTTGCAATTGGTGACAGGACAGCGGCTGGTTGGCGCTTTGAATGCGATGGAGAATTGGCAATTCTCATTGTCCCGTCGTGCTCTTCCCGCTGCCGGAAGGGAGTTTCTTGATCAGGCGATTGTGTAGCGGAACAATTTGAAGAGAAGGCATGAAGCTTGGTCACGGAGGGTCTCGTCCATCTTCAAGCTCGGCAGGGCGATTCAGTCTTCGGTCACCAAGATGCGACTGAAAGCAATCCTGACTGGGAACATCGACCGGCGAGTTGCCGCCATTTGTCGCGCCCGCTGCCACAGCGCCTCCACCATGGCGCCGACCGAATGCATTGCGAAGTCGAGCAGGCTGAAAGTGACCGGCGGCGTCCATGGATCAAGGGGAGTGTGTCAAGCTCGAACAATGTCCAACAGTGGTTCAAACTTGTACAATGCGCCGCGATGCCCACTTGCTGGACGAAGTTGACGCAACAGCCCTCCTTCATGCAGCAGTCTGACTATGCGCGTTGCCGCATGCTTGGGAATGCCCGACCTCTCTGCCAGCTGGCTTGTCTTGAAAATCGGGGTTTCGAAAATGCTGTCCTGTGCCGCCATATGCCGGCTTGACCTGGAAATGTCTCGGAAGGGCTCCTTCATCTCTTCATGGAGAGCTGCAATCCTTGAAACTGCATTCAGGTTTAGCTCTGCCTGAAACGTGATTGCGTTGAGGAAGAACTCGGTCCAGCCCGTCCAATCGTCGTCTCTCGAAACTGCGCGCATCAACTCGCAATAGGTGTCCTTGTGTTCCTCCAAATAGGCGCTGAAATTGAAGTGCGGCTTGTGCACCAGTTCGAACTTCCAGAGTAGCAATGCAACCAGGAGGCGGCCGAGACGGCCATTGCCGTCGTTGAACGGGTGCAATGCTTCGAATTCCACATGAGCAATTGCGACCTTGAGGAGGGGCAGCATTGGCGAATTCTCGATATAGTCAAGCAGCGTTGACATCGCCGGTTGCAAGTGAATGGGGTCTATTGGCTTGAAGAGAATGAGCTTGCGAAGATCATTTCCTATGTAGTTTTGTTGTGCCTTGAAGACGCCGGGACTCTTGGTGGCGCCTCGGCCATGGCCCAATAGACACTTATGGGCATTCTTGATCAGCCCCTCGTCGATGGGATGTCCATCGGAGACCGCAGCTTGCGCGCGGCGCAACATGTCCGTGTAGAGCGAAACCTCAAATGCATTGCCTTTTGCATCAACTTTGCTGACGCCATTTGCATCGGCTTCATGAATCAAGACCTCGTCAACAGTTGAAACTGTATCTTCCATACGTGAGGATATTACGGCCTCATTGTACCGGAGCGGAGCAAGAAGCAATTCGCTGTTGGGCAATGAGAGCAACATCTGGTCGTAGCGTGACAATGCGTCCTGTGCGAGCGCCATCGGTTCAACGAGACGCTTTGGTTCCAGTTTGGTAGGTGGAAACTTGCCGTAATGATAGTGGACCGCCCTGCTGAGATCGTAGCCCTCCAAATCGTTGCCTTCTACAGTGTAAGCCAAGTTTGGTGCCCTCATCGTTGTTTTGCGAGCTGTCTTGTACATCACAAGTTCCGAAGTATGCAGCACAAGCGGCTTTGTGGAACACCCATGTACGGCAACGCTCGTCAGGATATGAGCTTCATCCACAGAGGGCAACGTTCTGGTGATGAATTTGCACACTGCCGACATCCAGGAAGGCGACGGTGCGGCGCCCTTGATCCTGGATGTCTTGGAGGCGGTCCCGACGCTGCTTCGGACATATGCCGATGGCGGCTACAGCGGGCCCAAGCTGGGGACAGTCAGGAGGCCAAGCGGCCAGGAGGGCATTACCGCGCTGCCGAAGCGTTGGATTGTCGAACGGACCCTTGCCTGGCTGGGCCGGTTCCGCCGGCTGTCCAAGGACTGCGAGAGCGCTGTGGCGAGTTCACTGGCGTGGACGCAGCTGGGCGGCGTGCCGATGCATGGTGCGCCGAATTGCCAGCGCCAGGGTCAAGCAAGAAGAGAACAATGTTCCGGCGTGAGTGTGCATGAAACAGGGAAACGTGACTTTTGAATAGGGCGCTTTGTGTTCCCATCCGAAGCATCGGCGCCATGGCGCGAGCCACCGTTTCGAATCGCAAGGTGTTTGGTGGAAGTCGCTTGCGGGTGTTGGAGGAGAGTCAATTTGTCGAGAAGGAAGAACCATTGCATCGGGCCGAGGGAATAATAGGATTCCTGTCGACGCGGAATTCGAAGACTTGATCGGCCGCAAGGAACCACCGAGAACGATCAAGGCGATGCGTGCACCGCAATTTTCCGAATGGCCATGTCCACTTGCAACCTGCGGGCCAGCTCGCAAGACGCAAGCTTCCCGTCATGGCCGTGGGGCAACAACTTCAACCTTGTCGCCGGATTGTCGCAGCCACGATTCCGATTGTCGCTCTCGTCCGCGTGATCTTCCAAGTCATGGCTTTCCGGTGGCAAGGGTGGCTTGCGAAAGAGGATGACGCTGACTTGGCGGAAGGACGAAGCAAATCGGAACTGAAGTTCGACAGGCATGCCGTCGGGCGCCTTTCAGAAGTGATTGTCGGTGGGAATTCGGCGTTGCAGCGACTTCCGGAGCTCGAGGAAGGAAGTGCAATGCATGAAGCGGAAGGCGACGGCGGCAAGGCCGGCATCGATTATGCCGTGGCGGCAAGAATGCGCAGCACATTCCAGGCGAACAAAATGTGCTTCGAGCAGCTGCATCTTGGAGCTTGAATCAGAGCTGGAGCGTCTTGAGAATCGTGAAACCCCTTCTTGACAATGAATATCCGCACATTTATGCGGATTTTACATCTTACAACAGCAAAGGACCATGGTAGATTATGATGAAAACATCCAAGTTTGCAGTGGCAGCGGTCATTGCTTCCTCGCTGATGATCGGCGGAGCTGCGGTGGCGCAGGACAACGAATACCGATTCGTCATGGTGTCGCACATTGGCTCGAACGATCCGAACATGAAGTGGCTGACCCTGTCGCTTGATGAGTTCGAGAGCAGGTATCCGAACGTGACCACCGAGTACATATCAACCAACAACTACTCGGTTCAGGAGCATGTGCGCCTGCTCGAACAGGCGATTTCAACCAAACCTGACGGGATTGCCGTTCCGATCGTGAGCACGGACGCATTCGAAGGTCCACTTAGGAGCGCCGTTGAGCAGGGCATTCCGGTCGTTGCCTTCAACATCCCGGATTCGCGCCCCGTTGGCGAACGCATCCCCTATCTGACCTACGTGGGTGGCGACGAGTATCTTACCGGAAAGAAGCTCGGAGAGTTCGCGCTTGCCGAAGCCGAAGCTGGCAACATTCCGGCGCCGACCGGTGTGGTTTGCGCCAGCCACGATGCCGCTCACCAAGGCCTCAAGGCGCGTTGCCAAGGCATGATGGACGCGATGGAAGGCACTGGCGCAGCATTCGAGGAACTGTTCATTTCGGCTGAACCCGCGACGGCCAGGAGCACGCTGCAGTCCTATCTCCAGGCCAACCCCGAGACCAACTACATCTTCACGGTTGCAAGCTGGTCGTCTCCTTGGGCGTGGGGTGTTGCCAACGACATGGGGTTGTCTCCTGACGTTGACAATGAAGGCGTGACGGTCATCACCGTGGACGCAAGCCCAGTGGCGCTTGCCGGCATCAAGAGGGGCAGCGTTTTGGCCACGAACAGCCAGGGATTCTGGCTGCAGGGCTACGCGCCGATGGAATGGCTCTATTGGTACCACGAGCTCGGCTATGAGCCGCAGTCGGACATCCTGACCGGACCCATCATAGTTGACGCCTCGAACATCGATCACTGGGAAGCCCTCGTTCGCAACATCTTTGGTGATGCCTACGACGAACAGGACACCTGGTAAACCTTGAATTTGGCAAGCCGGCGCCGAATTCGGCGCCGGCTGCCTCCTGACTTTGCGTAGACTGTCGAAAGAAGCGTCTGATGGCGGCCTTCGAGACACGTACAGTGGCAATGCCAACCATACGCAAGCTGGCTCGCGGTTCGGGAGTCGGCGCCATCGCCGGTGTTGTGGCGATGCTTGTCGCGTTCACATTGATCGATTTTTCGGGATGGTGGACGATACAGACTCTTTCCAACGTTATGCATTTCGCGTCGATTCTGGCGCTTCTTGCCATGGGTCAGGCTCTGGTCATCATATCCAAGGAAATCGATCTTTCCGTCGGGTCGGTGTACGGCCTGAGCGGTGTTACGTTCATCTCGATGCAGGCAGATCTAGGTGTCGGAGGAGCGATGATCGCAGCCCTGATCGTGGCGACGCTGTGCGGCCTTGTGCAGGCCCTTGCGGTTGTCAAGGGCGGGCTTCCTTCGATGATCGTGACACTGGGCGGCCTTTTTGCCTTCAGGGGAATCATCTACGTATGGACCGGAGGCTCTGTTCGCGGGTTTCCCGAGGAAGCCCGAATGCATTGGCTGACCCGGATGTTTGGCGGCGAGTTGTTCGGAATCGAGGCGGCGTTCTTCTGGATGCTGCTAGTTCTGGCCGTCTTGAGCCTTGTGCTATGGGCAACACCCTTTGGGAACCGCCTTCTGGCCACCGGTGGGGACGCCGAAAGCGCCGCGACCCGCGGCGTGCGGACCGACCGCGTCAAGATGGGCGCTTTCGTGATGTGCTCGATTTTGGCGGGATGCGCGGGCATCGTGACCTTGGCGGATCAGCCGCAGACTCACGTTACGCTGGGCGAGTTGCTTGAGCTGGAATCGATCGCGGCAGCGGTGATCGGCGGTTGCCTGCTCTCGGGTGGCCGCGGGTCGCTGGTCGGCGCCGTTATCGGCGCCTTCATTGTCGTCAGTTTCCGGTATGAGCTGATTGCGCTGGGAGCCCCTTCCTCGTGGTTCATCACCTTCGTCGGTATCGTGCTGATCATCGCAGTCGTCTTCAATCAATGGCTCGCAAGATGGGCCGGACACAACGTGTGACGCACAAGGGAGATGCACTCATGTCCAGCAACCATCCACTGATCCGGGTAACCAATCTTGATCTCTACTTTGGTGTGTTCCACGCCCTGAAGAGCGTCTCGGTCGACTTTCACGCAGGCGAATTCGTGGGACTTGTCGGAGACAACGGCGCCGGCAAGACGACATTGATCCGGGTTCTGTGCGGAATCTACGCGCCCTCAAACGGCGAAGTCCATTTCGACGGCAAAAGGGTCACCAACTTTCACCCGAAGCTGGCGATTGACCAGGGGATCGAGACCATCCAGCAGGCAGTGGGACTGTGCGACAATCTTTCGATCGCGCGCAACTTCTATCTGGGCCGCGAGCCCGTGAAGAGAATTCTGGGAATTCCCTTCCTCGATTTCAACAAGATGCGAGACAAGTCGACCAGAGTGATCCGCACCTTCGGCCTGCGTGACAACGTTTCCGCCGACGATGAAGTCGAACAGCTTTCGGGCGGCGAGCGCCAGACGGTCAAGATTGGGCGTGCCGTGGAGTTCAAGAACCGGGTGCTCATCATGGACGAGCCCACCAATCACCTCTCGGTGCGCGAGCGCGAACACGTCAACGAGCTGGCCATCCAGCTCAAGGAGCAGGGGCTGCTCGTAATCTACATCACGCATGACATTTCCCAGGTTCACAAGCTTGCCGACCGCATCGTCATCATGGAGAACGGCGAGAAGATCGAGGACACGCAGGCAGATGCCATGAGCCTCGAGGAGCTTGAAGCGGTCATCCGGCATGGTGGCCGCACTGTTGAGAAGGACCATATGCACTGATGCCAAGCCTTGCGATCAAGCCGCTCGTCCGCCGTCATACCGAGATAGGCATTGTTCTGATCTCGATTCTGCTTGTCCTTGTCTTCACGGCGACTTCGGAAGGCAGATGGGCCAACGCCTACAACATCGGCACTATCCTCCAGGTAACGGCAACCCTCGGGCTCATGTCGCTTGGCGTGGCGCTGGTGATCGGGACGGGCGAGATCGACATCTCGGTTGGCTCCACCTTCGGAATTGCGGCGATCATCTATCTCTGGCTTGCCGTGCGCGTCGATCCCGCGCTTGCGGCGCTGGTCGCGGTCGCGGCCGGCGCTGCCATCGGCGCCTTCAACGGGGTCCTGATTGCAAGAACAGGCACGCCCTCGCTTATAGTCACGCTCGGTTCGCTGATGATCTTTCGCGGACTGGCCATTGCGTTGACGAGCGGCTTTGCCATTTCGATTCCCTACAAGGAACGAGGCGGCTTCTCCTACTTCATTCTGGGCGGCGACAAGATCTACAATGTCAACACCGGCTTGATCTGGCTGGCCGCCGCGCTGATCGTGCTGACCCTGATGCTTAGGTACATGGCATGGGGCAATCGCCTGCTCGCTGTCGGCGGCTCGGTGGAGAGCGCTCACTCACGCGGCGTCCGTGTCAATAGGACAAAGATATCGGCATTCATCATTTGCGGTCTGCTCGCCGGTTTGGGCGGAGTGCTCGAGGCTGGCAAGCTTGGCTCGGCCGACGGTTCCATGGGGCGGCTGATGGAGCTTCAGGCGATTGCGGCATGCGTGCTTGGCGGATGTCTGCTGGCTGGCGGTCGAATTTCCCTGATCGGCGCGATCATGGGCGCATTCGTTCTGTCGTCCATACAGTCCTATCTAATCGTGATGAGCGTGCAGCCACAGTGGTTCGTTCTGTTGCTCGGCGTGATTGTTGTTGTTGCGGCGCTTGGAGTCCGTTCGCTGCGCCGCTGGGCATTGAGATAGGAGTTTGCAATGAAACTTGGTTTCGTCTCCGACAGCCTTGGTGCGATGTCGTTCGGGGAGCTCATGGACACCGCCGTGCGGTTGGGCGTGTCCGGTGTCGAAGTCAACACCGGCGGCTGGTCGACGGCGCCGCATTTCGATCTCGAAAGGATGAAGAAAAGTGCGCAGGCACGCAGGGACTTTCTTGCGGAGTTCGAGGCGCGCGGCCTTGAGGTCATTGCATTGAATGCAAACGGCAATCCGTTGCATCCAGCCCAACCGGACCAGGCTGAGTGCCTGGAGGACACAATCCGAGTTGCGGGCGCGATGGGCATCAGGATGGTATGCACCATGTCCGGACTGCCCGCCGGGTGCGAAGGCGACACAATGCCCAATTGGGTTGTTTCTTCCTGGCCTCCGGAGACGCAGGCAATCCTGCGCTATCAGTGGCACGACGTGCTGTTTCCCTTCTGGGAAAGGGTTGTGACGCTTGCCAAGGAGAGCGGAGTCGACCGGATTGCCTTGGAACTCCACGGCAACCAATGCGTCTACAATGTTCCGGCTCTCTTGAAACTGCGTGCCGAAGCCGGGCCGGTTGTCGGCGCAAACCTCGACCCGTCACACCTGTTCTGGATGGGCGCAGACCCGCTCGTGGCAGCCGAGGCGCTGGGCGAGGCCATTTTCCACGTTCACGCCAAGGACACGCTTCTGAACGGGCCGGTCCAGGCGACGACTTCGCAGCTTGAAAACGGGAGTCTGATGAACATCCCGGCCCGAAGCTGGTCCTACATCACGCTTGGTTTCGGGCATGGCGAAGAGTGGTGGAGGCAGTTCTGCTATCGCCTGAAGATGGCGGGCTATGACGGTTGGCTGTCGGTCGAGCACGAGGATGTGCTTTTGAACGCGCTTGAAGGTCTGGAAAAGTCGGTCGCACTCCTGAAGGGCGTCATGCCGACCAAGCCGACAGACTACAAGCCGCAGGCGATCTAGTCTGCCTTCGGCGCCCGCTGCACAAAGCTTCAAGGTGTCCTTGGGACACATCTTCCGCCGCGAGAAGGGAGCAGTTGCACGGAACGGGCGCGATCGTCAATTGGCACAGCTGCCAGCTTGACACTTTCCGTTGGCGCTGCCCGGAAATCTCAGTCAACCGACATTAAAACTCAATCAACCGACATTCCAAGCCGGGCGAATTCGCGATCGACAGCCGTCCAGTCGGCCAGCTGCATCCTAACCGGCACAGTCAGAACGCTCCCGCGCCAGTTGGCAGGCAAGCGAGCGGCATCCTTTTCGGTTGTCACCAAATGCAGCGACTTCGCTCGAGCCTCGGCGTCGAACCGGGCCATCAGTCTTTCAGTCAGAGGCTGGTGATCACCCAGCGCGACAAATCTGGCGACGTTGAACCCCATTTGCCGCAGCGTCTGACGAAACTTTTCGGGCCGCCCAATGCCAGCGAATGCCAGGACAGGCGCATCGCCCAGTTCGAGCCCGGTGTTCAGGGGAACGAGCGCGCCTTCGGCAACGCCAATGCGCTCTTGCAGGCGGTGTTTGTCCAGAAACCTCCTTCGTTCCTCGGGCGTGCCAACCGCAATCAGGAACTGGGCTCGCGCCAAGCCTCTTTTGACAGGCTCGCGCAAGGGGCCTGCTGGCAGAACACGGAAGTTGCCAAATCCAATCGTGGCATCAACCATGATGAAGGCCAGGTCGAAACCAAGTGACGGATCCTGGAATCCGTCGTCAAGCAGCAGGATTTCCGCGCCGTCCTGCACAGCCAGCTGGGCCGCCAGCGCGCGATTCCGAGTGACCCAGGTCGGAGCAAAGGCGCTCAACAGGAGCGCCTCGTCTCCGACCAGATCAGCGTTGTGCCGGAAACCGTCGACCTTGATCGTTTCCTTGGCGCGGCCCCGATAGCCGCGGCAAACGATGTGTGGCTTCCATCCCGCCTTCAAGAATCTCTCGGCAAGGCAAATCACAAAGGGTGTCTTGCCGGTGCCGCCGACGTTGATGTTGCCGACGCAGACAACCGGAACGCCTGGCCGGAAGTAGCGCCCACGGGCCAGGCGCAACAGCGCCATTCTGGACACAATCCAGCTGACAGGGCTCAACAGCCGGGCCCGGAGGCTTGGTTGGCGAAACCAGAATGAAGGCGGATTCAGCAATTCCAAATCATTGCGCGGCGGACTGTCAGGCTGCCTGGTTGTTCCGGCATGACGGTGCGGACATCGCGTCCTTCAATGACAGTGGTTCGATGCGGTCAGGACTTCAACACCTTTGCTTCAGTGCCTCTCTTGTGTTCGTCGAGCAAGCGGTACAACCTTGCAATGAAGTATCGCATCATGGCGTTGTCAACCGACTTCTGCGACGCCTCCTTCCAGGCTGCATATGCGGAATCGTAGTCGGGATAGAGGCCAACCACCTCCACCTCGTCCAGATTGCGAAACCTGCTCGCAGCTGGATCAACCAGTTCTCCCCCAAAGACCAAGTGCAATCTCCGCGCCATCCTCTTTCTCCAATTTCATGGTGCAACATACGGAACAGTTTCCGGACACTGACGCTGGCAAGCGCCCGTGCGCAAGCGATGTGGACTGGCAAGCCCACTAGGCGATCAACTCTTCAACCGAAACCCTTCGGGTTGCCGGCGCTGAAGTTTCTCAAAGAATTGCCCAACCGGCAGCGGAAACTCCAACCACCAATCCTGCATGGTCAGGCCGTTGCCGGCACAGTCCCGAACTCTGGGTCCTGACTGCCCTGACAGCGCATGAAGCTCCGCAGCCGAACGCCTCGAAGCTCCACACGAACTCGAAATGGCAACCTGAAGGCATTTCGGAATCGCTGCGCCGAACATGGTCCGATAGCACGATAATTGACCTGACGCATGTTCGGCAATGCATTTGCGCATGGGCCATGTTGCGAATTTCGTCATCGGGATGGATAAGGCAAGCATCAATGTTTCATCTGCGGAGGATTGAAGTGGCCGAGAAGTTTCGTGAAGACAGCTACCCGGAAGGCTTGGAGGGCGCAATCGCCGCTCCGAACTCCCACCGGCCGATCTTTGAGCGCGGCAGCGTCAGGATTGTTGAAGTTTCAATCGCTCCAGGCGTTCAAGAGCCCATACATACCCACGAACCTGCCGCAATGCTGGTCAGCCTGACCGACACGGCTCTCAGATACCGGAAGTACTCGTGGGAAGCCGGGCAGTGGGTCATGCTGGAATCTCGCGACGGCCATTCTCAAAGCGGGAAGACAAACTGGTTCGAGGGCGAGCCGCCGCATTCGGTGGAAAACCTCGACAGTGAAGCGTATCGCGGCATTCGGATTGAGTTTCTGGATCAACCGGGACGGCTAACCTGGTAGTCGCAGCGGCTGATTTCGTCCGCGATCGTTCAATGGCAATGGCCCGCGTGGAGGCAGGCTTGACTTTGGGACCTGGTTGGGCATCTGGCAATTGCATGTGCGGCCAACGATGGCCGGGATCATCATCGGGGAAACGTGGCGTCAGGACTGGCAGTCCTGGCAAGCGCTGGGCGCATCGGCGCCACCGAATGGCTCCCGGCCTCGAGACTATTCTCCTGCAACCGTCAAGCCCTCAACCAGCAGACTGGGCACGCGAAACCGCTTGAACGGGCGGGAATCATTCGCTGGAATCAACGTTCGCAGCATCTCCTTCAGGTTTCCCGCTATCGTGAATTCCGAAACCGGATGCCGCCTTTCACCACCTTCAACCCAGTAGCCAGAGGCGCCACGGGAATAGTCCCCTGTGGTCGGGTTTATTGTCGCTCCGATCAGCGACGACACAACCAAGCCTCTTCCCATCTCGGAGGCAAGCTGTTCGAGACTGGACTCTCCCTCGGTCAGATGAAGATTGCTGACCCGCGGCTGGGGCGGAGAGGACAGGCCGCGCGCCCCGTTTCCGGTGCTCGCCAAGCCCAGCTGCCTGGCTGAGGAAAGGTCGAGCAGCCAACTGCGCAAGCAGCCGTTCCTGACCAGGAACTTGGGGCGAGTGGGAAGGCCCTCATGGTCGAACATCCAGGAGGAAGCGGAGCGCGGACGCCAGGGCTGTTCCTCAAGGCTCAGGGAATCCGGCAGGACTTGCGTGTCCATTGCGTCAAGCAGCCAGCTTGAGCCGCGCACGATCGAAGCTCCATTGATGGCGCTGACGAGATGTCCAATCAACGACCCGGCGACGCGCTCGTGAAATATCACCGGAAACGATCCGGTTGGAGGTCTGAGCGCCCCGTACCGTTCAACTGCCCGTTCGCCGGCCTTGGCGCCGATTTCCTCGGGGGAGGACATGTCGTCAAGAAACACCCGCGACTCGCCGTAGTAGTCCGTCTCCATGCTGAGACCCTCGCCGGCTATGGCGGAGCAGCCGGCAGCGCGCCTGTTGCGCCGGTAGGTTGCAGCAAATCCGTTCGAGGCAAGCACCTGAACTTCACCGGAGCCTTCACCGCAAGTGGCGGTTTCGACCTTGGAAACACCAGGCACCGCCAGCGCGGCAGCCTCGATGCGACGCGCCTGCCTCTCCAAATCCGACGGAGTGGGGCGCGGCGAAGAATCAAACAGTTCCAGTTTTGACGAATCGGCATGCTCGGCAAGCGCTTCCGGGCTGGCAAGCCCGGCGTACGGATCTTCGGGAGCGGTCTGGGCCATCGACACCGCGCGCTTCGCCATTTCGGCCAAGGCGCTGCGGCGCAGATCCGACCCTGAAACGCAGGCCTGGCGCTTGCCCACAAACACACGCAGACCGGCGGAAACCTGTTCACTGCTCTCCGCATGTTCGAGTTCGCCTTCAAGAACGTCGATCGATACGGAATTTGCATGCGCCACTCGTACGTCTGCGTCGGTGGCGCCGTGTTTCGCAGACATCTCCAGGAGATGTTCTGCAACTGCGAGAAGCGTGTCCCCCATCCAATGGGCTCCCTTTGCACGTCAAATGAACGCCCGACATACAAGCGAACTCCCGGCAATTGAAGCCGGATTCGGCGGTCGCTTCAGAAAATCCAGCCAACCGCCGCGCTTGAATTTCCAAACGGCCGGCTGCTGCCAGCGCCAGGCATGCATTTGCCTGGAATTCAGGAAGCGGTCATTTCGCTCCACTCTCCGTGGCAGCGGCCAAACGCAGCGCCCTCGCCGGCTTGGCCTGTTCCAGCGGCTCTCCGACAATTGGCTTCGGCGCTTGGAAGGGCACATCGGCTTCCGCGCCACATTCCTACCGGAATGCCGTTGTTTGAGCGGCGCTGCCGTTCTGCCATCCTCTCAACAGAGGTTCGACGGCATCGAGCCGCCTTTCGTTGATGAACAGTTCTCCGGATTCCCTGAGTTCGACAATGAACTGGAAGGCATCGCCCGCCAGTGAATCGCTGGGAGCATACTTCGTCAACTGCAAGTCGATCAACGTCTTCACAATGTCAGGCAGCAATCCTCTTCGAACGAGAACGTCCGCCATCTTGCGCAGATTCCTGATCTCGACAACGAAGTGGCCGATCTCGATCCCGGCTTCGGAACCGCCAGGCAACCCTCTCAACGTGCCGCGGGCGCCAAGGACAAAATCCAAAATCTCAAGATCGAAATCATTGATGGAAACAATCCATTGATCATCGTCAAGGTACCAAGCGTTCGCCGCAAGCAGAATCTCGATGTTCTTCGATTCGACGGCGCCGGCTTCGTCCAGCCAATCCATGTAGTCATCGCGCAATTGGATTTCCTGAACCTGGAAGCGAATGTCCGTGCTTTGTTCGGAGGGGCTTTCGACTGCATTCAGATCCAGCGTCAGGCGGCTGACGGAAGCCGGAAACATTGCCCCAAATCGCTCAGTCATGTCCGAACTGTCTGCGGTCAGTTCAAGCTGTGACAGTTCAAGATTGAGGTCGCCTCCGCCGGGCAACTTGAAACTGCCGGAAGTCTCGGAGCTTGCCATCGCCAACCCAATGCTGAACTGTTCGAACGCGCAGTCCACTTCGTAATCGATGGTGCTGCGACCCTCACGGAGACGCCATTCAACTTCATCCACCGAGTTGTCATCCATGCGCCAGCGGGCCTCCATTTCAATCGAACCGCCAAGATGGCTCGATTCGTAGATGCAGCCCGCATCCGCGTAGGTGGAGTCAGCAAATGACGAGTTGATTTGGTCTGCCGCAAATTCGACGTGCAGACCTTCTGCATCGTCGTGCGCGAACTCGACAGTCATTCCCGACCTGACGTTTTCGACGTTCACTTCCCCGGTGAGCCCGTGGCCATCAATGATTGCGGAAACCTCGTCGCTCCGGAAGTCCGCCGCCACACCTCGGTCGAGTTCGGTGAGCCAGAGGTCATGTTGGCCAAGGAGGAATGTGGTGCGGGACCCTTCAGTTCCGGCAATACGCTGGTCAAGCGATATGCGAGGGATTCTCACCTGGACCCGACCGTCAGTCCGGTCCCACATTTCAATGCTCTGAATGGTGACCCTCATTTCATCCTGGGGATCGGATATCACGAAGTCCCAGATCTCGACCACACCGCTTCGAAACACTTCGCGGCCTGTCTCGACTTCCAGACCCAGACTTTCCCACGACTGCCTGAATTTCTCATACAACTGCCGTGCGTCGCCCAAGGCTGCGCCGGGAAGGGACCAGACGAAAAACTGCAGGATTGCGATTGCAGCAACTGTTGGCTTCCGCAATGTGTGCGCCCTCCCGTGGCGATCGCATCCGGCATGCGAAAGTGGCAATGATCGACGTGTGGCGTCTGTGTTCCGAGATTGGTTCAGCGTGGCCGGATTCCTGCTGCGACCAGTCAATGGATCAAGGGCCGTCGTGAAAGGGTTTCATGGCATTGCCGCCAAGCGCGCCGGCCGGGCAAATTGCGCCATCCCCTGTGCCACGCGTATCCCTGGGCGCCGGATTTGTCAATCGAGGGATTGAAGCGCCGTCATTGCAACAAGCTCGCCAGCCATCCAGTCGACTCGGCATGTGAGTAGTGGAAATCGGTCTCGATGTGGTGCATATTGACAGTGAACCCAAGCGGGATTCGCTTGTTTGATGTAGCAGTTTTTTTGCAAGGGAGTTGCCACTGATGTCATCGCTGGACCATCTGGACAAATTGAAGGAAGAGCATGCGGAACTGTCAAGGATGGTGGAAGAGGAGCAGCAAAAGCTGTCAGCGGACTTTTTGTATATTTCCGAACTCAAGAAACGAAAGCTATTGCTCAAGGAGCAAATTGCGGGATTGAAATAGGCGACGGCCGCAGGCAGGCGACACGCCTGCCTGGGCGTCCGCTGCGGAACAGGCCGCACGGACAGGTCCGTCCGTGACAACTGCCTCTTTCCTGACACCCCGGCAGCGCCGGGACGCAGCCGACCGCATCGTTTCATCGTCCGTTCGCCGTCATTGCTGGTTCGGTGCAGCAATGCGTTGAAAGGCGCTGCGGCCGCGCATGCGTGTCAGATAGGCCGCCAATGCAGGTTCGGGTTGGTTGAACTTTGCCACTTCGGCCCACACCAGGCAGTGCGCAAGGATGAAGTCCGGCACAGTCATGGTTGGTCCCATCAGGAACTCATGGCAACCAAGCTGCGACTGGAGCGATCGCGCGGACCTGGCAAATTCCCACTTCAACGTCGGCTTGACATCTGGTGTCCGCCGTTTCTTCGGCAGCACAAAGCTGTGCTTGGCGGCTGCCCAGAGGCAGGCGTCGAACTCGTCGAGAAGCCGCCCTGTCAGACTGTCCTGCGCCGCCCTCTCAAGCGTGCCGCATGGGTGGGAAAACCGTCCGGCCGAATCCGCCAGAAACTGGAGGATTGCCGTGCTGTCGGCAATCACTGTGTCCGCCAGCGCCAGCACCGGTATCTTGCCGAGCGGAGACAGCCTGAGCAGTTCGGCGTCGTGGGGCATTACAGGCCTTGATTCGTACTCGATCCCAAGTTCCTCGAGCATCCACAAAACCCTGAAGGCGCGGCTGTGCCTGTGTCCGTAGACTATTGGCGGGGCATCGAAGATTCGCTTTTGCAAGGTTTGGGCATCCTTCTGCAGTTGTTCGTGTCCTGGCGCTGCTGCATCGTTTGTTGCCGCAGAGGCGGAAAGCGATTGAATTCGAGCGCACTTCTGGGCTGGTCGTGGCCTTCAATGGCAGACCGGCAACCATGCGCTCCCGAATCGGCGGGACGCCATTGCGGCAAACGCGACAGCCCGGAGAACATTCCTGTGCGGACTTGCCCTGCCGGCCTGGGGTTCCGCAGGCATTCCATGCTGAACAGTTGATCGCAGGCCGAGTTTCCGAATGTCCCGATCGGACAGTTCGGCCATGTCATGGCGGCGGCGGTGGCCTGCAGGTCGAAAGCCGCCGCGCCCATGCGGGCCACCGCTCGGTTTCCGAAGGCAGCAGCACGCCAGTCGGCCCGGAAGACAGGCTTTCCCTGTACCGACACGCGCCTTGTCCGCGCACCCGCCAGCGAGCAACCTGTTGACGGCAGCGGCGCTTGAACCCGGTCGAGGTTTCCAGCCAATGCCGCGAGTGGGCAACCTGAAACGGGCTGCAGCCCGGCATTCGACATTCGGGTCCCGAGTTGCCGCGGCGCTACCGCAGTTATTGCGAATCTGGCTTGAGTTCGATGGCGGCGCGCAGTCGGGCTTCGATCGAACGGCAACGGGCTTCGGCCAGGAGTTTCAGTCCGGACTTGTCCTTGACATAGAACACGTCCACGGCCTGTGCTCCGTAGGTGGCAATGACGGCGCTGAAGATCACCACCTGCGCCTCGGCAAGGGTGTTCGAGAGGTCGTAAACCAGTCCTGGCCGGTCGCGCGTGTCGACCTCGATGATCGTGTAGTAGTCCGACCCTTCATTGTCGAACGTGATTTCCGTGGGCACATCGAACATCGCCCAGTCCTTCTTGAAGCGGCGGCCGACGCTGATCGCACCTGGTTCGGCAAGCCGTTTCTCGAGAAGGTCGGGGTCAGCCATGAATTTCAGTATCTGTTCCTTTATCCGTGTCAGCTGTGACTCTTCGTAGTCCTTGCCGGCAAAGTCCTGAAGCCAGAAGGCGGCGGTGAGGTATCCATCCTTGGTCGTGAAGCACTTGGCATCGACGATGTTTGCATTTGCAAGCAACAGCATTCCGGCAAGCTTGGCGAATACCGTGCGCGAATCACGCATTGCGATGCAAACCTGATTTGCCGACCTCATGTCGTCGTACACGAAGCGCACTTTCCCCGGATCGTCCCCAAACTGGCCAAGCAACTCGGCGAAGGTGACATGGGTGTTGGTTGAAAGCCCTCTCCAATAGTCCGGGTAGTAGCGATCGAGCTCCATTTTGGCCCTCTGGTCGCTCCAGTCGGCCATCTGTTCGGCAAACCTGTCTCGGGCTTCATCGACACTCAACTGAATGGCCAAACTGGCGAGACCCTCCGTCAGCGCCGCATGCGTCAAGTGGTAAAGATCCCTTAACATCTGCGCCTTCCAATTGTTCCATACGTTTGGACCGACCCCGATGATGTCGCAAACGGTTAGGACGGTGAGCAGCTTGAGGCGCGTGCGGTTCTCCACAAGGGTGGCAAAGTTTCGGATGGTTCTGGGACGGTGCACATCCCGTTTCTGAGCCACATCCGACATCGTCAGGTGATGGCGAACCAGCCACACGACAAGTTCGGCCTCGTGCTCGTCGAGGCCAAACCGCGGCGCCAGTTGGGAGGCGATTTCAGCGCCGACTATCGAATGGTCGGCGTTCCTGCCCTTGCCAATGTCGTGCAGGAGCAACGCCACATAGAGCACGCGGCGATTGACCCCCTGCTTGACGATGTTCGACACCACGGGCAGCTCCTCCACGGCATCGCCCCGCTCCACGTTGGCAAGAACGGTGATGCATTGGATGGTGTGTTCGTCGACCGTGTAGTGATGATAGTTGTTGTACTGCATCATGGCGACGATGTGGCCGAACTCCGGAATGAATGCGCCCAGGAGGCCGAGTTCGTTCATGCGGCGCAGCGCCCGCTCCGGGTTGCCGTGATTCAGCAACAGATCCAGGAAAATCTTGTTTGCTCCGGGATCGTTGCGGAACTGCTCGTCGACAAGGTGAAGATTGGCTGAAACCAGCCTCATTGCGTCGGGATGCAACAGGAGCTCGGTGTCAAGCGCAGTCTCGAAAAGCCGAAGGATGTTCAAGGGGTCCTTGATGAATTCGTCCGGGTTGCGAACGCTCAGCCGACCCTGCAGTTCAACGAATTCGTCCGGCAATTGGACCGAAAACCGAAGGCGGGCCTGCTTGATCCAGCTTACCAGGCGCGGCTGGCGCTTGACGTGCTGCTCTTCAAGCTTCGTCAGAAAAATCCGGGTCAGCTCGCCGACGTCGGTCGCAAACCGGAAATAGTCCTGCATGAAGAACTCGACGGCCCGCCGGCCCTTCGTGTCGAAGTAGCCAAGCGCATTGGCGATGTCAAACTGGGCATCGAAATGCAGTATTTCCTGAGGGCGGTCGGCAAGCGAGTGCAGTTCGCACCTCACCGACCACAGGAACGACTCCGCGCTGATGAACTTTTCGTATTCCTCGATCGAGAAGTAATCGAGTTCCATCATGTCGATGGCGGAGTCCACTCTGTAGAGATACTTGATGATCCAGAACAGGGTTTGAATGTCGCGGAGGCCACCCTTTCCTTCCTTCACATTGGGTTCCACGACGTACCGGTTGCCGCCCTGCTTCTTGTAGCGAGCTTCGCGTTCAGCCAGCTTGGCCTCGACGAACTGCGGGCCCGTTCCCTTGTACAGCTCGTTCCACAGCCTGTCGGCAAGCTTGTCGGCAAGCTCCTCCGAACCCCAGAAGCGCCTGCTTTCCAAAAGCGCGGTTCGCACGGTCATGTCCGACGCGGCAAAACTCAGGCAGTCATCGATGGTTCTAACCGAATAGCCCACCTTCAGCTTGAGGTCCCACAGAAGGTAGAGAATCGCTTCGATGGTCTTGCCAATCGATTCCGACCGCAGGTCTGTCGACAGGAACAGGAGATCCACATCGGAGTGCGGGGCCATGGCGCCGCGGCCATACCCGCCAACGGCCAGCACCGAAATGGGAGTGTTGAGTTCCGGCACGGGACATAGTGGTCCGGTTGCCAAGTCCAGCACGGTCGACACGACGCGGTCGGTCAGATACGAGTATGACCTGATTGCAGAGAGCGCTGCATAGGGCTTGATCTTGAACTCCCTAATGCAGGTGTTGCGAATTGCGGCGCGGCCGACCTTGAGGCGTTCTGCGAGTTCCTTCAGCACAAGTCGACGCAGGTTTGACTGACTGCTGTCAACAGCCAACTCGTTCAATGTCGCATCCATCGATGCCTGATCGAAGATTTCGCGAGCTGGCAGAATAAGGTTGCCACGCTCCTCCTCGGTTTCCGACCTTGATGGTTCCTTGTTCGTGCGGTCGTTGATTGCAGATTTCATTTGCTCAGGTTTCCGTGGGATTGACGGTGAAAAAATGGACCACATAAAGGCCAGGCGGAGCAATTCCGGCATGGCCCGAAACGCTGCAGGGCAAAACAGTTCCAAACATGGCGGACGGAGTTTCCGCCCTCGCGCTTCGGACTTCTCCTATACACAGATACGGATTGAATTCCATCAACAAGCGTTTCATTATTCCTTCAAGAAGCCTGTATGCAATCACAGTCTGCCGACCGCTGCAATGCGTGCTTCGTTGAAACTTTGGAAGGCGCCTGCAAGCTTGCGATCTCTAGCCTGACTTCCCAACTGGAAAAGTTGTCATGACAACTTGGCGTTGTCATTTGATCAGAGGAACCGAATCTTCAGCTGCCGATTGTCGAGCCAGGGGATCGTCTGTTGCCGCTCGGCGTAGCCGGCGGCGATCAGGAGCGGGTTGTTGGCCCGCCGTCCAATCGTGACGACGATCTCCTTGGGCGTTATGTCGACGGTGGCGCTGGCATTGACGAACTTCCTAAACAGGGTTCTGGCGCGGGCGCTTTCCGTCTCGCGTCCCAACCGCCTTCCCAGGATGCGATAAAGAGCGCTGGCCATCAGCGTCAGCTGCAGGTCGAGCTGGATCTTGAGGGGCACGAGGACCGACATCCCCATGCGGGAAATGTCGGTCTCGATCTGACTCGGTGGCAAGAGTTCAATTTCACTTGGATTGCCTTCAATTCAGTGCCCTGTTGCTTACCAATGACATTGGGAATCGATAGCGGCGTTTACGACCTTGACGGTCACCAAACGGCTGAAGCGACGACGGAGGCGGGGTGCCTCGGACCTTTCGCAAGCCCGGCAATTGATGAGCAGCTAACCGTCTGTGCCTCCAATTGACCCCTATTGGACCCCAGTCCGACCCCAATCGAACCCTGCGGGTCGGATCATTTTTTTCTTCCTCTTGACCGCTTCCACCGCGCGGCAGGCCCGGGCCCAGTGGAAGCTGCCAGCCCGCGTGCCCTCAAGCTGGCTAGCGTTCTTCTCACCTGACGTACAGTCGTGTCCAGAGGCAATTGCGCATGGATTTCGCGTAGCGACAACCCATCGTCTTCCTGATCCAGCAGGGTGAGGATCGCCATCTGCCGTTCGGTCGCATTGGTTCCGCTGCGTTGGGCCGGAGCGTGCCGGCCGAGGTGGAAGCGCACAGTCACGCAATCACCGACATCCTCGATTTCGGGGCGCGGCAGGCCTGCGGCAATCGCCAATTCCGCCATCTTGAGTGTGCATGGAGCAGGGAAATGTGACTCTTGAATCGGGCTCTCAAAGCAGTGCAGAGTGCCGTTTCGGTCAACGCCAGTCAATCGACAAGGGCAATCGAGGAAGCTGCATGACCGGGGAGCCTGTCCACCTCGTGTTCGCGGGGATCGCTGGTCCTGCCGAACGACGGGCGATCCCCCGGGTTCGATGACCAGCAAGCAGCAACCCGGCCCATACCGGTCAAACAGTCTTGCCAACTTTTCCAGTTGGGAATTCAGGCTAGTGGATCGTCAAGCATCCTGACCGAGCCTGCCGAGTGGCCGGAACAGCGGCAGCCTTTGAGTTGGCAGGTGGTGTCAGCGGATTCGAGGGCCCGAACTGCGGTTGGGAAATCTCCGGCGGCATTGCCTTGTCGCTTCTACGGAGAAGGGTTGCAGACCGGCGTACAGCAACTGATCCAGCCCGGCTGTTGCAAAGTGATTGTTGAATTCGCTTGCGAAGCCACACTTGGTCAATTCTGAGAGTGATCATGAGCGCACCTTTCGGCACGTCAAACACGCTGTCGGGTTAGCGCCCCAACATGGGCGGTCGTCGGGAATCATCCTGCCGTGTCGGCTGGCAGCGGGATACGGCCGCGGACCGCCCAAAGGCGCAGCGCCGTTTCCGAGTTTCCCCGGTTCGGTTGAATCGCTTCGCAAGCGAGTGAACCTTGGAATTCGCTCGCCGCCTGTCACAAACGGCCGCAACTTCCCGGCCAGCGGGAAAATTCCGGCCTCGTCAAGAAAAATCTGTGCATGGGGTTGAATCGGCAAAATCGATACTTACATGCTTTGATGTCAATAACATGAATGTGTGTAACTGTGAACTGGAAGCGCCGATACATGAATTGGACCGGAACGGCATCCGAACTGGCTGTTGAAACGACAAGACTGTGCAGCGAGCTTGAAATCGACGACACGGTCACTCCGAACACACGCCTGATTCGGCACTACGTGCAACAGGAGGTGTTGCGCCGGCCGGAGCGGCGAGGCAGGGAGGTTCATTTCGGATTTCGGCAAATTGTCGAATACCTGGCTGCGCGCCAGCTTCTTCAGGATGGCTGGCCCCTTGCCAAGGTGACGGAATTCAATCGGACGGCCACAACGTGCCAACTGCTGGAACTGCTCCCCAAGGGGCGAGAGCCAACCGAGGCACAGGATTTGGTGGCGTCGTTCAAGGCCAGCGCACCTCCACTCAATCGGGAAAGACGACACAGGAGGAGAATACGGACAGCGCCAATGGATCGTTCCATTGAGATGACAAAGCGCCGAGTGCTTCGCCGCCGAAGGACTGGCCAACCAGTGGACGGACCTGAAAACATCGAGCGAAAGCGCCTTGTTCGTCTGGCGCTTGCAGATTGGTGTCATGTCTATGTCGACCCAAACGAATGGCGGAACAAATCCCTGGCGGAACTGGAGGAGATGGGAAAGATTTTCACGAAGTGTCTAATCGTCGAACACAATGTCTCAGGAGAAGAGAGATGACCTTGCCAAAACTGATTGTAACCCCGCGTTTTCCTGCCCTGCAAGCTGGCAAGGACAATACTGTCCAGGCCTTGATCAGGGTCCAGGCGCCGTCGCCTGCCGATGATCACAAGCGTTCCAACCTCAATCTCGCGATAGTGATTGACCGGTCGGGCTCGATGCATGGCCAGCCATTGAACGAAGCCAAGCGATGCGCAGAATTTGTAGTCGACCGCTTGGGTCCTGAGGATCGTGCGGCGCTGATCGCGTACGACAACAGGATAAACAGACTCGTGCCTTTGACCAAGGTTACCGACAAGGCACGCTTCCGGCATGCGCTGAATCGCATGCGCAGCGGCGGCTCAACCAATCTTCACGGCGGCTGGCTGGAAGGCGCCGAGCAGGTTTCCGCCAATGTTTCAGGCGACTCAATCACTCGAGTAATCCTGCTTTCGGATGGACAGGCCAACTGTGGGCTGATCGACGACGCGGCCATTGCCGATCAGTGCGCAAAACTGGCCGAGGCCGGCGTGTCAACCTCGACCTACGGACTTTCCCACCACTTCAACGAGGAATTGATGATCAGGATGGCAAAGGCGGGCCAAGGAAATTCGTACTACGGCGAAACAGCCGAAGACCTTATGGACCCGTTCCAGGAGGAGTTCGAATTGCTGGCAGCGCTTTGCAACAAGCGACTTCGATTGTCCGTCGAGTCGCCGCAGGGAGTTCCGGTCAAGATTCTCAACAAGCTTGAGGTGGACAGTGACGGCGACAGCCAGCTTCCTGATCTGGCTTACGGCAGCGAGGCATGGGCCTTGGCGCAGTTGAAGTTGCCGGCAATGCTATGCGGCAAAGGCGATGGTCGTTCCGGTGTTGAAGTCATGACGGTGAAAGTCCGAATGCAGGACCTTGATGGCGTTGAACTGCAGCTGCCAACGGAAACATTGAGCCTTCCAAGCGTTTCAGAGACGGCATGGGATGCGGTCGAGGAGAGCAAAACAGCTTCAAGCCGCGTCAACGAGATGCGAGCGGCAAATCTGCTGGATGAGGCGACGGCGGCGGCAGAACGGGGAGACTGGGACCGGATATTGGAGATCCAGGTGAAGGTTCGCCAAAGCGCAGCGGACGATCCGTACCTTGGCGAGGTTGCCGCCAATCTCGAGGGCTTGGCGAAAAGGCGAGAGCGGGAGGCGTACAGAAAGGAAGCCAGGTACACGAGATACAAAATGAGACGCCAATTGGAGCCTCAAATGGATGGTGCGGATGCTTCCCCAGTCATGCACTCACCGGATGCGCCCATGTACCTGCGGCGCAAGGTCGCACAGGGAAAGGACGAAAGAACGAAGCGGCAGCGTCGCAGAACACGCACCAGCAGCCGATAGTCGGGCTGGACCAAGGGAGCCGGGGAACCGTCGAACATGTGCCTGCACTGAATGGCATGGCAGTTCCCCGAATTTCCCATTCGGCTTCCCCGAGGCACGTCAAATGGGGGTGACGCCGGTTTGCCCATGAACCTGGTTCCAGCGACAATTCTCCCATCGCCCAATGGCTGGAATCGCCGACGAACACGAGCGTTCCTGCCAAGTGTGGTTGCCAGGACATTGAAGAACTTTCGGAAACCCGCTTCAACATGGCCTGCCTTCCATCATCCGACACTTGGCTTTCCCCACTCTCCCGCTGACGCCATTTCAATGTCTGCTGCATTCGCAACGGCTCGAACATGGATTGGAGTCTGGCCACAAGTTCCGGGTCTCTAACATCTTCCGCAGCGCGATCCGACCACGAATCAGAGTCGTCCAACAGCCGGCAGCACGCCGCGATCAGACGATTGCTTGGCATCGCTTTCGGGCACGGTCACATCACTTTCACATTGTACCGCATTGCGGCTTCCGGACGACGTCGGCTCCGCATGCGTTCCAGATGGCAGTACAGGTACAGCTTCAATGGCAGCGCCGGCTTGAAGGGCGGCTGCCGGGGCCGCCATGCGAATCGACATGTCGTAAACAGTATCGCCTCTCGATGCCTCATCTGTTGGTTGCGCTTTGCGGCCATCGCTGCTCTCTCCTGGATCCTCGTCAAAGCGTTGAATGCGACACGATTCGGTGTGGGGGAATGTCGAGCAAATGCTGCTTCTCATGGGCTTGCAGGAACCGAAAGCGGCGCTGGCATGCACGACAATCGGAGTGAACCAAGGATCACAATCGCCAGGCGCCGTCGGAGGGCATTCACGGATTCTGCGCGGCCGCGCTCGATGGCAATTGGAAAGTCACCGAGTTGCATTTCGTTGGAAGGACAGTTCGGGCGCAGTGTCGTTTGACAGCCTGCTTGCGCGCTTCGACGAAGCGATGGAACGTGCTTGCAGATTTGAAAGCGCGGATGCCGCGGGATGCGAACTGGCGGTCATTGCGAAGGCGCCAGGCCAAGGACGGCATTCGCATCGTTGCTGGTTTGGCCATCATTCGCCCCTCCTGCCGCTTGCCGGTGGCATTGCACGACAACGGAAATTGTGTAGTTGATCCACATGTTGCGCCTTCGGGACACGCTGCCTGGGATGCAGCGCCAGCGATAGGTCGGAATGCCCGCGTGATCTTGCTTGGTCCAGTCGAGAGGGGTTGCGCGATCCCGGCGAGCTGGCTCGAAGTGAGATGAAGGAATGAGGGCTACGCTGCCAGAGCGTTCCGCGAACGCCGGATTCTCCTGTCGCATGTCGTTGTATTTGCCTCGGGGTATCATTGATGAACGGGATCTACGACCGAGACTTGCGGGGATATGGACCTGACGCTCCTGATCCGCAATGGCCGGACAACGCCAAAGTTGCGGTGCAGTTTGTCGTCAACTACGAAGAAGGCGGCGAGAACTGTCTGCTGCACGGCGATGCCGCCTCCGAGGCGTTTCTCTCGGAAATCGTTGGCGCACAGCCTTGGATCGGCGAACGCCACTGGAACATGGAGAGCATCTACGAATACGGTGCAAGGGCTGGATTCTGGCGGCTCTACCGATTGTTCGAACGGTTTCGGGTTCCCGTCACGGTCTTTGGGGTTGCGACTGCGCTCGCCAGATCCCCGGAACAGACCTCGGCGATGATCGAGGCGGGATGGGAGATGGCCAGCCACGGGCTGAAGTGGATCGAGTACCGCGGGTTTTCGGAGGAGGAGGAGCGCAATGACATGCTCAAGGCGGTCGAGCTGCACGCGGCCGTTACCGGATCCAGACCGCTGGGATGGTACACCGGCCGCTGCTCCATGAACACCGTGAGACTGGCGGCGGAGTATGGCGAATTTGAATATGTTGCCGATTCCTACGCAGACGAACTGCCGTATTGGGCACAATTTGGCAGCAGGTCGCAGCTGGTTGTCCCGTACACGCTGGATGCCAACGACATGCGCTTTGCCACCGCACAGGGATTCAATTCGGGCCGCCAGTTCTTCGACTATCTCAAGGACACCTTCGACGTCCTCCATGACGAAGGAAGCGCCGGCTCGCCCAAGATGATGTCAATTGGTCTTCACTGTCGATTGGCAGGGCGACCGGGCCGAGCGCGAGCGATTTCCAATTTCCTGGAATATGCAAAGTCCCGCGAGGGGGTCTGGTTTGCGCGCAGAATTGACATAGCGCGGCACTGGAAGGAACGATTCCCGCCACCGGCCAGTTCAAGCGAGCTCGCCGAGATGTCCGCAGCGCAGTTTGTCGATGTCTATGGCGGCGTGTTCGAGCACTCGCCATGGGTCGCGGAGCGCGCCTTCGGGCTGGAGAGAGGAGCGGCACACAATTGCCCGAGAGGCGTTCACAGTCTTCTTTGTCGGGCGTTCAGGTCGGCCTCTGGCGACGAGCGGCTCGCGGTGGTGCGAGCGCATCCGGACCTTGCGGGCAAGCTGGCACGCAGCCGAAGACTGACAAAAGCCTCCCAGGTGGAACAGGCATCGGCGGGTCTGGACGCTCTGACTGCCAACGAGCAGGCGCGTTTCGAGGATCTCAACAATCGCTATACAAGGAAGTTCGGCTTTCCGTTCATCATCGCCGTCAAGGATCACACAAAGGCCGAAATAGTTGGCGCCTTTGAACGTCGATTGGAGAATTCAAGCGAAGAGGAACTGGACGAAGCTTGCCGACAGGTTGAACGCATCGCGTGGTATCGCGTGCTTGACCTTCTGAAGGGGCGCTAGCGTCATGAACAACCATCGATACGCAGTTCCACCGGGCGGCGTTCCCGATCAGCGGCGGGAAATCGGAACGCGGGCCAACTTTACGAACAGCTACGCACTGATTCCGGCTTCGTCACAGCGCGACGTGGTTACCAGCAGGTTGCCGAACTGGAACGGGACGAAGTTGTGGGTTTTGGCCAGACCAATGTCGGGATTTTCCGAAACTTTCTCGCACTACGTTCTTGAAGTCGAAAGCGGCGGTGGAAGTGACGTTCCCGAAACCGCCTTTGGAGTCGAAGCAGTCCTTTTCGTGACGGCGGGGCGACTTGAGGTTTCGATCGACGGGCTGGAGTCGGAACTGATCGCGGGTTCCTACGTCTATCTCTCTGTCGACGCGAGCTGGCGGCTGCACAACAGGCAGGACGAGGTCGCCGTGTTTCACTGGATCAGGAAGCGCTACGAGGCGATCGAAGGGATGGGAAACCCTTCGTCCTTCGTCACGTGCGAGATGGATGTCGAACCTGAACCGATGCCTCATGCGGATGGCAGATGGACGACGCGGCGTTTCGTGGACGTTGAAGACTGCGCCCATGACATGCATGTCAATTTGGTCGAACTGCAACCGGGAGCAAAAATTCCCTTCGCCGAAATGCACGTCATGGAGCACGGATTGTATGTGCTGGAAGGTCAAGCCCTGTACCTGCTTAACCAGGACTGGGTTGAGGTGAACGAGGGCGACTACATGTGGCTCCGTGCTTTCTGTCCTCAGGCATGCATCGCGAGCGGCACGGGACCGTTTCGCTACCTGTTGTACAAGGACGTAAACCGGCACGCCGCGCTTCCAGGTGGTTTGGGCCGTTAGTTTCTTTCATGAAAAACATCGAAATCGAGCCGATGGATGCAGATGCGTTTGCCGAATTCGGCGACGTGATCGAATGCAGCCGAGGCGTCCCCACAACAATCAACGAAGGCATGTGCCAGCGTTTCAGCGACCTGGCGAATCTGGCTCACGATTCATCCGGGCGTCTTGGAGTGAGCATATTCAGATCCAGGCTGCGTACATTGCCGTACGAGCTTGACCTGGTTGAGCGCCACCCTCTGGGTCCACAGGCGTTTCTTCCAATGGATGGAGAGGCATTTCTCGTAACCGTGGCACGCGATGTGGGTGGCAGTCCCGGGCATCCGCGCGCATTTCTGACGCAGCGATGGACCGGCGTCAACATTCGGCGCAATGCATGGCACGGTGTATTGACGCCGTTGTCCGGTACCGGGCTCTTTTGGGTCGTGGACTGGATCGGCGAATCCGGCAATCTGATCGAACACAGATGGCCGGAGGTGTGGATCGTGGGCGAGGAATGCATTTGAACCGGCTGTGAGGACGGTTTCGCCTCGAGCTCGCCGAAGGGAGGTCTCTTCCTGTCGTCCGGCTTCCAACCGGCGGCCACATTCGCTTTCCAACTTCGTGCTGCCAGCCGCTTGCGGCCTGCATCGATCGCCTTCCACCGCCACCCGTCCAACTTCATCCGTTTCATCTCGCTTGCCAGCCAATCAACAACAAGGGCAACCGAGAAAACTGCATTGCTGGTGAGCTTGACTCAGTCCTGCTTGCAGAGATCCCTGGGCTTGCCGAAAGGCGACTGGCAATTCCACGGTTTCGATGATCAGCAAACAGAAATCCCGGCCCATGCCGGTCGAAATGTCACGTCATAGTTGGCGGCTGGGATTTCAGGCCAGTGTTGTGGCGCAGTGGATTGTGCAGTCTGAGACATGCTGCTTTCGGAATCGAGAGTTTGTTGGGATTGATGAAAGCCCACATGCTTCCCGGCTTTCCAGGGATGCGTTCGATGAAGCCGGATCGATTAGTTGGACGGTTGCTGGCTTTCGAACAGGAGTGAATGAAAGTCGGGCGCTGGCGCTGTTTTCCGGCATGTCCGGCTTTCGAGGGATGACAGGGCGCGTCCCTCCGATTCACAAGGATGTCCAAAGCAATGGAGGCGCTTGTGAGCTAAATGTGCTGTCGAGTGCATTTGCGCCCATCGGAACGTGACGAATTGAGGGCCATGCCTGCCTGTGGGGACCAACGAGTGCGCCGCATTGGCGAACGCAGAACCTGCTGGCTATGCCCCGAGGGGCATCCGACGCCGAGATTGCAGAGCAGGTGGTTCGTGCGTTGTCGGTCGTTACACGAACAAGGTGTCGTTTCGTCGTGTGCAACCTGGATTGGGGTTTTGTCCAAGGCGCCGCTACCGGGAGCGTCCTGCAAACACACCGGAGACGAAGTGGCCCTGCTGGCTGCAACGGCCCGCTCGGATTCGCCGGGCTGGTCATGCCTGCTGGATGCTTGAACAGATTCACAACAAAATGGCCCGGCTAGCGGGCCACGAAGGCTTCGCGTGCAAGACCGTGCGGCGGCCTTGCCAATAGCAAATTCAAGCCATGACGCAAGGAAATGTGACGCATCCCCAAGGTCTATGCCGCCATCGAAGATGTACTCGATCCCCACAAAGAACCGCACGACCCAGACCTTCCGTTCTCTCGTTCGACGAAGCCGCACTGCAAGCCTGCCTGTCTTCCTTGACGTCCATCAGCCTCTGGCTGCACGCTGCGCGCCTGACTGCCTGTCATGACTTGGCTTGCAAAGTTTGCGCCGTTCAACCGGCTGCTGCCTTGAGTTCCATTCCTCGTCTGCTTCACTCCCGCCGCTGTTCCACCCTTTCTGCCTTCATTCCTTGACGCGCCGTACCCACATGGCGTGGTGCGACATGCTATTCCGTAACACCGACTGCTTTCTGTTGTCCCGGCAACTTGAATGCAGGCGCGGCGAACTATATTGCTTGCAATCGGAAGTGACGCTGCCCGCCGTGGCGGCAGCCTTCGTCCATCATCGCATCCCATGGCAGGAGGGGACCCGGACGGGAGACGCGACATGCCTCTAGCGGCAAAGCAGATTGCAGATCTACAGACCTTCATAGACAGGGAGGACCGCAGCGTGCCGCCCTATTTCGCAGGACGGCGCGACATCCTGGCCGACATTGAGGCTCGTCTGGAGTTGATGTGGAAGCGGCGCAAGGGCAAGGAGCCTCAGGCCAGCGGCATGACGCGCATTCTCTACGGCGCTCCCGGGGCCGGCAAGAGTTCGACGCTGATGCATCTCAAGCGCAAGTGGGATGCAGCCGCCAA
>MKWU01001116.1_pt1 | contig 48331 bp, 46 predicted proteins | sample 809101 | NCBI WGS metagenome assembly MKWU01 (sample SAMN05860141, study PRJNA318959) | sponge metagenome | host: Aplysina aerophoba | place: Slovenia: Piran, Adriatic Sea, Gulf of Piran | collected 2013-05-07 | reverse complement strand
CCGGTGTCAGCGTCGAGGGGGTCGGCGTGTCAATGCCGTCCGAGTCCGTGCCGTCATTGTCGGTTGGCGTCGGCGTATCGATCCCATCCGAATCAGTGCCGTCATTGTCCGTCTGCGTCGGCGTATCGCCGTCGCCGTCGTCGTCGTCGTCGCCCCCGAGGCCGTCGTCCTCATCGGCGTCACCCTCGACAAGATCACCAGGACGCGACGAGATGACCACCTCATCGGCAGCGGCGAGATCGTCGTTCACCGCCGAGGCGACAATCCGCACCGCGACAGCCACAGCGACCAGCAGTCCGAGAACCGCGACAGCTCGTGTGACGCGCCTGCGCATGTCAGCTTCCGAATGTAGTAACGGCTACCTCGGACCCTAACGCTTCGTGCTCACCTGGGAATGCTCCGCCGAAGCAGCCGATACGAGACTGGTCAAGATCCCGAATAGTGCGAGCGCAGAGTGGCGCGCGCCTAGTTTCGGAGGCGAGCGGAACGGGACAGCCTGGGAGGACGCGTGAGCGAGGCAACAGACGCGGAAGAGCGAGAAGTCATGGACTGGCAGCGCTACGGCGTGGCCGTGCGCGAGCTGGCGCAGATGATCGCCGATGACGGCTACCGGCCCCAGATGATCCTGGCGATCGCCCGGGGCGGGCTGTTCTGCGCCGGCTCGCTGGGCTATGCCCTGTCGGTCAAGAACATCTACGTCATGAACTGCGAGTACTACACCGGCGTCGACGAGCGGCTCGAGGTGCCGATCATGCTGCCGCCCACGCCCGACCTGGTCGACCACCGCGACTCGGACATCCTCATCGCCGACGACGTGGCCGACACCGGCCACACGCTCAAGCTGGTCTACGACTTCTGCCTGCCGCGGGTGCGCAGCGTGCGCACCGCCGTGCTGTACGAGAAGCCGTGGTCAACCGTCAACTGCGACTGGGTGTGGCAGCGCACTGACCTGTGGATCAACTTCCCCTGGTCGACCGAGCCGCCAATCGTCAGCGACGAGCAGGCCCGCTCCTGAGGTCACCCTTCGACGGGACTGCCCGCACAAGCTCGCCGCCAGGGCCGAGTCCCCACCCGACCAACGCGAGCACCAATCACCGACTGTCTCGGCACCCTGCCAATAGAACGCGAATAGAACACAATGACCTGACTCAGGATCCAAAACCACAGGTCAGAGGCTCGATACGAACATTTGTAGGTACCCCCTAATAGAACGCGAATAGAACAAGCGCACGCGGCACAGAACCTGTCGGCGTACCCGAGTCCTCGGGCGGGCCCAACGCCTGGCTGTGAAATTCCGGCACTGCGGCACCTCGAACGCGGCGATACTGGCACCGTGAATTCGCTGGAGGAAATCGTCGGCTTAGCCCAGCAAGGCGAATCTGAGACCGTCGAATTCAAGGCAACGACCGGCCAACGCGAAGCTGCAGCCAAGACGCTCTCGGCCATGCTCAACGGCCGGGGCGGAAGGGTGATCTTCGGCATCGGACCCAAGGGCAACATCACAGGACAACAGGTGGGCGGCGAGACGCTCACCGACATCACCAACGCATGCCTGAACATCCACCCCCGCCACCCGCCGTCTATCGAGCGGGTCTCGCTGCCCGACTGCGATGGGCGGGAACTGGTGGTGGCCACTGTTCCATCGGGCGGCAGCAAGCCCTACACCTACCGGGACCATCACTACATGCGATCAGGTGCGGCGACCGTCGACATGCCCGACGAAATGCAGTTGTCGCTGGTGCTGGAGCGAGTGCACGGTACGGCGAGGTGGGAGCTCGAGGCGTCGGGATTCGACTTTGATGCCATCGACGACCACGAAGTGCAACAGTTCCGAGACGACGCAATCGCCGCCAGGCGCGCCGCCTTCGATGCGGAGGCGTCATCGGCCGATGTGTTGCTGGCGCTCGGTCTCCTGGACAGTGAAGGCCTGCCGAACCGTGGTGCCATCGCGCTCTTCGGACGTGTCCGAGAACTCGGTGGCCACTTCCCGAATCTCGGCTGTCGGCTGGTGGCAGTGGACGGCGCCGAGCTCGCGGAAGAACTCCACGATGATGCGCTCATCGCGGACAACGTGTACGCCTCGCTGCGCACGGCGATGGCCTTCTGCGATGATCATTTGAGCTGGCGGACACAGATCGGTGACGGCTTGCAAGCCGAGACCGATTCGGAGATCCCGCGGGCCGTCGTGCGCGAGGCGCTGGCCAACGCGTTCGGCCATCGTGACTACGCAGCAGCCGGACTGGTGCAGGTGCGTCTGTATGCCGACCGCCTCGAGGTGGCGTCGCCCGGCCAGCTGCATTTTGGCCTCACCCCCGCCGACCTGTACGAGCCGCATGGATCGCACCCATGGAATCCAGTGATGCTCGGCTGCCTGTATCGGCGAGGCATCGTCGAACAGTTGGGCTCAGGAACGCTTCGCATGATTCGTATGTGCGCAGAGGCAGGCCTCGGCCGCCCAGCATTCTTGGCCGGCGGCGCTTCGGTCACATGCAGCATCCCGCGCTGGGGTCACTGGCTGCGGCCGGATGGGACGAGCGTGGACGTCTCCAAGCTGGAAGCTGCGGTGCTGTCAGCGCTGGTCGTCGGCCCTGCTTCACGGGGCGAACTCGCTGATGCGCTCATGGCAGAAGCCGCTGATGTGCGTGAGGCGTTAGTCGAACTGCGAGAAATGGGCCTCATTCGCGTCGAAGGCCACGGTCGCGGTTCGTTCTGGCTGCTCGACACCCCCTGACCCCCCGCCCCCCGGAATAGAACGCGAATAGAACGCAATGACCCGGCTCGTGACGCAAAACCGCAGGCCAGAGGCTGGATACGAACACTTGTAGGTACCCCCTAAAGGAACGGGAATAGTGCGAGCGCTCGGCGCGCGCCTAGTTTCGGAGGCGAGCGGAGCGGGACAGCCTGGGAGGACGCGTGAGCGAGGCAACGGGCGCCGAAGAATGTGAGGTCATGGACCGGCGGCGCTGCGGCGTGGCGGTGCTGTACGAGAAGCCGTGGTCAACCGTCCACTGCGACTGGGTGTGGCAGCGCACTGACCTGTGGATCAACTTCCCCTGGTCCACCGAGCCGCCGATCGTCAGCGACGAGCAGGCCCGCGCCTGAGCCCGACGCCTGCGGGCGGGGACCTTCAATTGCTACAGGCGCTCGTGGAGGCCGGCGCGGTTGAGGTGATGATCCTCGGTGCAGTCGGCCTCTGAGGTCTCCAGCTGCAGCGTCACATGGGAGATGCCGTGCCGATCCTTCGCGATCTGTCGCAACTCGGCGAGGACGGCTCCGTGTTCGGCACCGTGGTCGGGGTCGGTGAGCACGTGAGCGCTCATGGAGACGTAGCCCGAGGTGACGGCCCACACGTGGATGTCATGCATCACCGTGACGCCGGGCACATCTTCCATGTCGGCGCACAACTCGTCGAGATCCACGTCGGAGGGCACACCGTCGATCAGCACTTCGAAGACCGACGTCACCAACTTCCACGAACTCAGCACGACGAGCGCTGCGATCAGCAGGCTCAGCCCAGGGTCGACCCACCACCAGCCGAAGATGAGGATCGCCGCGGCAGAGATCATCACGGCCACCGACACCATCAGGTCGGCGAGGACGTGCCGGAACGCCGCCTCCACATTCAGGTTGCCGGGTGAGGAACCGTGCAGCAGGTACGCCGCTGCGATGTTCACCGCCAGGCCAATGCCGCCGACCGCCAGCACCCAACCGCCGGCAACCTCAACCGGATCGCCGCCGAAACCGTCGATGAAGCGTCCGATTGCGGCCCAGCCGATCCAAGCTGCAATCACCCACAACATGAGGGCATTAGCGGCCGCTGCGAGCACCTCGGTTCTCTCAAGGCCGAACGTGCGCTTCATGGAGGCGGGGCGCTGCGCAGCCCACGTGGCCAGCAGGGCCAGACCGATGGCAGCCGAGTCGGTGAATGCGTGACCGGCGTCGGCCAGCAGGGCCAGGCTTCCGGAGAAGACGGCGCCGACCACCTCGGCCCCAACGATGACGACGGTCAGCACAAGCGCAGCCTTGAGCCGTCGACGGGACACTTCCCGCAAGTCGTGGTGATGCTGGTGTGCGATGCGATTCAGCCTATGACAGGCACTCTGAAACTCTTGGCACGCCCCGAGTCAGCCCGCCGGCCTCAGCGAGCAGCTTCGCAGTCGGCGCAGCGACCGAAAAGGTCCAGGTTGTGGTGCAGCGGCACGAATCCTGCCTCGCTCGCAGCAGCAGCGAGCGAGGCGTCGATGCGCGCCTCAGTCTCGCTGTCGAGTTCGACGTCGCTGATCGCACCGCAGGCCACACAGATCAGGTGATGGTGATGGCCAAGCAGCGATTCAGCCAACTCGAAGTAGGCGCGCTCGCCTCCTGTCTCGAGGCGTTGCACCACCCCGCATCGCTCCAGCGCCTCCAGATTCCGATAGGCCGTGCTGCGGGCGAGATCGGGGGCCATTGACTCGATGTCCGGCAGCCTGACCGGCCTGGCCGCACGGGCGAGCGCCTCGACGAGTCGGCGGCGGCCGCTCGTGTAGCGCTGCTCGGCCTCGCTCAGGCGGCCTGCGACGGCTTCGTGCAGCTCGCCCAAGTTCCTCGACCAGGTGCGCGGGGTGCTGCTGACGTTCGCTTCGCCGCCAGCGCCGGGCGTCGCACGCGCCGCCACGCCCGTCATGGCCGTGCTCTCGGCCCGAGCGTCCACACCGACTCTCCGGCGATGTGACTGGAGCGGCCGAATTCGGCATCGTGCGTGTGCCCTGGCTCTTCCAGGACCAAGAGCGATGACGTCTTGTCGCCCTCGCCGACTTCCAGGCGCGTGAGCGCGTTGGCCCCGAACGCTGCGGCCATGTTCTCTTCGTTGAGCACTTCCGCCGGCGTGCCGTCCGCCAGAACAGCGCCCTTCAGCAGCACGATCCGCTCGCACAGGCGCGCTTCGCTGAGATGGTGCGTCGACAGCACGACCAGCTTGTTGCGCATCCGCTCGGCATCGACCACTTCGAGCACGATGTCCTGGCTCGGGATGTCGAGGCCCGTGATGGGCTCATCGAGCAGCAAGCAGTCGGCCTGTGAGGAGAGTGCAGAAGCGATGAGGACCCGTTGGCGCTGCCCGCCAGACAGGTGGCCGAACGATCGCCGCCGCAGGTCTGCCACCTGCAGCCTTTCGGCTGCGACGTCCATCGCGTCCCGGTCGGCCTTCCGCATGCGACCCAGCAGGCCGCGCTCTCTGAAGCGCCCGATCATCAGCACTTCGCTCACCGTCATCGGCATGAATGCGTGCGGGTGGTGGTGCTGGCTGACGTAGCCGACGGTGATCTCGTAGTCCTTGCGAACACTCCCCGTCGTCGGCGTGAGCAATCCGGCAAGCACTCGGAGCAGCGTCGTCTTGCCCGATCCGTTCGAGCCCATGAGCGCCACCGCGGCGCCCGAGTCGAGTCTCATCTTCTCGACGGTGAGGGCTCGTCGATTGCCGAAGGACACCTTGACGTCATCGAGTGTGAACACGTCAGCGTCGTCTTTCTCGGCTCAGGTGGCCCTTGGATTGATAATGGGAATGAGTCTCACTATAGTTCTCGCCGTGCGCGTACCCGAACACGACTCCATCAGTGTGCCCCCCCTCGACCTCCGTCGCCGCCGTCGGCTCGCAACCCGACGATCCGGCCGAATCCTGGCGGCAGCGGCCGCATGTGCGTTGATCGCAGCTGCGTGTACGGGTGGCGACGACTCATCAGATGCGACCGCAGATTCGGACGCTCCCACCATCGTCGCAACGACGAACATCTGGGCCGACGTCGTCGAGAACGTCACCTGCAACGGCTTGGTGCATGTCGAGCCCCTCATGCCGCCGGGAGCCGATCCGCACACGTTCGAGCCCTCGCTGCGCGACCGAGCTGACATGGCGAACGCAAGTCTCGTCGTCGCCAATGGCCTGGGTCTTGAGGAGTCGCTCGAGGACACCCTCGATGCTGTGGCAGCGGACGGGACACCGGTGTTCTTCATCGGCGACCATCTCGACCCGATCACTATCGGCGAAGCCGGCTCGGGCGACGGACACGACGAAGATGAGCACGACGAGTCAGACCACGACGAAAACGGCCACGACGACGACGACGATCACGACGACGGCCACGACGAAAACGGGCACGACGAAGACGATCATGACGAGTCAGACCACGACGAAAACGGCCACGACGAAGACGATCACGACGACGGCCACGACGAAAACGGGCACAGCGACGAGGGCGGCCACGATCACGCCGGCGGTGCCGATCCGCACATCTGGTTCGACCCGGTTCGAATCTCAGGCACCCTCGATGAACTTGCCCATGAGATCGCCGAGACGACCGGTCTCAGCGAGTCGGAAATCGAAGCCTGCGCCTCCAAATACCGTGAGGCGCTCGACGACGCACACCACGAGACACAGGACATCGTGGCCGATCTCGAGCCCAGCCACCGGGTGCTCGTCACCAACCACGATGCGCTCGGCTACTTCGCAGACCGCTACGGCTTCCGCGTCGTCGGCTCCGTGATCCCGGCCGCGACGACGGCTGCGGAAGCCAGCATCGCTCATCTCGAAGCGCTCGCCGAGATCATCGAGCACGAGGGCGTCGCCGCGATCTTCAGCGAGACAACCCACTCCACCGAGACCGCAGAGCAGTTGGCCGCCGAGATCGGCGATGTCCAGGTTGTCAGCCTGGATACCGGAAGCCTCGGGCCGGCCGGCAGCCCCAGTGACGCCTACATCGGGTTGCTGACCAGCAATGCCGCAGCGATCGTCGCAGCCCTTCAATCGGACAGCTGAACACTTCACGATCGTTGACACACACCCGGCATCTCAGCGTCTGGGTGGCCCACGAGCGAATACGGTTCCGGGCGGGTGCGCACCGCGCCACGAGGCGCGGTTTCGAGGAGCGATGTGGAATTCCTGACCGATCCGTCCGGGTGGTGGGTCGAGCCGTTTGTTGACAACGTCTTCATGCGCCGGGCGCTGTGGGCGGCGCTGCTCGCAGTGCTCACGACCTCGGTGGTCGGGACGTGGGTAGTGCTGCGAGGGCTCACGTTCCTCGGCGACGCCTTCGCCCACGGCGTGCTGCCGGGCATCGCGTTCGCGTACATCATCGGCTTCAGCACGACGCTCGGGGCGCTGGCCGCAGCTCTGCTGATGGTGGCCGGCGTCCATCTGATACGCAACTTCTCGCCGCTGTCGGAGGAAACCTCGATCGGCGTGCTCTTTGTGGGGTTCCTCGCGCTGGCGGTCGTGATCATGTCGAGCGGCGCAGGGGCCTACTCGGGCGACCTCACCCGCTTTCTGTTCGGCTCGATCACCGGCATCGACGGCGGCGACCTCCGGCGTCAGGCCATCGCCGCCGCCATTTCGGTGGGTTGCACCGTCCTCTTGCACCGGGCCCTGTTTGTCGCAACGTTCGACGAGGCCCAGGCGCAGCTCGCGGGGATGCGGCCGAAACTGGCCCACGCGGCACTGCTGGCACTGCTGGCCATCGCCATCGTGTCGTCGTTCGAAGCTGTGGGCAGCCTGCTCGTGTTCGCCTTCCTCGTGGCCCCAGCGGCCACGGCAAGCCTGCTGGTGCGCAGAGTGCCGCGCATCATGATGACCGCAGTCGTGCTCGGTGCGATCGCCGCTCTGGTTGGGCTGCTCGTCAGCTACCACCACGACACGGCCGCCGGCGCCACGATGGCACTTGCGACAGTGATCATGCTGTTGGTGACGCTGGCAGTGACCGGAGTGGTCAGGGCATTGCGTCGTCCTCCGCCCGATCAGCAAGACGCTGCGGCGGACGAGCCTGCGCCCCACCACTCGCACTGAAGGGTGAGCCAGGCGGGCGCTAGTCCTCGCCGTCGGTGAAGCTCGTGAAGATCGTCGGGTTCTCGAGGTCGGCGAGCTGCTGGTTGCGATGGTTGACCTCGGCCAGCAATTCGGGATGAGACAGCACCCAGAAGCGCCGCTCGTACATCGCCTCGATCACCTTCGCGGCGACCTGCGATGGATCCATGCCGCGCTCCAGCGCGGCAGCGATGTTGGCGTTGCGGCGGCGGGCGTCGGCTGTCTCCGACGGTGCCTCGCCCTCGGGGCGCTGCCGACGTTGGCGACGCAACTCTTCGGGCCGATTCCGCTGGGCCGTCGCGATGTTCGTACGCACCACACCGGGGCACAGCACCGACACGCCCACATCGGCGTTGCGGTCGCGCTGCATTTCGAGGTGCAGCGTCTCCATGATCGCCACCACGCCGTACTTGGCGGCGTTGTAGGGGCCAAGGCCCGGCACCGACATGAGCCCCGCTACCGAAGCAGTGCTCATGATGTGCGATTCCTCCGCCTCGATGAGATGGGACAGGAAATGGTGGACGCCGTGGATCACGCCCCACAGGCAGACATCCACGACCCACTGCCAGTCGACGAGCTGCTGGTTGCGGATCAGCCCTCCCCCGCCGACGCCGGCGTTGTTGCACACCATGTGCACTGCCCCGAAGCGATCGATGGTCGCCTGCGCCAATGCGCCCACCGAGTCGGCATCGGTCACGTCGGTGATGACGCCCAGCGCTTCGACGCCCCGGTCGGCAACCTCGGCCTCGGCGGCACGCAACGGCGCTTCCTCGATATCGGCCAGCACCACATTGGCGCCCTCGCCGGCAAACCCCAGTGCCAGGGCTTTGCCGATTCCCGAAGCCGCCCCGGTCACCACCGCGACGCGTCCCGTCATGGTCTCCATGTCTGTCCCCCTCTTGGGCGTGCGCGCAATGGCGCACCTGCTCGTCGAGTTGCCATTATTTCCCGCTCGTGTTCGCTGCGCTCACGGGCCGCTCGGGCCACGGCTTCGCCATTTGGCTCAGCCTCTTGCAATGTCTGCTGAACCCGGCGTCAAGCGTTGAGCTGCTCGAAGCGCTCCATGACGTCGAGATACTCGCTGATCATCTCCTCGACGACCCGCGTGGCCGAGATCGACTCGTTGAGCTGCCCGACCACCTGGCCCACGAAATAGTTGGCCAGCTCGACCGCACCCGTATTGGACGGGTTCATGGCGGCCCGGTCGATGCGGCGGCTGGCCGCGCCGATCAGCATCGGCTGCAGCGGCATCGGCAGCGTGCCCGGCGAGTTCTCGCCCTCCCACTCGTCGGTCCATGCCGAGCGGAGCTGGCGGGCAGGCTTGCCGGTACGAGACCGTGACCGCAGGGTGTCCGACGAACCCGCAGCGAGGAATTTTTCCTTCACGACCGGATGCGTCTCGGCTTCCTGGGTCGTGAGCCACACCGAACCGCACCACACGCCCTGCGCGCCCAGTGCCAGCGCAGCGGCAACCTGACGGCCGTTGCCGATGCCGCCCGCGGCGAGCACAGGCACCGGCGCGATGGCATCCACCACTTCGGGCACCAGCACCATCGAGGCGATGTCGCCGGTATGGCCGCCCGCCTCATGACCCTGAGCGATCACGATGTCGACGCCGGCGGCAACGTGGCGCTCCGCGTGCACCTTCTTGCCCGCCAGCGCACCCACCAGCACGTCGTTGTCGTGCGCCCGTTCGATCATGTCGGGCGGCGGCGGGCCGAGCGCGTTCACGGCCAGCCGGATCGGGTACGAGAACGCCACGTCCATGAGCGGCACCGCCTGCGCGTATGTCATCGGCGGCTCGGAGTCGCCGGCGATCGCGCCGGGCTTGTCCTCCGCCGGCAGCGGCGGCACGTCGTAGCGCTCCATCATGTCGTCGAGGAACTCGCGGTGCTGGGGCGGGATCATGGCCTTGAGGTCCTTGACCGAGAGCTCACCCTCGGTCTTGCCCTCGTACTTGGCGGGCACGATGATGTCCACGCCGAAGGGCCGGCCGCCCACCTCGTCCTGGATCCAGCCCATGTCGATGTCGAGCTGTTCGGGCGTGTGACCGGCTGCGCCGAGCACGCCGAAGCCGCCCGCCTTGGTCACTGCCGCCACCACGTCCCGGCAATGGGTGAATGCAACGATCGGAACGTCGCAGCCGAGCATCTCGCACACAGGTGTCTTCATGCCCCGAAACTACCGGCGCACGGCCACCCGCCGCAGCGCCGCCGGAATGACCGCCGCGTCTGGCAGGACGCTGAGCCCGGGAGGAGATTCAGCGCAGCCCCCTGCGCGGTTCATCGAACTCGGGCGACGAACCAGCGCTGGCCCACGGACGCTGCGCTTCGCTCGATGGACTGCTCCGTCTCGAAGATGGTGTCCCTTCCGTCGGCACTGAGTGCGCCACTGCGTGACTCGGAGCCGCTGGCCTGAACCGGGGCGAAGGCCCACACCGACGCGATCACGAAGTCCGAGCCGACGGCAACTTCGACGTGCGCCTCGACATCCCCAAGGCCGAAGGCTTCCTGAACGTTCTGCCAGCCCCAACCAGTGCCATCGCTCGACCATCCCACCCACAGGTCCATGGCGGACCAAGCTGACGAAGACGAATCGGACAGGGAACCAAAGACGGCTTCGAGATCCTCCCTCGTGAACGTCACCAGGGCATCGCCGGTGTCGGGATCTTCGAAGGTCAATTCGAAGACATCGCCTTCCTCGACTTCTCGCACACCCTCAGGAACCTCGTCGCGTCCGAAGATCTCAGGGCCGAACTCGTACACGGGCTCGTCGGCCACGATGTCCCAGAGCGAAAGCCCGCCCTCTGGCTCTCCGTATCGCAGCTCGTAGCCGTCCTTGGCGACCCGACCAGTTGGCAGGCCGGAATCGCCAGCGGTACCCGCCGGGGGATCAGGCGGCGACGGGAACGCCAACGTCGCGAGGCCCGCGGGCCCAACGCTGAACTCGCCCGAACTGCTGAGTCTCCCGAGCCAGGTGGTCGTGAGGTCTGCGCCACCCGGGCCCCATTTCGTGAGGTGGCCCTCAGATCCATCGGAGCTGACAATCCATACGGTGCCGTCAGTCCCGAGGGCCGTGGATCTGACCCAGCCGGGTACCAGGGACGGATCGAGCAGCTGAGTAGTCCACTCTTCGCCGTCGGGCGACGTGAGCCTTCTGACCTCGTCCCCGCTGTTCTGGGTGAGCAGCACGAAGCCGTCGTCGTTTCCGACAGCGCTGGCGCGCCACCCCTCGAGCGTCGCTACTTCGGCGAGCTCTGTGCCGGCACCCGTGTAGACGCGGATGGACTCACCGGAAATCGGACTCTCCATGATCGCGAGCTGTTCCGCCGACAAGTCAAGTTCGTCAACCGTGAACCTCAGTTCGGTCTCGCTTGACCACTGCGGGCCCTGGCCATGCGAGTCGGCCTCCGAGGACTCCTCGAACAACCAGACATCGATCTGGCCGCCGCCGACCGACATTCCGTGTACCTGTGCGCCTGCGGGAATCAGTCCCCGATCGGCGAGGAGCGCTTCTATATCCAGGTCGAGATGGGTGCTGGTGAGCGCAACAACCTGCGCGCCGGACGAGGCGACTGCGTTCACGCTCACGTAGGCGATGGCGTACTCGGGCAGGTCGGGCGGGTCGACCTGAAGCGTCGCTTCGGTCCAGCTGGCGCCTCGATTGTCGGAGATGTAGATCCGGCCGCTGAAATCGGCGTCACTCGGATCGTCGTACGACCATCCAGCTACTGCCCAGCGAGCACCGGTCAGGTCGAAGGCGTCGGGCGACAAGGCCGCTGGCAGCGGCACCGCCAACCAATCGGAGCCGTCTGCGGTGCTCAAGAGCTGCGAATTCCCCGGCGACGTCTCTCCGCGGATCGCGACCCGACCGTCGCCGATCGACAACAACATGCCGTGACCGCCGATGGCCGGATCGAATTCGGTCCACTGCAGGACCGGCCCGGCGGACATGTCCTCGGGCGACAGAGCTCCCGCAGCAGCATCGCTCGTGCTCGATGCCCCATCTGCGTCATCGGACGGCGAGTCCGCCTGTGACGGCACGACTTCAGTGTCCACAGTCTCGATCCGCTCGACGGCGCCTTGCTGCGCCTCGACTTCGACAGCCTGCTCGGCCCTGCTGTCACTCCTCTCGGCGGCGACCACACCGCTCTCAGTACCGCCACACGCTGCCGATGCCCACAATGCGGCACCGACGCCGAACGATAGGAACAGGCGCTTCACTGCCTCAGCGCCTCGACGACAGACCACTGAGCCGAATATAGGTCCGCACCGATCTTCCCAAGCGAGAACTCGCGCACCGTCGGACGCCAGGTCCGACCGGGAATGCGGGCAACGCATCAAGACGGTGAGGATCAGGCCAGTCCCATGAAGACCACCAGGGCCCGCCCGAGCTTGACCATGTCCTCGTCGGCGAGGCGACCGACGTGCTTGCCAAGCCGCGTCCTGGGAACCGTTGTGACCTTGTCGACCATCAGACTCGATCGCTGGTCGAGGCCGTTGGCCTCGTCAGGCTCGACGGGTAGCCGGATAAGCGGCACCTCGGCCGGCGCAGTCGTGAATGCACAGATCGTCACCGACGCCGTGGTGTCAAACCTGTCCTCTTGGATAATGACGACGGGCCTGGGTTTGCCCGCATACTCGCTGCCACCGGCCGCGGTCCAGATGTCGCCGCGCTTCATACGTCAAGATCGGAAACAGCATCAATAAAGGCTTGGTCGTCAGCCTCGTGAGCGCTCTGCGCAACCGCCGCACCCTGTCTGCGGGCCTCCTCGGCGAATCCGGGTTGGCGCGTGTCGACGACCCACATCTGGATCGGCCGCAGACCCTGCTCGCGCATCTTCTTGCGATGCCTGCTGACCCGGGCGGCTACCCCTGAGGAGTCCTGCTGATTCGCCACATCTCCATCCTAGACATGATGCGTTACATGTAACGTCAGCTTTTCTCCACATAGATTCAGCGCACCTGGGCGATGAACCAGCGCGGTGGGGGAAGTGAGCTGCCGAAGTCGATTCCCTCGTCAAACTCAAGAGGCGGGATGATCGTCACCATCGCGACTACAACGTCGCTTCCAACGGCGAATCTGGGCGCGCCTGCTTGGTCGCCGAGATCGAAAGCGTCCTGAGCCGATTCCCATCCCCACCGAACACCGTCTGCCGACCAGCCCACCCACACGTCGGGCACATCCGATTCCATCGCCGTTGGGAGGTCCAGCATCGGGAGCAGTTCTTCCATGGTGAACGTGATGAGGTCCTCGCCGGTCTCGGGATCCTCGAAGGTCATGGTGCCGAGGTCGCCGGTCCCCTCGATTCGCACGCCCGGCGGCGCCTTGCTGCCCCTGACGACCTCGGGACCGAAGACGTACACCGCTTCGTCAGTCGACAGGTCCCACAAGGTCAACCCGCCTTCGGGTTCGCCAACGCGCAGCTCGTATCCCGCCTTCGTCACGCGCCCGTCAGACCAGAAGTCCTCGCCGCCCCCAACTGCCTGCTCCGATGTCCTCAGACCCGCCACGACAAGTCCTGGAGGTCCGACCGCCATGCCCGCCAAGGCGTCGATGCTCTGAAAGTTCGCTGTCTGGGCGGATTGCTCGCCGATACGCCAACGGTGTATCGAACTGCCGCCGCCATCGAGGGCAGTCGAGAAGCGGACGGTCCACACAGTGCCGTCCCCTGCGAACGTATGCGACAGCGGAGAATCGGCAGTCCCGGCGTTACCGAGCGGATGGACGCTCCACGACTCGCCGTCAGGTGATGTCACGAGACTCTCGCTTTCACCGGTGGACAGGATCAGGTGGAAGCCGTCTTCGGATGCGTTGCCCGCATGCAGAAAGCCGTCGAACGACGCGACAGCAGCAAGTTCTGGCCCGCTGCCGCCGAACAAGAACACCCGCGAGCCGTGAAGTGGCTCGTCGCGTTCGATATCCGGCCGGACATGACCTTGTGCGGCAGCCAGGACGTAATCGCCGGACACGTACACCGAAGTCAGACTCAACTCCACCGTCGCGTCGTCGTGCAGATCTCTGCGGGCGGCTTGAATGTCGAGTTGCACCTGTGTCCACGTCGCTCCCTCGTCGCCGGAGACAAAGACCGGAACGCCCATTTCGGCCTCATCGCCTCCGGCAGGGGGTGCTGTGAGGGGCACTCCGCTCACGGCGACGCGCTGATCGGACATGTCGAGGCTGAACGGGTAGAGCTCATGCGGCAAGGGCACGCGAGTCCAAGCGGCACCATCCTGCGTCACGAGCAGATGCGATGCACCAGGGAAGGATTCGCCCCGGAGCCGCCCTCCCGCCGCCACGATTCTGCCGTCGCTTGTCGCATGAAGGGCGATGCCATAGGGAATATCGAGCTCGATCTCGGTCCACTGCAGGATCGGACCAGTGGACACGTCCTCGGGCGAGGGATCCGCGGCCACTGCGCCGTCGTCGAGACTTCCGGCTGCGTCCGCCTGATCGGACTGCACTGCTGGCTGCGAGGACGCGGCATCGGTATCGACCGTTTCGATCCGCTGGGAAGTGCCTTCCTGCGCCTCGACGTCAACAACCTGCTCGGCCCCGTCGCTCCCCTCAGCTGCGACCACGCCGCTCTCATCGCCGCCACAACCCGTCAATGCCCATGCCGTGACCATGACGCCGAGCGACACGAACAGCCACCTCACTGCTCCCCGCAGCGGTCCAGATGTCACCGCGTCTCATTCATCTTCAGCGGACAGTGAATCGATAAACGCCTGATCCTCAGCCTCGTGCTCGCTCGCTACGACCGCCGTGGACTGCCGCCGAGCCTCATCAGCAATGTCGGGGTCCCACGGGTCGGGAGCGCATCTCTGAATCGACCGCAGACCCTGTTCGCGCATTCTCTTGCCATTTCTTCAGACCGAGGCCGTTAGCCCAGCGGATGCGGCCCTGGAGGGCGGCGACTCAAGGCGAGCATCAGCCGCTCGCCCTTGGGCTCGGGCACTGGGTCTCCGAACTCCCGGGCCGTGTCCATCCACAGGCCTATTGCCGACTCGGCATTGTTCAAGGCATCAATCCTTGTGTCGCCGTGCGCAACGCAGCCCGCAAGCTCGGGGACCTCGGCGATAAACGCCTCGTCGGAGTTGCTCCAGTAGATGATGACCTCGTACATATGCACGCCGTCCCCCGTCACCGGTGGACTGTACGCCAAGTCCCGACTTCACCCGAAGCCGAATTCAGCGAGGGGCTGGTGGGTTGCGGTGGCAGGATGCGCCCATGAGCATCTCGAGGAGCATCACCGCAGTTGGGCACAGCTATATGGACGCAGCGACGGGGACACCGCTCGACGCATGGTTCCCGGCAGGCGCTACGGCCGAGAAGCCGCCGGCTCGGTCGTGCTTGGCCGTTGAAATGGGCGTGAACACGGGCGAGACCGTCACCGTCACCATCGATGATCTTGGCGCTCCGCCTGCCGACTTGGCCGATGCGTACCTGCGGCTGCATCTGTTGAGCCGGCGGGAGATCAAGCCGCACGACGCCAATCTCGATGGCATCTTCGGCTTGCTCACCAACTGCGCGTGGACCAGCGCGGGACCGGTTCTGCCTGAACGAGTAGATGATCTGCGGACTGCGGCGGCTGCGAGCGGCCAGGCGGTGACGGTCACCGCCGTCGACAAGATCCCTCGCATGGTCGATTACGTGATCCCCTCGGGCGTGCGCATCGGCGACGCCGACCGGGTGCGCCTCGGCGCCCATGTCGCCGACGGCACCACGGTGATGCACGAGGGCTTCATCAACTTCAACGCCGGAACGCTCGGACCCGCCATGGTTGAAGGCCGGATCTCCGCCGGCGTGGTCGTCGGAGCACACTCCGACGTCGGCGGCAGCGCCTCCACCATGGGGACGCTGTCGGGCGGCGGCAAAGAGCGGGTGTCAATCGGCGAGCACTGCCTGCTCGGCGCCAACTCGGGCATCGGCATCGCCCTCGGCGACAACTGCACGGTGGAGGCCGGCCTGTACGTCACTGCTGGAAGCCTTGTGACGCTGCCCGACGGCTCGGTCGTCAAGGGGCGTGACCTCTCTGGGCGCTCAGGGATGCTGCTCATCCGCAACAGCACCACCGGCGCCATCGAGATGCGAGTTGCCGACCCGAGCCGCTGGGAAGGCATCAACCCCGAGCTCCACAAGAACTGACTGCGGCTCGCTCCTAGCGCCACCGCTCTCAAACGCACACGCCAAGAATGGTCGCAACAGCCGACATCCAAGCCGACACCATACATGTCAATTTACAGGGTCAATAGTGCCTAATACCTGATTACACTGCGGTTATGACAGCCATCGAACCGACACGACTTTGGCATTAGCTGTGACAATGAGCGCACACACAGACCGCGAATACCTCAGCACGCATCCGTGGATCGACTTCGACGCGGGAGTTGCGGGCCGCCTCGGCGCCCGATCGTGGATGAAAGTCGGTGAGGCCTACGCGCTCTGCGCCGAGTTGTCAGGAACACCGCTCACGCCAGCCGTCGCAGATGCGCTTCACCAACATGCACTCGTACGCGGAGCCCACGCAACCGTTGCCATCGAAGGCAACACGCTGACGGTTGAACAAGTCGAGAGCATTCGCGTCGGCACATTCTCGGCACCCCAATCCCGCGCCTATCAGGAGCGCGAGGTCCGCAACGTCCTCGAAGCGTTCGGCCGGCTCGACGAACTCGTGATGGAAGACGGCGGTCTCCGACTCAGTGCCGGGTTGATCTGCGAGATGAACCGGTGGGTGCTCGAAGGCGTCGACCCCGATGCAGAATCTTCGCCGGGTGCCATTCGCACCCATTCAGTGGTCGTCGGGCCGTATGTCGGCCCTCCCGCACGCGACTGCGAGTACTTGCTCGAACAGTTGGCCGAGTGGCTCGACGGGGAGAACTTTCGACCTCAGCCCGGACATGTGGACGAACAGCGCGATGCCTTCGCACTCAGCGTCATGAGCGCCTTGCTCGCACACCTGTACATCGCATGGATCCACCCGTTCGCTGACGGAAACGGACGCACGGCCAGGTTGCTCGAGTACCTCATCCTGGCCCGGTCGGGCATGGTCCCGCTGGCGGCGGCGAACCTGATGGCGAACCATTTCAACCTCACCCGCGACCGGTATTACGCACGCCTTGCTGCGGCCAGTCGCGAACGAGATGTCCTCGGCTTCTTGACCTACGGAATAGAGGGCCTCGTCGACGGTCTCGTTGATCACTCTGCGGCTGTGCGGACGCAGCATCTCCGCCTCGCGTGGCAGAGCTTCGTCGCCGAGACCATGTCGAAGTTCCCGACGAGCCCCGCTTCGGAACGCCAGCACGCACTCGTCATGGCACTGCGGCCGGACACATCGGTCGCGAAGTCGGACCTGGCGGGACTCACACCCCGACTTGCACAGATGTATGCACGCACGGGTCCGCGCACGTTGGCCCGTGACCTGAACCGCCTCGAGAACGCGGGCCTGGTCGAGGTCGACGGCGGCGGAGTGCGTCCCCGTATCGATCTCATGTCGGCCTTCCTGCTGCCCGCATCGACCTGATCGACGGCGCACAGTTCAGGCCGTCTGCGATCGGCTGGTCACGGCCGATCTCGGCCCGGGATCGCTTCGACGCGGTGTAGCGGCCTCACGGCGGGTCTCGTCGCGCCCATTCGATCCCGTCGCGTTCAATGGACTGCACTGCCTCGCGAATGTCAGCATCGAGCGCATCTTCGAATTGGTCCCGAAGGACATCCTCGGCGTCGTAAGGACCGTTGTCGTCCCACAGATAGCCATCGAGATCGCTGACGTAGGGCACCCCAGCGTCTTCCGGCGAGGAATAGTTGGCGCGAAACCACTCCACCATGTCGTGCAGGTCGGCGTGTCGGCCATCCGCAGCAGCGATGACGAAACGACACAGCCAATCAAGCTGATTGGGACCAGGCGGGTCGGCGGGCAGTCCGTGCGCAATGGCATCGCGACGAATCGCGAAGTCCCTGAGTTCTAACGATTGGTTGTCGCTGAGCACGCCGTCGATGGTGAGTTGCTTGATGAAGGTGCGAGGCGGCAGCAATCGCGTTGGCGAGACGTCTCGCCTCCCGGCTTCCCAGAGCAAGGCAACCTCGATTGCTGACCAGAGCAACAGGCAGGCGGCTTCGGGTGAAGCCTCGGCAAGCTGCCGCGCATCACGCGCTCGTCGGTCCACGAGCTTCAGATCCGGCGTCGGCGGGGATGGCTCGCGTTCATAGGTGATGATGTCGAGACGCCATCCGCATTCGGCCCTCAGAATCTCTGTGAGTTCCTCGAACCGCTCGCGTGACCAGTCGCTCATGTTCGCCGACTTGACCTCCACCACCACGATGTCGTCGCCTCGTCGAGCGATGGCATCCGCTGTGAACGCGTCGAATGGTTTCGGCAGCCTCTCGGACAGGCTGACTACGTAGCCCTCGGCCTCGTACTTTTTCTTGGCGTCGAGCAGCGCCGCGTGGGCCTCGCCTGTCATGGTCATGAGAATGTCACTTCCCGTTGGGCCGCGGCGACACGGATGTACACGAAGTCTCCTGGCAGTGTCGCGAGCGCATGGCTCAACGTCGTCGACGGGTTGATCATCGGCGGCAGATGCTGTCGGTCGATCTTTCGGGAACAGACATCCACGACATGCTCGTCGTCGTCATAGACGACGCCTTCAAGTGCGTCTTGGATTGGCTTGAGGATGTTGTCGGCGTCCAACTCGGTTGTATCCGCGAAGAAGAAATCGATGCGCAGCCGCAAGGCTCCGGCGAGAACACCGACATGTGCGGGAACGGCGTCCTTCACAGTCGACTGCCACCGTGGTCTCGAACGTGCCTGGTGTCTCCTCGGCGTTCCAAGAACAACGAATTCGATCATGCTCGCGAAGGCACCTCCACCACGCGCCGCGAGCCTATGCAAGCGCTCCGAAACCTCACGAGCCGTTTTCGACTCTCACAGTGCATTCTGTGCAATCCCCGAGTGCAACGCTGCACCAACGGGCGGCCTTTTGCCAGTCGTCATGCTCGACCACCGTGATGCTGGGTGCGCGTCAGCCCTGCCGGTCTCGGCCGGGAAGCGTATGGGGCGGGAGCGGTATCGTTGAATGCGCCGCAAGGACATCAAGGGGATCGGCATGGCCTACGTCGAGGACAGGATCATCCACGATGCGGACGCGCACACCATGGAGCCGCCGGAGTGGTTGGAGCCGTTCGCTTCCGCTGAGGTGGCGCGGTACGCGCTCGACCACTTCTCCATCGGAGACAACGACAAGGTGTTCGCCGACATTGAGCAGGCCAGGGCTCGCCAGGCCGACCCGGAGTTCCGTGCCGGCGCCGCCGCAGAGGTGATGCTTCGCAAGAACTACATCGCGCCTGGCGCCTGGGATCCCGCTGACCGCTCCCAAGCCCTCGACGACCTGGGCTTCTCCAGCCAGCTCATCTTCCCCTCCATGCCCAACACGCTGATCGAGGAGATGGAGCACACCGCCGAACCCGATCTCACCTACGCGACGGCAACGGCGGCGAACCGAGCCCAGATCGCATTCTGCTCAGTCGATCCGCGGCTGCTGCCGGTGTGCTCGGTACCGCTCCAGTCGATCGAACACGCCGGCCCGCACGCCCGCCAAGCCATCGACGACGGCGCAGCGGCGCTGCTCATCCCCAACCGCATGCCGAAGCTCCACGCCCACAGTCACGTCGGCTTCGACCCCGTCTGGGCAGCCGCCCAGGAGGCCGGCATTCCCGTCGTGATGCACATGGCCACGCCCGATCTGGTGATGCCGCCTCAGCATCGCAACAACGGCCTGCCGCCCGAGCCCGACTTTCACGGCGGCGGCGAGAACTTCCGCTCCGTGTCGTACATGGCCATCTCCGCCGCACCGCTGCAGGCGCTCTCGATGCTGATCTTCGACGGCGTGCTCGAGCGATTTCCCGAGCTGAAAATCGGCGTGATCGAACTGGGAGCGGTGTGGCTGCCGGGATTCATGCGCCAGCTCGAAGCCGCGTTCGATGCGTTCGAGCGCCACGAGCAGCGGCTCGGCAATCTCAGCCTGCGCCCCTCGCAGTACGTGCACCGCCAGGTCCGAGTCACCCCCTATCCCACCGAGCCGACTGGCTGGATCATCGAGAACACCGCACCGGAGATCTGCATGTTCAGCTCCGACTATCCCCACGTGGAGGGCGGCCGCAACCCGCTGAGGCGCTTCGACCGCGAGGTGGAGCACCTGCCCGCCGACGTGCAGGAGCGGTTCTTCCGGCTGAATTTCGAAGACCTGATGGGCACGGCGGCGTACGTCCCCGCGGCCGCGGCCTAGCGACCGGACAATCGGCACACCACGCAAGGCTCAGGCATGGGAATCCGGCTCGACAAGCCCTGGCAACTGCTCGACGACGCGGCAATCGAAGCGCTGCCGTCCCAGCTTGGCGTGTACCACGTGGCCGATTCGGATGGCACCGTGCTGTCGGTCGGCTACGCCGGCGCCCGTGAACCATTCGGCATGCAGTCTGCGCTGCGGCGGGAAATCGAACAGCTCGGCCCCGCGGCCGCGCAGTTCCGCTGCGAGCTCACCTCGAACTACCGCAGCCGCTGGGACGAGTTGCTGATGCTGCACCTCGCCGACCACGGCGAGCTTCCCGAGCCGCAGCGCGACCAATCCCAGCGAGTCGGTCGCCTCTCCCCCGCCTGATTGCCGCACACTGACGTGCGGTGACCTCGGCGGCTCAGATGATGCGCTCGGCTGCCAGCGTGGCCAGGTCGTCGGCTGCCAGCCCGCAGAACTCGCTGTAAACGGCCGCGTTGTCGGCGCCGACGGGCCGGTACGGCTCCAGCTCGCGCATGTCCGAGCCGTGCCAGCGCAGCGGGCTGTGCGCCAGCGGGATCTCGCCCAAGCCGTCCAACTCGGTCCACTGAAGGAACCCGCGGTCGATCATGTGACCGTCGTGCACGACATCGGTGACCTCGCGGACCTCCGCCACCGGCACGCCCGCCGCCGACAGCGCCGCGGCCGCCTCGGCTCGGGTGCGCCCCGTCGTCCACGCCGTCACGAGCTCGTCCACCTCGTCCATGTGCTCGCAGCGCCCGGCGTTGTTGCGCAGGCGTTCGTCGCCGAGCAGGTCGGCACGGCCAATCACCTCCAGCACCGCACGCCAGTGCGAGTTCATCGCAGCGATCAGCGCAATGTGCCCATCGCTGCACCGGTACACATTCGACGGCGAGACGCTCATGGCGGCGTTGCGGTTGCCCATGCGTCCGGTCGCGCCATGCATCTGCCATGCCTGCAGTGAGGTGGTGAGCGTGTAATACGCAGCCTCCGCCATCGATGTCGAGACCAGTCGACCGCGGCCCGTCCGCTGCGCTTCGAACAGCGCTGTCACCACGGCGCCGTACAGGTGGGTGCCGCCGAGAAAGTCGATGAACGGCGCCCCTGACTTCACTGGCGGACGGTCCGGGAAACCGTTGATGCTCATGACACCCATGTGCGCCTGAACGGTGACGTCCATGGCAGTTCGCTGAGCGTCGGGGCCGTCGAGGCCATAGCCGCTGGCCTGGGCGTATACCAGCTTGGGGTTCGTCTGCCAGAGTGTTTCGGCGTCTATCCCGAGCCGTTCGGGCACCCCGGGTGCAAAGTTGCACAGCACCGCATCGGCACCGCCGGCTAGCTGAATGAACAGCTCCCGGCCGCGCGGCGACTTGAGATCCAGCGACACGGTCTCTTTCGACGAGTTGAGCATGGCGTAGGGGAGCTGGTGGCTGTGGGCGCGCAGCGCCTCGCCCCGGGGATGCTCCACCTTGATGACCCGTGCTCCCGAATATGCCAGCAGCAGCCCGGCGTAGGGACCTTGGTAGATCTGTCCGAGGTCCAGCACGACCACGCCGTCGAGCGGCAGCGGACGGGCCGGCGGGCCGATCTCGGTGTCCGATTCGCTCATTTGAAGCTGCCGCCGAGGATGTCGCGGGCCATGATCAAACGCTGCACCTCGCTGGGGCCTTCGCCGATGCGGCGGATCCGCAACTCCCGGTACCAGCGCTCGAGCGGCAGGTCCTTGGTGACGCCGATGCCGCCGTGAATCTGGATGCACCGGTCGACCACCCGACCAGCGGCCTCGGAGGCAACGAGCTTGGCCATTGCCGCCTCGGTGCGGAACCGCTCGCCTTGGTCGGCTTTCTGGGCAGCCTCCAGCACGCACCAGCGCCCGTGGCGGATGTCGATCTCGTTGTCGACGATCATCCACTGGACTGCCTGCTTCTCGGCAAGCACCGAGCCGAAGGTCTCACGGCTGCGGGCCCATTCGATCGCCATCTCCTGCGCCATGATCGCCGGCCCAAGGCAGCCCGCGGCGTACGGGATGCGCTGGCGGCTCAGCCGATCGTTGGCAATGCCGAATCCCCCGTTCACCTCGCCGAGCACGTGGCTCTCAGGCACCCGCATGTCGACGAACTCCAGCTCGGTGGCATAGCGCGTCGCCCGCAGCGTGTGCACCACGCGGCGCACGTTGAATCCGGGCGTGTCGGTGTCGACGATGAACGCCGTGACGCCGTTGCGCCCCGGATCGTCGGATGTGCGAGCGAACAGCAGCGCATAGTCGGCCTTGTCGGCACCGGAGATGAACAGCTTCGAGCCGTTCAGCACCCATTCGTCGCCGTCCTTGAAGCCCCGGGTGCGAATGGCCCGACCGGGGTCGGAGCCGCCCGACGGCTCGGTCAGGGCGAAGCAGCCCATCTTCTCGCCGCGCAGCGTGGGGTACAGCCACCGTTCCTTCTGCTCATCGGTGGCCTCGTACAACTGCGCCAGCCCGGCGCCGCCGAAGACTCCGTAGCAGGGGTTGTACAGCCCAGCCCGATGCTTGGACATCTCGATGGCCATGAGTGCTCGCGTCGTCGTGTCGAGGCCAGGTCCGCCGTACTCGGCGGGAATGTCGAGCCCGTAGAAGCCCATGTCTCGGGTCATCTGCGTCAGGCGGGCGGCATCGTCGGGCGCCAGCTCGCCGGCGTCTGGATCGAGGTCAGCTTCCAGCGGGATGATCTCGCTCTCCACAAAGCGCTGCACCGTCTCGACGATCAGCGCCTGCTCGTCGCTCATGGAGAAGTCCACGTTGTGCCCCCTTGCTTCGGCCCGGTGTCGGCGCCTGATGCTAGGAGGCTGGCGTCGTACGGGCCGTGTCAGCCCGAGGTCCAGGCCAACTGGGCGAAGGCCGGAGCCACGACAACCCGGTCGCCGACCGAGACCGACAGGTCGACGCTGAAACCCGCATCGTCTGATGTCGCAATCGTGCCGGAGCAGACCACCGTCTCCCCGGCGTACACCGGTGCACGATTGCGGTACGCGAGCCGGACGAGCCGGCCGCCAGCACCCGCATCTCGCAGGACGCACTCGGCCAGCAGTGCGCCGAGCATCTGACCGTCGACAACCGGTGCCGGCGCTCCCAGCCGGCGGGCGTGAGCCTCGTCGTAATGGAGGCGGTGCCAGTCCCAGGTGGCGGCGCCGTAGGCGACCATGTCCGCCAGCGCGATGCGCCTGCGCAGCGGCCGAAGCGCCCGGCCTGGCCTCACAGCGGCTCTGGGCACGGCTTCTCGAGCATCAGGGGCGGCAGCGTCGGGGACGCCGTCGTCGAGCTGCGGCGTCGCAGGCACAGCGTTCGCTGCGGGGTCGTGGGCGGCTTCCGCCTCCGCTGCATCGTCGGGAGCATCGCTCTCGGGTCGAGCGGCACCGAGCGGGCGGAAGATCATTGTTTCGGTGTTCGTCGCGAGGAGACCGCCGTTCGCTGTGTAGGCGGCCTCGGCGGTGACGAACAGCAACGACCCGCCAGCGCGATCTTGGCGCTCGGTCGCATCGGTCAAGGTCCACGTTGTCTCGATGACGTCATCGAACCGGGCTGGCCGATGGAACTGGTAGTCGTTGCCGCCGCGGAACATGGCGCATGGCACCGGCAGCGGCAGCTCCCACACGTGCCCGAGATATGAGTTCGGGTCGGGAACAGCACGACCTGTCAGCTGTGCTGTCTCGCAGATCAACGTCGGCGGCGCCTCATCGCGCCAACGCTGCGGATCGGCGCCGATAGCCAGCGCGAAGTAGCGGATCGAGGCTCGGCCCAGCGGTTCAGGTGCCGCATACGTCACCGTCGAACCGAGCGCAGCACGCACTTCGTCGGTCAGCAGCTTGCTCATGAGACTGCTCGGGCCAGGTCTCAGGGCATCGAGACGATGGCTTCCACCTCGATCAGCCAACGGCGGCTCAGCAAGCCGCCGACCACCACTCCGGTCGAAGCGGGGAACGGCCGGCCGAGCACCCGCTGGCGTACATCGCCGACCGCTCGGTACCCCTCGATGCCGTCGGGCGTCACGTACTCGACGGTCTTGACGAGGTTGTCGATGGAAGTTCCGGCCATCTCGCAGATCGCGGCGATCTCGCCGTACACGAACTCGGCCTGTCCGCCGATATCACCCTCGGCCACGGTCTCGCCCGTCGACAAGTTGAACGCCGTGGTGCCGGAGATGAACAGCAGCCCGCCGGCCTCGACAGCCGGGCTGAACGTCAGCGACGAGTAGGCCTCTTCCAGATACGGGACGACTGTTTTCGCATGCGCAGACGCCCACACATCGAGCGCGACGAGCGCATCGGGATGGGGCAGCTCGCTCATCAGCAACCCCGTCGAGGACGGGAACTGCGGGCTGAGCAGCCGCCGCCGTGCGGGGGCCGTCTCGTTGTACTGGCGCCGGGTGGCCGGGGTGGTCTGCTGCACGATGCGCACCACGTTGGACAGGTCCATGCCGTGGGGCCCGAGGCGCCGTGCGGCCTCTTCGAGCGCCCATGCACACTGGCCGACGAAGTCGCCGGGCAGCACGACGTTGCCGTCGTCGTCGACCGGGATCACCTGCGGCACACGGACCAGGCCGTCGACCTGCCCGGCCACCACCTCCACCTCGACCAGCGCGTCGGGGCGCACCAGCGAGTCCACGATGAACGTCGAGGGGCGCACCCCGCCCACCGCCGAGCCGAGGCTGTGGGGCCGCTGTGCTGTTATCGCATCACGCTCGGGCGCCCCGGCGACCGTGATGTACTCGGTGACCTCCGAGCAGTCGCTGATGTCGCGGCCCGCTGCGTCGAGCACGGCCTCCACCTTGGCCCAGCACACGTCGGCCTGCTCGGCGCCGTCGCCGCGCACCGTGACCCGGCCCGATTCGGCGTCATACGCGCCCGCAGTCTGCCCCGCCAGCCACGCGGCACCCGAAGCGTCGATCCCCGGGGAGAAGGAATACCGGCTGGTGTCCAGCCACGGGAAGGATTCCGGCGTGATCTGCTGGGGAGGCATGGTTCGTGCTCCTCGTGCACAAACGGCGGCACGTCTGACGTCGCTCACGCCTTGTCTAGTGGGCGCAAGCGTTCGACGCTAGGACGGTTGCGGCGGCTGTTGCGCGAGCCGGCAAAGTTCTGCGTCGCGGCTGAGCGATGGGCCCCTGGTGCGGGGCGTAGGCCGAATTGCCGGCGACATTTGGCGCGCGGCCACCGAGTCGGAAGGCAATCGGGTCACGCACCGGCGCACCGGCCGGCGTCGCCTCAGTTGCCGGTGAAATTTGGCGCGCGGCGCTCCACGAAGGCGGCTATGCCCTCGCGACCGTCGTGGGTCTGCATGGCATCGGTGATCATCTTGCCCTCGAACTCCCCCGCCTGTTCGAGCGGCGAGTCGATGCCTGCGTACACCACCCGCTTGGCGTGGCCCAGCGCCCATGCCGGGCCATCGGCCAGCGCCTGGGCCAGCTCGGCTGCAGCCGAATCGACCTCGTCGTCAGGAACGACCCGGTTGACCAGGCCCCACTGCTCGGCCTCCTGCGCGGAGAGCACCCGGTTGGTCAGGGTCAGATCGAGCATCCGGCGCAGCCCGATGTGGCGCGCCAGGAAGTACGACGACGTGCCGTCGGGCGTCACCCCGGCCCGGGTGTAGGCCATGGTGAATTTCGCAGATTCGCCTGCGACCACCAGATCGAATGAGGCGGCCAGCGACATGCCGGCTCCGCCGACGCTGCCGCCCACACCTGCAATGAACGGCTTCGGCGTGCGGTTCATCTTGTTGATCGCTGCGTGGAGGTCGATGACCATGTCCGATGCGAGCTGGGGCAGGCCGTCGCCTGCCGCGTGGAACTCTTTGAGGTCGCCGCCTGCGGAGAACACCCGTCCTTCCGCCGTGACCGACGCTGCCTTGACCGCGTCGTCGAACTCGATCTCAAGCATGACAGCCCGCAGCTCGCGCGAGAACTGCGGATTCACTGCGTTGGCGCCTTCCGGGCGGTTGAACCGCACATGGGCAACGCCGTCGCGAACGTCGTAGGTGATCGTCTCCAAATCCATGACTGCTCCTGTGGTGCGTCCGTCTGGGGGCTCATCGGGAGGTTACGCGCCCCGATTGGCGGGCGTTCGTGCGAGCTAGCTACGGGCGGCAGGCGAAAGGTCTCGGGCAGCCTGGACCGGGTCGATGCCGCCGAAGGGCATGATCGAGATGGCCGAGACGTCGACGCCGTTGGCGTGATAGCGGTCGACGTGCTCACGGCACGCTTCGGGCGGCCCGTGCACCAGCAGTTCGTCGACGAGGTCGTCGTCGATGACTTCGAGCGCGCCGCGACGGTCGCCCTCGGACCAGCGGTCCCACATCGCGGCGAGCAGTTCGCCTCGGCCGAGCCAGCGATGGAATTCGGCATAGACCGGCACGTTCAGGTACGCAGCCATCGCCCGTTTGAAGCCGGTCCGGACCGTGTCGGCGTCGGGATTGGGGCACACGAAGATGCGGGCCACCACTTCCTTGCCCTCGCCGCCCTCGTCGACGTAGGGGCGGACCGTGGCAACGTCGTCGGCAGAGAGCCAGTTGATGATCGCGCCGTCAGCCTCGCTGCCCGCCAGCCGCAGCATCCCGGGGCGCAGCGCGGCCAGCAGGATCGGCGGCTGGACCTCGGGCGGTCGGCCGAGACGGAAGCCCTGCACTTCGAAGGTGTCGTAGGTCTCGCTGATCCGCTCGCCGGTCAGGGCCTGGCGCAAGAACCGCGCCGTGTCACGCGTTCGTTTGAACGGCTCGTCGAAGGGGATTCCGTTCCAGCGTTCGACGATGACGTTGGAGGACGCGCCGATGCCCATGGCGAAACGGCCAGGCGCGGCCTCACAGATGGCCGCCGTCTGCTGGGCCAACAGCGCAGGGCCACGGGTGAACACCGGGATGATGGCGATGCCCAATCGCACGTCAGGCACCCATTGACTGGCCAGCACGAGCGGGGTGAACCCGTCTGTGCCGTCCGCCTCCGAGCTCCAGAACTCCGTGTAGCCAAGGTCGGCGAATTCGCGATAGAGGTCGGCTTGGGCGTGGAGGGGATCGTCGAAGGGAACCGTGATGCCGTAGCGCCAGCTGTGTCGATGGTCGGTCACGGCGCGCAGGCTAGTGACAGGGCGCGCGTCCCTGATGCCCAGATGTGCAGTGCGTGCTCGTTGAGAATCTGTGGTCCCCAGAATCGAGTGCTGCCCTTATGCGGTGAGCAGTGCGGCGGGGATGACGGCGATGCCGTCGGGGCGCCGGTATGCCTCGGGTCCGGTCGTGATGACGGCGGCATCGGCGAGGGCGGGCCCGATGCGTTCGGCGAGCCATCGCAGGTGGCGGGTGTCGCTGTCGGAGGCGGTCTGGCGGAGCTTGACCTCCAAGGCCACGATGCGACCGCCGGGGCCCTGGACGATCAGGTCGACTTCGTGTTCCCCGCCTTGGGTGCGCAGGTGGAAGACCTTGGCTTCGTTTGCCTGTGCGTAGACCCGCACAGACAAGGTGACCAGCGATTGGAACAATGCGCCGAGCAGGCTGGCGTCGCGGGGAATGCTGTGGCCGCTGGCGCGCCCTTCGAGCAGGGTGTCGGCGTCCACTTCGAGCAGGCGGGCTGCGAGCGCGGGGTCGGCGAGTTGATGCACTGGGGCTGAGGCCAGCCGGCGGAGGTGGTTGCGAGCGGGCAGCCACGCGGGCAGCCACGCGGGCAGCTCCTCGATCACCCAGAGCCCCTCCAGCGCCGCTCGGTAGACGATGGTGGTAGCTTTGGTCGGCTTGTCGGCCTCGCCCGGCGATGCGGCGTCGCGGATCTTCTCGAACATCGCTGTTGTCGATGTGGCGGCGGCGTAGGCGGCCATCCAGCGTCGCAGAGCCGCTCGGTTTCGCACCGTACGGCCCTGCTCGTGGACATGACGTTCGGCGATGCGGTCTACATAGCCGTCCAGAAATGCCCTCGTTGCCCGCTGGGAACGTCCGACGAGCGCTGGAAAGCCGGAGCCGGTGATCTGGGCCGCATAATCCTCCAGCCTCAGCGGGCTCGCTCCCTCCACCACCGCCCGGTCGATTCCGAGCAGGTGTCCGAGACTCACGGTGGGCGTGCCTAGGCCGCGTTCGGCGAGTGACAGGGGGCGCATGCGTACCGTGACGATCCTGCCTGCGCCCGAGTGGGTCGGCACCTGCGCCGGGGCCGCAGAGCCAGTCAGCAGGAACTGCGGCGTGTGCGGGTTTGCGTCCACCGCACGGCGCACGACGTCCCACGATGCCGGCAATCGCTGCCACTCGTCGATGAGCACTAGTGGATCGCCCTTGGCAAGCCGCGACGGATCAGCGCGTGCGACGTCGAGCTCGGCAACGTCGTCCAAGCGGTGCACTGTCGTTGCCCGACGCAGTGCAGTCTCGGTCTTGCCTACTGCGCGCGGGCCTTCCAACGCGACGGCGGGCAGTTCGGCGCACAGCACGTTCAATTCGTCGTCGACGATCCGCGGCAGATATGCGGTGCGGGTCCCCGGTTCCATTCCGGACGATGTTATCGTACTAAATCGACGGCTTCTAATGTACTAATACGACGGTTTCAAATGCACTGTCACGACGCATGCCCGATCGGGCGGTGCGGCGGCGGCGTCCCGTGCGCAGAAGGCAGCGCGCCGATCGGACGACGAGAACCATCAGCACATGGTGCGCGCTTCGCCGTCCGTTGGTCTCCAAATCCTCGGGGAAATGTCCTCTGAATCCTCGATTCGAATTATGATTGAGTGAGCCCGGCTCGCTGGTCTCGGCAGACAGATCAGCCACCTCACGCGCCGACTACATCGGCAGGAATTGGCGCACTCACAACGGCGAGGAGGCCGACCTCGTCATCGAACGTGCCGACGGCGCCATCATCGCTTGTGAGGTGAAGGCCGCCTCTCGTGTCGATCGCGATGATGAGGATCTTCTGCCAGCGCTTCATGTCGCTGTGACTGGCTTACTGCCCAGCGTTTTCGAGACTCTCGAGAATGGCCACGGTCTTTTCCATGATGTCTACCGCATCTTCGATTGTGGAGAGTGCCTCGCGCAATTCACGAAGTGCATCTGCCGGAAAGAACCGCTCGCAACCGTCGATCAATTCTCGATAACCTTGGGCGACTGAACGCAGCTCCTCCAGGTAACGACGGGCTTGGCTAGCGGTCGCCTTTGGCTCGAGTTCAATATCACCAAGCTGGGTGTTCAGCTGCGTTAGGGCCGCATTGCACTTGGCACTTGACCATGTCTTGACGGGGGCGGCTGCGGGCTCGTATGTTGTCGCCCACTTGCCCACCAGCTCGGCGGTTTCGTACCGGTCCTTGCCGCCGATGCGCTGCGCTGCCTCGGGAATGCCGTCGTCGGGCACAGCACGGGTGCCGCCGATGACGATGACCGGGACGGGGGAAGCGTGCAGGGTCTCGCCGACGCCGTAGATGCAGGCGTCGCCGAGCACGCCCTTGACCAGGTAGGCAGCGATCACGTCGGCTGCAGACGACTTGTTGACGATGACCGCTCCGTCGCCGCTTGAGCAGTCGCCCCAGCCGGCTTGGGGCTTCGGAGGCACCGGATCATGCGCCGATGCCGGCGCGGCCGGCCCGAGGACGATCGCCGTGATCAGCAGAGCCGCTATCGCCTTGTTCAGCATTTCCATTCTCCGTTCTCGCACAGCGCTCGTTGACTGCGTCTGTGTTGCGTCTGACTTCGCCGCGGGCACCGTGCCGCAGGGGGCTGCGGGTCTGATTCCCGCAGGTTGAAAGGGTGGCGATGTCAATGACAATTCGCAGACTAGCAGCATTATTGGTGGCGGATTAATGACAACAGAGGCACACGAATAACAATCGATGACAATCTGATCAGCGGCCGGTGCAGGGAGTCGTGCGGGGCGGGTCGTGCGGTGGAGTTCTGTGGCGGTGCGGTGGCGGCGTCCGATGTGCAGAAGGCAGCGCTCCGATCGGACGACGAGAACCACCAGCTCATGGTGTGCGCTTCGCTGTCCGTTGGTCTCCAAATCCTCAGGGAAATATTCTCCAGATCCTCAGGATAACCCGCTCCAAATCCTCAGGAGAGTGTCCTCTGAATCCTCGATTCGAGTTATGATGGCCGTATGCTGCAGCCCATCGATAGGCGATTGGCCGCAATCGTGCAGGACCGGCTGGGTGCCGAGCCGGTGGTGGCGCTGCAAGGGCCGCGCACGGTGGGCAAGTCGACGCTGCTCGCCGAGGTCGCTCGCCGCCACGGTGTCGGGGTGATCGATCTGGACCAGCCGGCGATTCAAGATGCTGTCTCGGCCGATCCTGCGACCTTCGTCACCGGGCCTGCCCCTGTGTGCATCGATGAGTTCCAGAAGGCGCCGGTGATTCTCGATGCCATCAAGGCCGAGCTGAATCGCAACCTCGCGCCGGGGCGGTTCGTCATCACCGGCTCGACGCGGTTCGACGCCCTGCCGACGGCTGCGCAGGCGCTGACCGGCCGGATTCACATCATCGATGTGCTGCCCTTCTCGCAGGGCGAGATCGCAGCGCACGATGAGCATTTCTTGGGCACCGCATTGAGTGAGCCCGGCTCGCTGGTCTCGGCAGACAGATCAGCCACCTCACGCGCCGACTACATCGGCAGGATCTGCGCCGGAGGCATGCCGCTCGCGGTGGCCCGCACCCCCCAGGGCCGCCGCCGCTGGTTCGACGACTATGTGCGGGTGTCGTTGGAGCGCGACATACGGGACCTGGCGAAGGTCCGCCAGGGAGCGCTGTTGCCGGCGCTGCTGCGGCGCCTCGCCGGCCAGACGGCACAGGTCTTGAACATCGCACAAGCCGGCAGCGCGGTCGGGCTGAAGGCCGGGACCGCGGAAACGTACACGAAGCTGCTCGAGGACCTGTTCCTCATCCGCCGACTGGCTGCGTGGGGCCGCACGCTCAGGGCGCGCGCTGCCGCAACGCCGAAGGTGCATGTGCTCGACAGCGGCGTGGCGGCCCGGCTCATGGGCGTGACGCCGGAGCGTTTGGCCCGCCACGACCCCGCCGCGCTGGCGGAGTTCGGCCACCTGTTCGAGACGTTTGTGGTGGGCGAGTTGCTCAAGCAGGTGTCGTGGACCGACGACATCGCATCGGTCGGCCATTGGCGCACTCACGACGGCCACGAGGCCGACCTCGTCATCGAACGCACCGACGGCGCCATCATCGCATTCGAGGTGAAGGCCGCCTCCCGTGTCGACCGCCGCGACGCCCGCGGCCTGCGCGCACTGCGCGAGACACTCAGCGACGGCTTTCTCGCAGGCTTCGTGATCAGCACCGGCGAGATGTCGTACCGCCTCGAGGATCGGATCTGCGTGATCCCGGCAGACCGCATCTGGAGCATGTGAGGACACAGGGGAACTCGCTGCCGTCGTCAGAACACCTCATTCATCAACGAGAACCAGCTGACGACGGCGATAACCAAGCAGACCGTGACGATGAGCGCACCGACCCCCACGCTGATGATGAGGATCTTCTGCCAGCGCTTCATGTCGCTGTGACTGGCTTACTGCCCAGCGTTTTCGAGACTCTCGAGAATGACCACGGTCTTTTCCATGATGTCTACCGCATCTTCGATTGTGGAGAGTGCCTCGCGCAATTCACGAAGTGCATCTGCCGGAAAGAACCGCTCACAATCGTCGATCAATTCGCGATAACCTTGAGCGATTGAACGCAGCTCCTCCAGGTAAGGCGCCCTGGCGGCCTTGGACCGGTTCGCGGACATCTACGGCGCTGGCGACATCCCCGAGTTCAGCGACACCGTCGACACGTTCCTCGCATGGCACGCCCAGATCCTCGACTGGCACCGAACAGGGCGGCCCAGCAACGGCCGCATCGAAAGAACAAACAACCTGCTCCAAGTCCTGCGCCGCAATGCCCACGGCTTCACCAACTACGCCAACTTCGAAGCCCGCGGCCTACTACTAACCTGACCCCCGCCGAGCCCAGCAGCCCGAATCCCCAAAAAGACGAAGGCTCAATGAATCGTGAGCGTACCCAGTTATCGACTATGTGCGCTGAAAGCGACGAGTCCTCCGTTCGTGACGTAGACAACCTCGTCCCCTACTGCCGGCGCAGGGTGAATGTACGCCGCCAACATCATACGAAAATACTCGGTTGCAATCGGTGTTTGGACATCTGATTGCCATCGCAACTCTCCGGTCAATGCGTCCAAGGCAAAGACCCGACCATCTGCTGACCCCAGGTGGACTTCATCGCTTTTCCACACCGGAGCCGTCAGCCATGCCGACGAATGGGAGCCAGCGACCAACAGTTCCCACTCTGAGGGCGTGGCTTGGGCTTCATCGCCCGGCTGCATCGGGGTCGGCGCAGGACTCAGGTCGTAGCTCCACAGGCGCTCTCCGGTGTGCTCGTTCAATGCCGAGAACCGCCAGCCGTTGACCACGTACAGGACGCCGTCAGGCCCGGCAAACGGGCGGCCGCATGTCTCGCTGCGCCATCGGTCCTCTCCCGTGGCGATATCCAACGCTCGCACGGGTCCGGGATGGTCATTCGCAAGCAATGGTGACTCGCCAGTGCCCGCATAGACGGTGTCGTTGCGCAGCACGATGCTCTGAGCACTCAGGCCGCGTCGCCACATCAGATCGCCGGTTGCCGCATCTATCGCGTACAGGCTGCCGCCGGGGTTTTCGTCGAGTTCATAGAGCGTCCCACTTGCAATGACGATCCCATCTGCAACGCGAAGACCACGCTCTCGTGCATTGCCGTCGAACACCCACCGCAACTGCCCGCTGTCTTTGTCCAGCGCCCTGATGTCTAACCAAGTGGTTCCGTACACCGCGTCCTCGGACACCGCCAAGCGCTGGTATCCGAAGAAGTTCGTTTGGCTGTAGGTCCAAGCCACTTCGCCCGTGTCGGTATGTAGCGCATGCACCGGACCTCCGCTGCTGGGCTTCGTGTACACGAAGCCCCCCGACATCGCCGGCTGACTCCCTCGCCCCACATGGGGAGTTCGCCAGAGCAGTTCACCGGTTGTGCTGTCCAACCTATACAGGTAACCGTCCGATTGGGGGACCACATAGAGGTCGCCTTCGATGAGCACCGCGGCGGCAGCATCTTCAGCAAAGCCGTAATCGTTGAGCGTCTGATACCGCCACAACTCCTCCCCAGTTGCAGCATCCAGTGCGAATACGTGCCCGTTTCCGAGGATGTCTATTCCACTGGTCGCAACGTACAGTTGGCCACCCGATGCGATCGGATTTGTCAGCATGTCGCCGCCCAATTCGCGATGCCAGAGATAGTCAACTTGACGGTACATCTCGTCAATGGTCTGAGTATCCGTATCGCCCAGACAGGTCCCTGCATCGTCAGACGAGGTGCTAAACTCTGTGCAACCTGCTGCCAGCACGGCCAAGATCAAGAGCGCGGCCGCGGCCGGTACACCGGGCTTATTCATCTCACTTCCGCCACTGCATGTGAGGGGACATCACCCTCCTCAATCACATCGCCTAGCGGCCTGATTTGTTCCAGCCCGATGGCGGAGTAGGAAGCAAACGCCTCACCGCTGCCTAACTACAACATAGGCCCAGCAATGGGGGACCACCCAGGCCCCGGCCGGCCACCACAAGGGGTCACGCCAAGATCACTGCCCTCAATTGCCGCACTCAATCCAGCGATCGTACGCTTCTGTTTCGGCTTCTGAGCCAATAGGCGCCTGAAGATAGTCGTTGTAGTGGTCTAGGCAGCTGACGACTGCATCAACGACAACAAGAACAAGAACGGTAACAAAGATTGATGCTACTAGCGCAGCTATGCCAACAGCTAGGCCGGCGATACTCAGGCCCTTGCGCGGTGCATCAAATCTTGTGGCTGCTCTGAGTCCGACCGTAGAAAATATGACGCCAATCAAAGAAAGGACAATGCCGAGTATTGGCACCCAACACAGCACTGCCCCAACGAGGGCGACAACAAATCCCGCAACGCCCAAACCATTTGATTCCTTTTTCTTGGCAGGGGAACTGGGCAATTGACTTGTGTCGTCGGTATTCATGTCATCGGTATTCATGTCATCGGTATTCATGTAGCAGTCCTGTCTGTTATTGCAACGGCTGGTCGGGTGTGTCGGTCCGGGCATCATCGGATGCGTCGTCACTGCCTTCGTCCGGATCGGAGACCTTGTCTGCGGTCTCGGAGTTCTCGTCGTCGGCCGGTTCGGGATCAGACTCGGCATCTTGCGAATCGGCGGCTTTGGCTTGTCGGCGCCTGCTCAGCGTGACGAGCGCCGCGAGGGCCAGCACGATCCCAGCGACGATCGCTCCGATTGCCGCTGGACCGAGTCCACCGCCGCTGGGTGCGGTCTCGACGTAGATCGTGTCAGGGAGGTCGTCCGCAGCGGTGAGGTCGATCTCCCACGAGTACGTCGATTGGCTCACCGAATCGGCATTGTGCTCAACGGCGTCGCCCGGCAGCGTCACCGAGATCGTCAGCGTGGGAAGGTCGAAGCCCAGCGCCGTCACCATCTCCAGATCGTCGGGAGCGAACTCCTCGTCCTCGAATGAGCCCGTCTCCATCTCGAAGCGCCAGCCGCCGTGGTCGAGGCGGCGGATGGCCAAGCCGTCGTCTTCAGCGAAGGCGGCCAGAACCTCCTCGGATTGATCTGCGTTCCACATGACGCTCGTAGTGGTGACGCAGCTTCCGTCCTCGACGAAGGTCGCGGCAGTCGAATCGAGGTTGCTGAGGCCGAGATCGAACTCGTCGTCAACATCGGTGTCTTCGAGCATCTCTTCGCAGAGATCTTCGGCAGCACCGCCCTCTTCGAGAGCTGCGAACTCGAGCACTGCCTCGTCGACGCGCATCGTCATGGTCACTGATCCTGAGCCGTCATCGTGGATGAGAAAATCCATCTCCACGTCGAAGCAGGCGGTCGCCAGCAGGGCCAGCGACGATGCCATTGCCACCACTGTTCCCAGCGACCGCCGTCGACGTGAGGCAGAACGCAGGCGAGGATGCATACCGTTCATATTCGTGTTCCCCGCCTTGACGCCGGCAATCGCTGCCACTCGTCGATGAGCACCAGCGGGTCGCCCCTGGCGAGCCGCGAGGGCCGCTGATCGCCTGTTCAGCATTCCCGTTCTTCGATCGCCGCTGGCGCCGTGCCGCAGGGGCTGCGGGTCTGATTCCCGCAGGATGACAGGACGACCACGATCATGACAATTCGCAGACTAGCAGCACTATTGGTGGCGAACTCGTGACAATGGAAGTATGTAGATAACAATCGGTGACATTCTGATGAGCGGCCGATGCTGACGCCGCTCGCTGAGATTCCCCAGGGTTGTTCATTGAAATTCCCCACCCTGGTGGGGGTGTGATTTTAGGTGTTGCCTCCTTGGGTGAGTTTGCGGCTGCGGGCTTGGTGGGCTCGCATGCGGTAGCTGTCGCCGGTGATGTTGAACACGACGCTGCGGTGCAGTAGCCGGTCGAGCATGGCGGCGGCGATGGTGGTGTCGTCGAAGATGTCTCCCCAGGAGGCCGCGCCCCGGTTGGTGGTGAGGATGATGCTTGCGTTGAGGTAGCGCTGGGAGATGACTTGGGACAGGGCGTTGGCGTCCTCGGCGGGCATGGGGAGGTAGCCGAGCTCGTCGACGATCAGCACGCTGGGGCCTTTGAAGAACCGCATCGTGTTCGCCCATCGTCCCTCGACCGCGGCTTTGCGGCAGCGGGCTGCTAGGTCTGCGGCGGTGCAGTAGTAGGTGCGCAGCCCGGCGTCGACCGCGGCGTGGCCGAGGGCGATGGCGAGCATGGTCTTGGCGACGCCGGGCGGTCCGATGAACAGCACGTTGGTTGCGTCATCGGCGTAGCGGCAGGTCGCCAGGTCCCGGATCAGCGCGGCGTCGACGCAGGGTTGGGCGTCGAAGTCGAAGTCGCAGACCCGCCACGGGGCGGGGAAGTTCGCGAATCGCAGCCGGCCGGCGTGCTGTCGGGCTTGGGTCGCTTGGGCTTCGACGTCGAGGAGCCGGGCCAAGAACTCGGTGTGGGACAGCTTCTCGTTGGCTGCGGTGTCGAGCTCGCCGGGCAGTGCCTCAGCCATTGCGGGGAGTTTGAGGAAGGCGAGATGGCTGCGGACCTGCTGATAGAGGGTGCCGGGGTTGGTCATCGCAGGTTTCCTTCGGTGAGCCGCCGGTAGATGTCCAGATCGATGACCGGGTCCGCGGCGCGGTCGCCGACCAGTTCCGCAGCCAACGCCAAGGCGGCATTCGAAGCCGGCCGGTTGACCTTGGGCTTGCAGGGCTTGTCGCTGCTGAACTCGGCGAGCACCACATTGGCCAAGGCGGCGGTGTGCTCAGCCAGCCGGACGGTCTGGTGCGCGCCGCGCGCAGCGAGCCGATGCACACAGATCTGGCGGCCCTGGGCGTGCACGGTCATGGCGGGTTCGCCGAGGCGCCAGCGGATCTCGACGCGGCCGCCGACCAGGCCCGGCGGCACCGAGTAGCGGTTCCCCCACAACGAAACGAGCGCGTTCGCTGCCACGGTGCGCACTTCGACGACCTCGGCGGGATACGCGACCGCCGGCAGCGTCAACAGCGGCTCCGCGGCGGCCAGCTCGCCAACGGTCGATCGGCCGCGGCCGCGTGCATCCGCGGTGGCCGCGCACCAATGGTCGACACCGGCTTGGGCCTCAGCGGGCGAGTTCACCCGAGCAGTTCGCCACCAGCGCTGGGTCAGGTAGTCGATGGCCTTCTCCACCACGCCCTTGCGGTTGGGGTGCCGGGGCGGGCACGGGTCCACGCCGACCCCGTAGTGCTTGGCGACCGGAGCGAAGCTCCGCTGGGTCTCCCCGGTCCGGGGGTTGATCACCGTGGCCATCCGGTCGACCCGCCAACGCCTCGCAGTGCCCCCGAGGCGGCGCAGGACCTCGTCGATCCCCACGACGAGATGGGCCTGACCATCCGAGCCGGAGAACCAGCACCGGAACTTCCCCGAACACGACAGAGCCCCGACCAGCACATAAGCCTTTTCGCCCCACGGGGTGTCATCAAGCTCGAGCCAGTCCCACTGGATCTCCTCCCCGGGCGGATGCTCGATATCGACGTGCGCCCGCCCCGCACTCGAAGCGCACGGCTCACAATGGGGCCGCAGCTGCCGGTCGCGGACCTGGCGAGTAAAGGTCTGATAGCTCCGCTCAAACCCAAGAGCCACGACCTCGTCGAACAGCACCGTGGCCCGCACATGGGGATCATCGACCAACCGCTGACGCACGCAGGGCTCGAACCGGTCGAAACTGTCCGGCTCGCTGCGGGCCCGCACGCCGGACTCTCGTTCTCCATACAGATAGGCCCGCACAGTCTTGCGGTCCCGGCCGGTGTGCCGGGCAATGGCCGAGATCGACCATCCCCTCTTCCTCAAAGATGTGATCTCCACGTCTTCCTCTGGTGTCAGCATCGCGGCGGAGCCCCTTCTTGTCGCCGGCACGGTCTTCCAACCGCCAGCGTGAGAGGGGGCTCCACCCCAATTGGCGGACCCTCACAGATGAGGAAAATCAGCGAGCAACTCTGAGGAGACCTCCATGAGCGTGGTCAGTGCTGCGGACCCCCGGTCGATGCAGGCAGTGGGAGGCTTTCTCTTCGCCCGGCTGTGCGAGGTGATCGGGCAGGTGTCGCGATAGTTCTGGCATAGGCCGCCGCCCCGCGTGTTCGGCGCCAAGCAGCGCTGCCTCAAGCAGTGTCGCCTCGTTCCAGTTCAGGTCGCGCCGCCGCTCGTTCGCCCGGATCCACCGGTGGGGTGGCGGCGAGGCGCCCCGGGGCGGATGCCCCGGGGCGCCTTCGTTCGCTGTCGGCCTCTACCGACTGGGCAGCAATGCCGCCCAGCGGCTCAGGTCGGCTGTGCGGCTCGCTGGTTGTTGCGGGCCGCGGACCGGCTTTACCGGCTCACTACCGCCATTTGGAGTTGCAGTAGACGATGTCGGAACCTGGAGGAATTCGCTCGGAGCCGTCGTGGCCACTGCTGTTTCTGAGGCACTGGAATCTCTCCACGCCGTAGACGCCCTCTGATGCGACGATCACCCAATTGTTGCCCGACGGCGATCCCGTGTCGCCCTTGTACCTGAGCACGCGCTGGTTGGGAGGCTGGCACACCGGGCTCCACATGCCCCTGCCGTAATGGTCATACACGTCCCTCCACACACCCGGGTTCTTGCCCCCGCGTATCCTGTTGGGATCGGCGTTCGGATCGCTGAGGTTCTTCCCGGTGTAGTAGTACGTGCACTTGTCGGGCGTGTTGAACTTCTCGTACTCCTCGTCCTCGGCCTCTTTCTGCTCGTCGGTCAGCGAGTCACGCCGGTACTCCGCGTAGGAGTTGGCCTCCCAGGTGTCGCTCACCTTGAGGCCGCTGTTCTGCTGCTGCTGCTGGCCCTGCTGCTGCTGGCCCTCGGGCTCTTGGGCCTCGGGCTCAGGCTCGGGCTCGGGCTGCTGCTGCTGGGGCGCCCGCTCGAAGCGCACGCTGACGCCTATCGAGATCGTCGCGGAGACGCTGCTGCGGTGCTTGCGCTTGAACGCGGTCACCTCGAGCACCACGCCCTCGCTGGGAAGCGCAGCCCCGTCATAGGAGACCACGCCCCGGCGGTTGATCGCGAACCCGTCCGCGCCGCTCACGCGGTACCTGATCTGCTTCTTCTTGACGCCGGTGGCCGAAATCTTGCCGACACGGGAGTCCGGCGTGCCCACCGTCACCTCCCACCCGATCGGCGTGTTCCCAAACGTCAGCACCTCGGCCTCCGGCGCAGCCCCTGCCACGCCCGGCAGGCTCACCGCCACGACCGCAGCGGCAACTGCGGCGGCCATCGCCGCCAACACCAACCTGGGGACTCCTCGCAGCCGGCCGACACCCAGCCGCCGACGCTCGCTCATCTTCATGATCGTTCCTTTTCGCTCGCGATGCCCTGAATGTCAAGCACCCAAGGCCGTGACCGCCGACCCGACACTGAGCCAACGACATCCCCCAAGTACCGCAGAACCATCCCCACACCCGCCATAGCAAACCGATGACACACAGCAACCAGCCGATGACATTCGGTAACTCAACGACCCACACGGCCCGCGACGGCTTCGTGATGCTCGGGTCCTGCGGGTTGTTCCACGTCAGGGTGGCCTTGCCGTCGCCGGAGGTCACCTTCGTGCCCTCCGGCTCGAAGCTATTTCGATCTGTGCCCGCCGGGATGGCCTGCGTTGAGGATGCAGTGGGCTCTTGCGCGCGGCATCCATTCCCGGCACTCAGGCGGCGGGGCGGCAGGCTCCGGCGCCGCGTGCATCGTCTCCTGGCTCAGCACCACTGCTGGGGGCACCAGGTCGGTGAGTTGGTACGTTGCATTGCGGGGCCGGTGGACATAGCCGGTGTCGCGCAACCTGCCGAGGGCCTCTTGGGCATGTCCGGCGCCGATGCCCGCGCTTGCGGCGACCTGCGCGGGCGACGCCGCCCCGGCTTGCGCGACCGCAGCGAGGACGGCCTGGTCGGTCCTCGAAAGGTCGTGCCATGCAGGAAGGGAGACCTTCTTTTTCACTTCCTCGTCGGCGGCCCAGACCGCCGTTTCGACAGCATGAACATCGATGGACTCCCCCGGCGCACCGGCGGTCTTCCAGGCAATGTCGCCGATGACCTGCAACCGGTAGGGGGAGCTTCCGACGGACTCGGAGGCCAGCCTCAACGCCTCCCGGGTGATCTCGCCCCCCGCCTCCCTGATGGGGCGCACCAGGCCGACCACGGCGTCGTTCACGTCCAGCGGCGGCAGCTCGTAGTGCTCGCACCGGTGGAAGAAGGTCATCTTGCGGTCTTGCAGCAGGGTGGTCTTCATCTCCAGCAGCCCGGCCCCCACGAACGCCAGCGGCATGTCGCCCCGCTTGGTGATGTGCTGGAGGTCGTTGGACAGCCTCCTGCCCTCGGTGCGGTCGATGCCGTGCATCTCGTCGACGGTCAGCAGCACCGACGTTCCGCTCCGCAGCGCGGCCTGGGCCAGGAACGCGAGGTGCTCCCTCAACCCCATGTGGGCCATCCGGTCCCGGTGCTCGGTGGTGGAGATCTTCCCCTCCAACAGCCCCAGCCTGATTCCGACGCTCTTCTCCACCGAGCCGCTCGTTGCCGAGTCTGCGAGCCCGAGAGCCTCATAGGCCTGGTCGGCGTTGCGGATCATCCGCACAATGCGGTCGAGCAGGCCGGGGGTCCCCGCATCCAAGGACAGGACCACCCATCCGTCGGCGGCGGCCCTGTCCTCGATCTCGCTCAACAGCACTGTCTTGCCCGATCCCCGCACCCCCATCAGCACGCTCGTGTAACGGGCATCGTGCGGCCCCGTCGCCAAACCGCCCCCGAGGTCGGCCAGCAGGCCGTCCCTGCCCACCAGCGACCGCGGTGTCCGCCCGAAATGCGGCGAGAACGGACTCGTGCTCGGGACCCCTAGTGCCGATCGGCGCTCCATCCCAAAACGCTACCCGCACGATTCTTATGAGTCGCGCATGAACACTGCGAGTCGCGCATAAACACTGCGAGTCGCGCACGACTCGTCGCGGCGGTGGCTCTGTCTCTGGGCCGGGCCCCGGTGTCGGGCGGGATCAGCTCTTCTGCCTGTCGGGTCGGCGCTCTTCGGGGGATGACATCGGCGAGTGACCAGACGGCTTGACTGTCGCGTGAAATGCGCCAGCCTGTCGGCTTCGTCGCTCATGGCTACAGCGGTTCGATGCGGAGCGCCAAGGTCCGTGCTTGGGAAGCTTCCGGTGCGTGTGTGCTGCGCCGGAAGCTTCCCGCGTCAGGTGCGGCCGTGTGATGCAGCCCCCTTCTTGGGCTTGGGACAGGCTCGCATGTCTTGGGTCTTTACTTTGCCCTTGAGGGTGCGGGGAAGGCAGGTGTCGTCGAGGTTGTTGCCGGCGAGCAGGAGGCAGCGCCACTCGCGGTGGGCGTAGGAGTCGGGGATCTTGCCCGTGAGCTGGTTGTTCTGCACCCGCAGGTATTGCAGGCTGGGCAGCGATCCGAGGTCCGGGGGCAGTTTGCCGGTGAACTGGTTGTTGGTGAGCCACACGAACCTGAGCTCGGGGAAGTCGCTCAACCAGTTGGGGATATTGCCGGTGAGCTGGTTGTCGCGCAGGATGAAGCGTTGCAGGTTCTTCAGGTTCTCCAAGGCGTTGGGGATCTTGCCGCGCAGGTTGTTGCCGGCCAGCTCGAGTTTCTCCAGATTGTTCAGCCTCCCCAGCTCGGGCGGGATCTTGCCGCCGAGCCGGTTGTGGTTCAGGTTCAGCCTCCGCAGGGCCGCCAGGTTGCCCAGCTCGGGCGGGATGCTGCCGGTCAGCTCGTTGTGGCCCATGTCGATCTCCTCGAGGAAGACGAGCCGGCCCAGCAGCGGCGACAAGCGGCCGGTGAGGGCACGGTGGCTCAGGTCGAGCCCGACGATGTGCACGCCGTCGTCGCTCAGTTCGACGCCGGCCCAGCGCTTCACCTTCCTCTCGCGGCTCCAGTTGAGGACGCCGTCGGGATCGAGGCTCTTCTTGGCCCGCAGCAGCAGCCGGCATTCCTCCCACAGCACCTCGTTGACAGTGCCGGGCTCGCAGAAGCCCGGCCTTGCCGACTTCGAGGCTGCCGCAGCCGGGGCCTGAACCGCGGCCAGCATGGCCAGCGCCACGGTCAACACGACCGCGCTCCTGGCTGCTCTCATGCCAATGGCTCGTTGATTGGCCCGATAACGGGTTAGTGGTGACATGTCGTTGGTTTAGCAGCATTTCACCGCGGATTTCCATAGATTATTGATCACACAGGACAAATAGTCGATCACATTCGATGACACGCCGGCAATCGCAGCCAAGGGCTGCTCGCTCGGACCGACGACCGCTCACAACCGCAGCGGGGCACGTCAGTTGGAGCCATCCCCGCCGGCGCTGCCACCCCCAGAACATGCCACGCATGGTTAGTTCCAAACACCCCGGAGCTTGGACACCCTCACCCCACCAGCGGTGGGCCCCAACCCTTGGAACCAACCAGCTCGTGCCGCGTCAGCAAACGCGTGCGTGGTCGGAGGTGCCGCTGCACCGCGTGGTGTTTGGGCATCCGCTTTTCCAGGCACCTCGAAGGTTGCCTGACACGGCACTAATTGCGGTACCAGCCTCCGCCGATGAGGGTGCCGTCGGCGTTGATCACGAAAACACGCATTGTCTCGGGACCTTGTCCGTCGGGGCTGTCCGCAGCGGTGATCCACGCCCCCTCAGCGGTCGCGGCCCACACTGCGGGCCCCAGCAGATCCTCGATGTCAGAACCGATGAGCGCGGGGTCGAAATGGGCAAGGATCTTGCCGTCGCCAGAGACGATGAACCCCGAGAAGTAGCCCTTGAGCGTGTCAGTGCTGTTGTAGTACTCCACAGTCGGGATCAGCCCCGCCGACAATCCCTGCGGGTCGGTGTAGAACTCCAGTATCGCTTCCAGGCCGCCTTCGCGGAAGTGCCCAGCCGCCTCGAGCATCAGCTCGGGCAGGAGCTCCTCGGAGTTCACGTACCAGCCCGACCCGAACAGCAGCCCGTCATGGCGGATCACCCACGCGTTCTTCAGCTCCAACGCGTCCCTGTCGCCCAGGCTGCCCGAAGCGGGGTTCAGATACACATAGGGCACCCAGCGGCCCTCTTCGTCGGCGGCGAGCATCTCAGAGCCGAACACGTAGCCGTTGACATCGGTGCCCACCCAGCCCTTCAGGTCGAGGCCCCGGCGCTCGGGGTCGGGGTGTCCTATCACCATGTCGTCCTCGTCGATGATGAAGACGTACCACTGGCCGTCGACGCTCTCGGCCCGGTTGTAATGGGCCAGGGTGGCGTCGAGGCCCTCGGCCTCATAGCGGCTGATGGCCTCTGCGACGAGGTGCTGGGTGTACTCGGCGGGCGCCGACTCAGAAGGCACGCCGGCGACGGCCGCCTCCACTATCTCCTCCACCTCGCTGCGGGTCAGGCCCGGCGCCGGCTGGGCCATCTCCGCCAACGCCCTGCGAACGACATCCTCCACGTCGGCCTCGGTCAGCGCGTCGGCCGTCTGCGCCGCGACCATCTCCTCGACCTCGGCGCTGGTGAGCCCCGCTTCGCTGTCTGCGCAGGCGGCAAGCAGCGCTGAGAGTATGAGCAATAGCCCCACCCACTGCCAGTGCAAGGCACCGCTGCCCCGCGTGGGGCAGGCCCTGTCAGTCATGCTCGCCCCGCTTCCCCCTCATGACATTCCGTCACTATATGGACATTTTCTCTTGTAATGCTATAGCGACCGGATTACACAGGGTACGTTGCCAATAACATACAGTGCCATATCGGGAGGTGCCCGGCAGGGCTGCTCGTGGCAGAACTGCGGGCCGTCCGAACGCAGGCCTGTGCGGTGCGCGCAAGGAGGTTCTGATGCGAGTAATCATGAAGACAAGGCCAAGACGAAAATTGATGCGGGTCGGCGCCCCTGCCGTGGCGGCGCTCGTACTCCTGAGTCTCCTGACCCTTTCGCCCACCGGGACCGGGGCAGCTTCGAACGTGGGGCAGTCATCCAGACTGGTCTCCGCCGACTGGCCCCTCACACCCGCGGGGCTCCGGGCCGGGGACAGCTTCCGCCTGCTGTTCGTGTCGTCCACGACGCACTCGGCGATGTCGGTGAGCGAACAGGACTACATCGGCGTCATCAAGGGCCGGGCGGACGCCAACGCCGTCCTGAAGCCCTACAAGGACGATTTCAGCGCCCTGGTTTCCACGCAGTATCACGACGCGCGCGACCTCACCGGCACCACTGGCGCCGGCGTCCCGATCTACTGGGTCGGCGGCGAGAAAGTGGCCGACGACTACGGCGACTTCTACGACGCAAGCTGGGACTCCCACGCGGCGCGGGACGAATCAGGGGCGCTGATGACCAGCCTCGGAACCAGGCATATCTGGACTGGCTCCGCCAGCAACGGGACAAAGAAGGCCAACCACTTCCTGGGCGCGGGACACGCCGCGATCGGCAAACTGGCGGGGGAGAACGGCGGCACGGGCAAGGAAATAGACAGGAGCAACAGCGCCACCAGCTCAATGCAGCATCTCTACGGGATGTCGCCTGTGTTCACGGTCGCCGGCCACCAGGTCGCTGCCAACTCGCCCCTCGTACCCGAAGGTCTCCGAGCCGGGGACGGCTTCCGCCTGTTGTTCGTGACGTCCTCGACCAGGAACTCCGAGCCCACAGACATTGACGAATACAACCAGTTCGTCGAGGGGGCTGCGAACCAGAACCCGGCCCTGGCGCCGTATGAATTCCGCGTCGTGGGGTCGACCGAGGATGTGGGCGCGCGGGTCAACACCGGCACCACCGGCGACGGCGGCGTGCCGATCTACTGGGTCGGCGGCGAGAAGGTGGCCGACGACTACGGCGACTTCTATGACGGGACCTGGGACTCCCTTGCCGCGAAGAACCAGCAGGGGGAGGACAACACTCCCGGCGTGATCGCCACGGGGTCGAACAACAACGGTACGAGGACGCACCGGTTCTTGGGACAAGGCGAGTGGACCACTTACGGGAATCTGTCCGAAGGCAATGTCTTGCGGTCGACCAACAACATTGTCGCGTGGCATTCGCCGGTGCATTACTACGGGCTCTCTCCCCTGTTCACGGTCTCGGCGCCGACGGCCACGACCGCGGCTCCGACTCCGACGACGACCGCGGTGCCCACGACGACGACCGCGGCTCCGACTCCGACGACGACCGCGGCTCCGACTCCGACGACGACCGCGGTGCCCACGACGACGACGCCTTCGGGTCCGCTGCCGGCGGTGACGTTGCGGGCGAGGCCCTACAGCATTTCCGAGGACGGCGGCGTGAGCACGATACGGGCGTCCCTCGACCAGCCGGCTTCCGAAGCGATCACCATCACCATCTCGGCCGTCGAGAGCGTCTCGGGCGAGGTCAAGGCGGACCTCTACACGCTGAGCGCCAACCGCACCCTGTCCATCGCCGCTGGCGCCACGCACAGCACCGGAACGGTGACCGTCTCGGCCGTCGACAACACGCGGAAGGGGAGGCTCTGCTGCTGGTGGGAGGATGATGTCGTCGTGATTGTGTCCGGGACCGTCACCGGCACGGCACGGCCCGTGACCGATGCGTGGGTGACTATCAAAGACGACGACCAGATCGGCGGACTATAGGACAACAGATGGATTGCACAGGGCAGATAGCCAATAACAAGCGGTGGCATATCGGGAGGCGCCCGGCAGGGCTGCTCGTGGCAGAACTGCGGGCCGCTCGAGCACAGGCCTGTGCGGTGCGCACGAGGAGGTTCCGATGCGAGCAGTCATGAAGACGAGGGCCAAGGCGAAATTGATGCGGGTCGGCGCCCCTGCCGTGGCGGCGCTCGTGATCCTGAGCCTCCTGCACGTTTCCTCCGCGGGGGCCCAGAGTGATAGCGCGGAAGCGGCCGCCACGGTCCCCCGCGACTGGGCCCACACGCCCCCAGGGCTCCAAGGCGGCGACAGCTTCCGCCTGCTGTTCATCGACTCGACGGAAAGAGAGGCGCGTTCGACGGACATCGGCCACTACAACCGCAATGTCCAGGCGGCGGCGAATGCCAACGACAACTTCAAGCCCTTCGCGTCCCGGTTCCGCGTCCTGGGTTCCACCGTCGCCGTCAGCGCCCGGGACAACACCGGCACCGCGCCCGCCGGGAGCAGCTACACCACAGGCGAGGGCGTGCCCATCTATTGGGTGAACGGCGACAAGGTCGCCGACGACTACGGCGACTTCTACGATGGGACGTGGGACTCCTACACCTCGAAGGACGAACTGGGAAGACCGACCAGTGCAGTAGACGTCGTCTACACAGGCACGGCGAACGATGGCCGCACATCGAGTGTCGTCGAAGGCGGGAAAACCTACGTCCCCGCCTTGGGAGTGCTCCCCGTCACGGTCGGGAAGTTGAGCGCCGGCAACGTTTTCGCCAGCGGCAGCTACTACCGCCAGCTCCAGCATCCCAACCACTTCTACGCGCTCTCGCCGGTCATAACCATCGAGGACACCATCCCCGTGGCGGGCGACTGGGAATACGTCCCCGAAGGCGCTGGCGTGGGTGACAAGTTCCGGCTGATATTCATGACCTCCGAGACGATCGGGGCGGGGGGTCCCAACCAGGTCACCTACATCAACCACGTCAAGGACAGGGCGGCGGAGAACTCTGCTTTGGCGCCCTACCGGAACGATTTCAGCGCCTTGGTCTCCACTCAGTATCACGACGCGCGCGACCTCACCCGCACCAACACCGCCCGGCACGGGCCCGGCGTGCCCATCTACTGGCTGGGAGGCCAGAAGGTGGCCGACGACTACGCCGACTTCTATTGCGGCGGCGGCTGGGACTCCCAGGCGGCCCGCAACGAACAAGGAAGAGTGGTCAATCGCCTCGAGGACCGCTGGGTGTGGACAGGCTCGAACTGCGACGGCACCAAAACGGCCTACAAGTACCTTTCTTCGGAGCATCCCATGGCGGGCAAGCCGGCGGGAGCCGACGGCGGCGCGTCCAAGGAGATAAACAGCGGCTTCACCCGCACCAAGACCGACCAGCACCACCTCTACGCGATGTCGCCGATCTTCACAGTGGCGACATCCCCGCCGGCGGTCCGCAGGCAAGCGCCCGCCGCGACGCCAACGACCACGACGGCTCCGGAACCCACAGAGGAACCGGCCGCGAACAAGCAGCGGGTGAGGCTGCGGCCCGACCCCCTCTTCATTTCCGAGAACGGCGGTGTGAGCACGGTGACGGCATGGCTCGTGGATCCGGTTTCCGAGCCGGTCACCGTCACTGTCTCGGCTGTCGAGATCCGCTCGGGCGAAGCCCAGCCCCGCCTCTTCACGCTGAGCGACAACCGCACCTTGACCGTCGCAGCCGGCGAGACGAAAAGCACCGGGGTCGTGACGATCACGGCCGTCGACAACGACCGGCGCGGGAGCAACTGCTGCACCTGGGAGACAGACGTCGACGTCACTGTGTCGGGCACCGTCACCGGCCCCGCAAAGCCAACCGCCAAACCCGCGGGCGTGACGATCAGCGACGACGAACCAGTCGGCGGCCTCTAAAACACCGCCCCCCAGCCAAAAGACCACACTCCCCGGCCGATCGCTCAGCTCAGAATCTGACTTCGCGCAACAGGTTCTTCATGTGCGGGCCAGAGGGCCCAGACAGCGGGCTAAGCGACGTCCGTGCCCAGGTACAAGACCGCGTTGCCATCCGCCGTTTCCCCCCACAAGATGAGCCAGTCATGCCCAGAACCGCTCACCGGCACGCCCCACACTGGGGGCTGGCGATACCGACGGCGACGCACTCTCCGGTCCGTCGGGTCGCTCTCGATGAGGTCAAGCATTTCGTTGACCCGCTCGTACAGCACCCCGCAACTGTGATCGGTGCGCAGCGCTGCGAGCTGGCGCTCAGCCTCCGGCGAGAAGAGCAGGGACATCGCTGAGAGCCTAATGAGGCTTTAGGGCGATGCCCCGAATGGGCATCTGGTGGTACATTGTGGTACCGGCAGGGACCTCTCAGGCAACCACCTTGTCGAACCGCACAACATGGCTGAGCTCGTAGAACTCGATTCGCGCCGACGCGCCGCTCTCGGACGCATCGGCAACCCGGATCACACGCGATATCTCGTAGAAGAAGAACCAGACGGCTCTTTGCTGTTCACACCTGCAGTCGTGATGACTGCGCACGAGGAAGCTCTCTTGCGCAACCCCGATCTGGTCGCGCGGATCGAGAACGATTTGGCTGATCCGTCACGACTCGTCGAATCCCACTCTCGAAGGCCGCGGCAGAACTGACCCCGGCACTCGGCGCCCCACTCGCTGATTCCGGCGGGCTTTGGGGTGGGCACCACAGTCCCATGTCCATGGCCGCGCCAGCCACGACTGAAGCGGACAGCGAACCGGTGGCCACGACTCAGTCGGCGAGGACCATCTCGCCGCGCTGAGCCGCAGGAACGCGCTTGTTCGGCGGTGTGATCAATCGTCTCGATGGCCAATTGTGCGTCGGTTCCGGACAACTGCGATGGTGGTCGCCATGACGGCCACGGTCGCGCTCAGCCCGGCTGGTCCACGCTTGCAAGCGCGGATAGCAGACGCAGACGCGGGCAGGCATGAACGACTGGGGCCGCGCCCAAGCCATCAAACAGGCGCCGCGCAGCTTGACAACCGTGACGGGGACCGCCACTTGGCGCCGCATTCAACGCAGCCGGAGGGAAGCCTTCGCCCGGATCCACCGGTGGGGTGGCGGCGAGGC